>X301_European_Hare__coassemble_1140_pt1 | contig 18230 bp, 19 predicted proteins | sample X301_European_Hare__metabat2_low_PE_011 | metagenome-assembled genome bin X301_European_Hare
GCCCGATATAGCTGTCCAGTTCTTCCCGCTCTTTCCCGTCTGTCCTGCCGATCACTGCCGCTATGCTCTCCAAATGGCTTCTCATATCATGCCTAAGCCCCCGCATATCCGCATAAATATCCTGTATTTCCGTAATCTCCCTCTGCATTTTGTTTTATCTGGTTTTCTAATACGGATCGTTTCCGTTCTTCTTCGTTTAGCTGCACCATCTTTTGGAAAAGGATCACAGAAGATACATTCACGCCCAACAGTAAAATACAGATCAACGGCACCCAGAACAGGGTGGCGGGAACTCTGTCAAAAATGGTTTCTGTCACTCCTTTTTCCGTGGACAGTATCATCATCTGTAATGTTATGGAAATACACAGGGACGCTATGCTTGGAAGTGTCAAAAACGCATTTTCATGTTTCTGCAACCGATAGTCTTTTTTTACAAATTTAACCGCTATGACGGAAAGGTATGCCGCAAGCAGCAGCAAATACGTCAAAATAGTGCTTGCCCCGATAATCCCGTTAGAAACTGCTGTCCACTTCTCTGCTTTCTCCATACTGTCAATCCATCCTTTTGCCAAAAAAGCATCCGAAATTTTCCAGCCCACATAATTTAAGCCGATAGACATAACCGTTGTAACATAGATAATGATTTTTTTCCCGCCGATAAAACTGACTGCTACAAAAAACTGCTTGGACAAATCCTTTTGATACAAAATCATTAGCAGGAGCAGGAGCAGAACCATATCAGCAGCCACTTTCAGAATAATGTGGATGGGATCTGCCGTGCTGATCCGTTCTTCTATCAGGCACTCAAAAACAAAGTAAAGAAACGCCCACGCAAACAGGGCTGTCCTTCTTGATGTTTTCGCTTTCAGAAGTTTATCCGCATAAACGCTTCCCATCATGCTGTCCATAAAGTAAAGACCAAAAGAAAAACCCCATTCAAACATTAACGATCCCTCCGTTTTTAGCATAGTCCATATACCGCTTAATGAAATCGGTATATTTCTTCTGCGCAAGGAGCAGCGTATCCCCATTAACAGTTTCAATCATATCTGTGCCATAGGAAGCGATTTTTTCCATATTCACAAGATAGCACCTGTGGCAGCGGTAAAAGCTGCCGCCCGCCGCCTGCTCCCATTCGTCCATTTTCCCATAGGTTTCCAGAACCCCCGTTTTTGTGTGGATAATGACCTTTTTGTTTGCGCTTTCAATGTAAAAAATATCTTTCAGGTACACTTTTTTCTGCACGCCCGCATTTTTGACAAAAAGATATTGTTTTCCCTGTTCCTGCATGGCAGACGCTTCTTTCCATGCCCGACCGAAAACATCGGCAAACTTTTCCTTATTCAGCGGCTTTATCAGGTAATGGAACGCCGACACGTCAAACGCATCATACACATACTTTTCATAACCCGTCACAAAGATGATAATGCTCTTTGATTTTTCCGTTTTTTCCTGTTCTTGCCGTATCTGCTTTGCAACGTCAAGACCGGACACTTCTCTCATTTCCACATCAAGAAAAGAAATGTCAAAATCCCCGTCCGACTTTAACATTTCCTCCCCGTCTGCAAATACCGCAATATCCGCACTGGCGTCCTGTTCTTTTATCAATGAAACGATATGATCTCTTGTAGCCTTGTCATCATCGCAGACTGCAATCTTCATAAACTCCAACTTCCTTTCTTTTGCGCAGATTGCCCCTCTATTATATATCGGCAGATTTTATGGCATATTGGGAGAATGTGGTGTGAACTACTGGATTTTTGGTGTGAAATTTTTTCGGTTTGTCCGATATATATCCTCTGAATTACAAAAAAACAGCGGAACACCGCACATCATGCCATGCTCCGCCGCTTTTTTCTTCCTTACGATTATTTCTCCATCTCCACGAAAAGTCCTGCAAATCCTGCTACCTCGCCCCTTTCTCTTTCTGTCTTGCCGGATGCTCCCGTCCGGCTTCCCGTTCCTTAATGTAATTATTATTTAATGCAATGCTCATAGAAATTCCCTCCGCTCTATTTGTAAAATCCTTTTCCAATTCCCGCTCTAAGCGTTAGCCTAGTTGTTTCTGCTATTTTTTATCAATTAATTTTAATATATATCGACACCTTTTCAAAAAACTTTTAGAATATTGACACATCTCTACTTAATTTTGCCCAACAGTTACCGTCTGAATTGATTTTCAACATCTTCCGCTAAAGTAATGTTACATCATTTGCCTCTATCCCTCTGCTCGTCGTTTATCCTCCCCAGCTAGATAACACAACTGTCTACTCATTTATAACATCCGTAATCACCATACCGCCTATCCGCTTCGCTGGCGCATACACCGCCGCAACGCACGAAACAAAAACCAGCAAAGCCACACTCCCAACAGCAGCAAACGGCACATTCCACGTACCGCCAAAATGCGTGATGATAAGCTTCTTATAAATCAGGTAATGAAACGCAAGTCCCAGCACAAGCCCGACAGCCATGCCGCATACCGCATATGCTGCCGCTTCCGCCGCTATCATTCTCGTCACCTGGCGGCTTTCCATTCCGACAGCGCGCATTGCGCCGTACTGCCTTGTCCGCGCGGACACGCTCATGGAAATACTGTTCATAATATTCAGCACAGTAATAAGCGATATGATTGCCAAAAATCCATACGCCGCTATCCAAAATACCCAATAGCTGCTGTGCATTTCCCCCATTTCCTCCCTGCGGTCTGAAAATACGCCATCCCCCGAAATACGCCTGATTTTGTCCACAGTTTCCTCCGAAGCTCCTTTTTCCAATACGACATAAACCGCCATGTACCCTTGTGCGCCCACAAGCCGCTCAAATGTTTCCTCAGAGCAGACGACCACCGCCGAGCCGCTGACGCTGCCTATTCCTTCAGAGGCAACACAGGCTATCTCAAGCTCTCCGCTGCCAAGCTCTATTCTGTCACCCACATCAAGCCTGCTGTCCTGAGCAAAAACCGTCATTGCATAGCCTGAATCGCCATAAGCCTTTGACATTTCCCCGTTTATTATGGATTTTTCCGCCCACCTCCACATATATTCGTCATAGGAAATCAAATCTACCACAGCCGCATCGCCGTTAATCTTTGCAGGAATCGCGACCGCGTACATTGTGCCGATAACATCGCTTACACCCTGTATTTCCCTGATTCGCCCCACAAGGCTTTTGTCCAGAGAATTGTCATTTCCCGCGCTTGCAATCACAAGGTCAGGCGAAAAATCGCTCTCCGACGGAAGAAGCCTGTGCACAAGGTCAAAGCAGCCCGAAAAAACCATAAACAGCGCAATCGTAAGCGCGAATGAACCCGTCATAAGAAACAGGTTTTTCTTAGCCTCTGTCGCGTGGCGGACTCCAAGGGATATTTCCACCTTGAAAAGCCTTGTGTTTGCCGAATTAGTGATGTTCTTAGGCTTATCGGCGTTTCCTGATACCGCCGCTACAGGCGGTACTGCTGCCGCCTTTCTTGCAGGAGCTGCCGCCGCGAACAGCACCGTGATAACGCCGACTGCCGCGCCGCACAAAATCCCGCTCACGCTCACGGCAAAAAGCGGCATATCGGCAAATTCACCCTTTACAAGAAGTTTTAACAGCACGCACGCTGCCTGACAGACGGCAACGCCTGACAGACAGCCGATTGGAATTGCCGTTTTGCACCAGTTTAGCGCCTCAAACCTCACGAAACGCACAATCTGCTATCTGCTTGCGCCTATGCACCTAAGCATTCCGAAAAATTTTGTCCGCTGCGCCACGTTACTGTTCATGCAGCTTGAAATCATAAACACTCCCGCCGCCAGTATAATTACAAAACAGGCTGCCGCCAAGGGATATAACCCGTCTGCTTTTCCATTGCTGCTCGCCCCCAGCATCAGCAAAACGCCTGTATTTTCCCTGACATTGGCATCGGAAAGATTATATCTTCGCTTTACGCCGTCTATCGTTTTTTTCAAGCCACGCTCACTCTTAAACTTAATATAAAACTGCGGGAAATCATAGCCTCCGTCAGCATCTTCACGGTCTGCGTCCTTCCATTCCGAAAAGGCAATATCCTCATTTTCGATTATCCGCGCCGCCGTTTCCTCTGTTATGCCACACAGCGCAATATGCCAGTCGCCGTGCTTATTCCTCATGCTTTCCAGCTCAGCCCTCGTAAACATCTCCGCCATGGAAAAAATAGACGTCACAAGGAACACGGCAAGAATAATGCATATCCGCGTCATACGGCTCTGCCGTCTATGCACGTGCGCTGAAATCGGTATAAGCCCAAGATAGCTTTTCATTCGCCACACCTCCCCAAATCGACAAGCACGCCGTCTGAAACCTGCAGCACGCGGTCGGCTGTCTGCGCGATGCCGCGGTTGTGCGTAATCATAATAATCGTCTGCTCGTATTTTTTTGACGCCTCCTTTAACATAGCAATAACCTCGCTGCTGTTCTGCGAGTCAAGATTGCCTGTTGGCTCGTCGGCAAGAATAAGTGACGGACGTGTCATAAGTGCACGTCCGATCGCCACCCTCTGCTGCTGCCCGCCCGAAAGCTGACTTGGCAGATGCCTGCGCCGCTCCTTTAGCTTTAGCGCTTCAAGCAGCTCCTCCATATGCCGCTCGTTCGGCTTTTGGTAATCAAGCAGGACAGGAAACACCATATTCTGCTCCACAGTAAGCTCTGGTATCAGGTTAAATGACTGAAAGATAAAGCCGATATTGCGCCTGCGGAACACCGTAAGCTCCCTCTCCTTCATAGAAAACGTGTCCTTACCGTCAATCAATACCTTGCCTGAGGTCGGTGTATCAAGTGCGCCGAGCATATTTAAAAGCGTAGTCTTGCCAGAACCCGACTCGCCGACAATAGCCACAAACTCGCCTTTGCTGACACTAAAGCTGACATTCTTTAAGGCATTTACAGCCGTCTCGCCGCTCCCGTATGTCTTACAGATATTTCTGACTTCCAATAAATTCATCTCAAACCTCCCAAATATGAAATTCTCGCGAAAAACGCCCGCCCTTGGCATTTTACAAAGCATTAACATCAATAATCTTTATGAAAAACAACTGCCATCAGCATTTTACAGAATATTAACATCAATATCACCATAAAAAATATCCAACTTCAACATTTCACAAAATATTAATGTCATCCTGAAAAATGCCCGCCCTTTGGCATTTTTCCAAACATTTAGAAACACTTGGGCAGCGTCTTTTGCTGCCTTAGTGTTTCTTAATGTTTTTATCATAACAGCCAAATCCTACTTCTTCCCTACAGCCGCCCTACAATTGTGTAGGAAATAAGCTTTTTATGCTCAAACAAGAAAATTCATCGTAAATGAAGCTCCCCCGCCCAGCTCACTGTCTACTTCTATCGTGCCATTGTGAGCCTCCGCTATCGCTTTTGTCAGCGTCAGTCCAAGCCCCAGCCCTTGTGTATCTTTAGAAAAACGGCTTCTGTAAAATCTTTTAAAAATATGATACAAGTCCTCCTGATGTATGCCGCAGCCGTCGTCCCTTACCGCAATGCGCACGACCGACGCAAATGCGCTCCATTCCACACAGACAAGCCCTCCCTCATCGGTATGGTCAAGGGCATTTTTTATCAGGTTTCCTATCGCCTCCTGCATCCAAGTCCTGTCACAGCAGAGCATAACGTCGTCTCCGCCCGACAGGCGTATTTCCTTTTTCTCCCGTCTTGCGCGAAACAAAAACTGTCTTTTTGCACCTTCGGCAAGCTCCGCCACATTCACCACTGATTTTTCCAGCACGATTGTGCCAGCGTCAAGCCTTACAAGTTTCAAAAGGTTCTGCACCAGCGTTTCAATACGGTCAAGCTCCTGCTCGGACATCTGGCAGATTTCCCGAATATTTGACAGCTCCTTTGCCTCCTCATAAAGTATTCCGTTGTAAATATTGAGCGCGGCAAGCGGAGTTTTCAACTGATGCGAAATGTCAGATATCGTATCCTGCAGGAATTTTTTGTCATTCTTTTCTTTTTCCGCATGGGTATTCAAAATCGCCGCCAGCGAGTTTATCTCGTGAAACAGCCTGCAAAGCTCCCCCTCGTCATTGCACTCTATATACGCGTCCATATTGCCCGATATATATTCCTCAATCTGCGAAACCGCCTTTTCCATAATCCTATTCTGCGCCTCAAAATATCTACCGCACAAAAATAACACGCCAATTCCCTCGCACAAAAAAACCGCCACAACGTACAGCGCCGCTCTGCCGCCGTCAAACGAAAGCAATAGCGCCAATACTGTCACAGCGGATAAAACACAGGACAAAATGCCCGCAAAAAGGGCTTTAATTTTTCGGTCTGTAAATATCTTCATCACTCACCTCTGCCAGAAACATTCCATTTATATCCCATTCCACGGACTGTCACGATATGCCTAGGCTCGCTGGGATTTTCCTCAATCTTCGTGCGAAGCCTGCGGATATATACGGTAAGCGAATTGTTGTCTATAAATTTTTCGTCGCAGTCCCACAGTCTGCTCAAAATCTGTTCAGCGGAAAGCACCTGATTAGGATTTTCCATAAAAAAGCACAGCAGCTTGTATTCACTCGCCGTCAGGTCAATCCGCCTTCCCGCTTTCCAGACCTCGCCCCTTGTGAGTCTCACGCTAATATCATCAGAGCAAAGCTCACCCGCCTGTGCGCCAAAGCCCTCGCTCCTGCGCAGCAGCGCATTCAGCCTTGACAGGAATACGGCAAGCTTAAAAGGCTTTGTAATATAATCATCGCCCCCTATGTCAAGCCCCATGATTATGTCCGTCTCATCATCAGCGGCAGTAAGAAACATAATCGGCAGCGCAGAAGTCTGCCTTATTTTCCTGCAAAAATCAAAACCCGACCCGTCAGGCAGCGACACGTCCAGAATGGCAAGCCGATATCTGCCCTCCTCCCACAGCGCATCCGCTTCCATCGCAGTGCGCGCCACAGTCAATCCATAACCTTGTTTCTTTATGGCAAAAGAAAGCCCGTTTATCAGGCTCAAATCGTCCTCCAGCAGAAAAAGGTCTTTCATTCGCACCAGCTCCTTTCGTATATACAGCGTATTGACCAATGTATTCGTCTAAATCCCAAACATAATAATAAGCGGCAGCCCAGCCCGCGCATCTCTACAGACAGCGCCGCCCAAACTACCACTTATGATTATAAACGATATTCAAAATGAGAACAACTTACAATTTTGTAGGGAAAATTTACTCCTCCTCCCCCTCATCTGCCTCATCTTCAACATATTCCAATATGTCCCCAGGCTGGCAGTTCAGCGCCCTGCATATGGCATTTAACGTAGAAAGCCTCACAGCCTTTGCTTTGTTGTTTTTAAGAATCGAAAGATTGGCAAGCGTGATGTCCACCTCTCTTGCAAGCTCAGTCAGCCCGACCTTGCGCTTTGCCATCATTACATCAAGATTTATGATAATCGCCATTACGTTACCCCCGCCCTTCCGCGCCACGACACAATCCAATGCCTCTTAATTCCACACAGTATAGCCTTGTGTGCTTCATTCCCACGCCGCATATATTTATTCTGAAAATATACCCTTCCCGCACATTCAAATAATTATCAAATCGTCAAATCATTTTCCAGCTTGTAATCCACAGCCTTGTCAAACACAAACGCAAGCACCTTGCTGAAAAGCCCCGCTATCACAAACACCAGCACAAGCACAAGCATCGCCGCCGTCATATACAAAAATGTCCGCAAAAGACATACCACAGCAATAAAAAAGCTGTATGTCCCCATCCTCTGCAGGCTCACAACATTCTCACGCACAAAGCAGTCATTATTCAGCACAGTGCGGAACATCTTCCTCAACTCCCCAAGTATCATAATCGCCAGCACACCCAGCACAAAGTAAATAACAACTATCTCCCTGTAATGCCCGTCAAAGCTCTCATAATCAAAAAAATTCAAAATAATCCGCACACTCCACGGAAGCGACACAGTCACTATCATTCCAAAAAAATACATAAAATCAAGCAGATACTTAGTAAACACCGCCACGTTTTCCCTTTTCACAGCCTATTCGCTCCTCTCTATAACAATTTATATAGGTAATTCCGAAACGTGTTCTAAACCGACCGAATTTAGTCAAAATATATAAAAACGCGGCTAGACGCTCCGCGAAACGCCGCTTATTTTATATATTTTGTCTAAATTCTACGTTATTGAATAGGGTTTCGCAAACACTTAATATTACACATACCACCCAGTCTGCCAACACCCTAGCCCGCCCATGGGCATACACCCCATGAAGACCCTTGGGAAGCGTCGGCACTTAGCGAGGCAAGCTGTAAAAGCGTAGCTCCTTTTACAGCGCCGCCGAGCTTAGTGTCCGCTACGCCTCCCACGGAGCGAGAGCGAGTCTGAATGGGGTGTATGCCCATGGGCGGGCGGACTTTAGCCACACCCCAACAGCCTAATAAACCCCTCCAACCCCCAAATCCCCATCAATCGTATTCATATTATAAACCAACACCACATCAACCTCACAATCAAGCCCCTCCACAAACGCCGCCACTCCCTTTTTATAATACCGTGTATCAAAAACATAAATCCTCTCATAATGATGCGCCAAAAACGGCACAATGGAATTGGCATAGCTGTCCTTGACAAGCACAAGCGCCCTGCCGTTCTTTACATTCTCATTCGTAACCTCTATCAGCGGGTGAAGATTGTCAAGAAAAAGCGAATACTTGTCCTTTTTCTCCAGATATTCCAAATTGTACAGACTGTCAGTGACTACTCCCGTATCTACATAATTTACGCTAAGGCAGTCATCAGGGCGGGTATAAATCGTTATGCTGTCGCCGTCTAAGCTATAGTCATTTGCCTTTGAGTATAATGTCCCGAAAAAGTCCTGCGTCACTGTCTCCGCCTTCCATTCTGAAAGCGGTTCAGCCTCAAAACCCATCTCCCCGCAAAATGCCTGATACCCTACATATGCGCCCAAAGTTGTCCAATGGTGGTCTGTCCTGTAATAAAGCTCCCCCTTATCCCTGCTCTGCAAAAGCAGCCCGCTGCAGTCAATCGGCGCAATCCCCGTCATCTCATACAGCCGCCTTGCCGTATCCATCTGATTTCTGACAGGCGCATCGGCAGGCAGCTTATCACTGTTTACATACACAGCCGTCGGTACAAGCATTAGATGAACCTCCGCCCTGCCGTCAAGCTTGTCCGCAAAGCTCTTAAAAATTCTTCCAATCCGCTCAGTATTTTGGGGCGCCGCATAATCCTCAATAAGGCTGCCGTCATCAATCAAAAAGATGCCGTTTACCTCCCTTTTGCCGAGTGTTTTAAGCGCGGCTGTCCTTGCCCCCACAAACGCATCACGGAACGGAAAATGATCCGCCAGATAATCATTTATCCCGTCCATATATTCGCCGCTCCTTACCGCCTCCCACGTAAGGGCAGGCATTTTCGCAAGATATCTGTTTTCATTTTCCGAAAAGTCCTTTTTATCTGAAAACACAAGCAACGCTGCCAAACTAAGCATACACACAAAAATGCCATATGCCGTAATTTTCCTCACCGCAGCCTTCATATGCCGCCTCCCCCTTAACAGTCACCATACAGAGCACTCACCAAACGCCAATCACCAGCATCACGCCCCGCATCAAAACCTGAAATACAAAAACGGGTTATAAGTGTCACTCACCAAAAACGCCACCGACGCAAAAAACAGCGCCGCATATCCGACAGCCGACATAACATAAGCCGCCCTAATTCGCATGCTCCTGTCTTCCAAGACTTCCTCCCGCCGCTTTAGCCTCTCCTTTAGCCATGGGTACACAGGAAACGCAAGCGCAGCCGCCACAAGAAGCATCACGCCATAATTTTTAATGTACCATAAGCACTCATTCCCCCACAGCGGATTGCCTGCAAGCAGCAGCATTGAGCTTATAAACAGCCTGATTTCCCCCATATCCTCACATACAAAAATCACAAAGCCAACCACTACGATAATCACCGCGTACAAATGCTGAAAAATTTTCGGCAGCTTTTTCAGCCGCTCGCCCCACACATATTTTTCAAGCGCAAGCAATACCCCGTGGTACAGGCCCCAAAGCACGAAATTCCACGATGCCCCATGCCACAGTCCCGTGAGAAACCATACGACAAACATATTTCTCAAATGCTTAACCGTGCCCTTACGGTTGCCGCCAAGCGGAATATATACATAATCCCTAAACCATGTACCCAGCGAAATATGCCATCTGCGCCAAAAATCCGTTATGGAAACGCTCGAAAGCGGGTACACAAAGTTTTCAGAGAAATGAAAGCCGAGCATACGCCCCATTCCAATCGCCATATCGCTGTACGCGCTGAAATCAAAATAAAGCTGCAGCGTAAATGCCGCGGCGCCAAGCCAAGCCGTAGCAGCCGACATCTGCGCCGCAGCCTGCATACCCGACGCGGCGGACATTCCCTCCACTCCAAGCAGGTGTATCTCCTCCCAGAGCGCGCCCACATTATTTGCCAAAAGCACCTTCTTAAAAAGCCCGCGCAAAAAACGCAGAAATCCTTCATAAACCTCGGTCCTGTCTATCCTTCGCCCGCGCAGCTCCTTCTGCACAGCCGCATAGCGCACGATAGGTCCCGCGACAAGCTGCGGAAACATTGACACATATGTCAGATAATCCTTATAGCTTTTTTCGACAGACACCTCGCCCTTATACAAATCAATAGTATAGCTCATGGTCTGGAAAGTAAAAAAACTGATGCCCACAGGCAGCCCAAGCCCCAGCGGTTCAATAGACGTATTGAAAATCCCGTTTACCGTACCAATTAAAAAATCCGCGTATTTGAAAAAAGCAAGCACCGACAAATTTATTCCCACTGAAATAATGAGAAAAATCCGCCGTCTGCCCGCCGTAGTCCCAAACCGCGTCATCAGCCTGCCGCTGCAGTAATCCACCAGCGTAGCAAACAGCAGCAGCAGAATATATACAGGCTCGCCCCACGCATAAAATATGAGGCTGAATATAAGCAACACCGTATTTTTACATTTATAAGGAATAAGATAATATAAAACCAGGCAAAGCGGCAAAAAGAAAAACAGAAACGGTATGCTACTGAAAACCACTGTACGCCGCCCTCCTAAATGTCCGCTTCTATTATTTCAAGAATTGCGTCCTGATTTTGTGAAATCACAAGCCATACATAATTTCCCTTTGAGCTCACAGAGCTTTTATCGACAATCTCAAACTGCTCTGGCAGATAATTTTCCATCTCGGCGCGCTTCTCGTCTATCACTGTATTGAGAGCCGCTTCTATATCAGATACAGCCGCCTCATCTTTGGCTTTCATAATGACGACTGTCTCCGCGCTTGTCGCCTCCTCGGACATTGAAAAAACATACTCCTCCAATGTATCAGGCTCTATTCCATAATAATTTGAAATAAACTCGTCGTCCATCTCCACAGGCGAAACCAGCTCAACCTTCTGGGCTATCTCATCATATATCTCATCTATCGGTTTTGCCTCTTTAGCCGTATCCTCCACGACAGCCTCTGCCGTCACAGCCGCGCTGTCTGATGCCGCATCGACAGCACCTTTTTCTGTCCCGCCGCAGCCGCCGAGCATCGCCGTACTGATAATCACAGCAGCAAACCCGCATAATTTATATGTAAATTTTTTCATGTTAATCCTCCATACCTTTTTAACGGTTCAGCGCCGCATCTTTACTTTCCTTCGTTTGAGCATTCTCTGTCTTTTCAGTGCTTTTGCTGTCTGCTGTTTTCTCCTCGGTCTGTTCGTCTTCGTCACTCTCAAGGCTTAACCGCTGCGCGGCGTAATCCTTTAGGACAGAAACCCACACATCATATGCCGCCGCATTCTGATGCACAAAGCCGTCGCTGCAGAATTTCTCCGCCAAATCCCCGTTTTCATCGGCAAGCGAATCGGCAAGAGCGACATAGCCCCACCCGTTTTCATCGGCGAGCTTCTCAAGCATGGCATTAAACTCGCGGATTGTATCATTTTCGAGATTTCCCTTTTCTTTTCCGCGGAGCACGTATGTCATGCTCATTATATGAACCTCGGCATCGGGATTGCTTTCCTCGATTTTCCCTACCAGCTCCTCGTATTTATCACGCGTCTTTTCCAGACCGTAAACATTTATGTCGTTTACCCCAAGCATTATAAATACGCGCTTGCCCTTCATCAGTGAAATACTGTCCCAGATATAGCGCTTTTGCCCCTGGTATATCGGATGCACGCTGTTTTTATTTTTTATGTCCCAGAACGAATTGTGTACGGAAAGGCTTCCCGCCGCAAGAAACTTTATTCGGCTCAGCAGCGTATCATCCTTCCGCTTCATAGCGTAATTGCGAAAGCCCAGCATCAGTGAATCGCCCACAAAAACAGAATCGTCATAAAAGCCTTCTATTTCAGCCTGCGTAAATTCCGAAAGCACGCCCTCTGTCTCAAGGTCTGCTTTAGCCTCATTTTCAGCCTCAGCCTGATTTGTCTTCTGCCTGCCAAGCTGCGATGCCTGCGCAAGCATTTCATTATTTATAAGCACTGACGCCATAAGGCACAGTGCCATGCAATGGCAAAAAAATTTTTTAACTGTCATCAGTCCACCCTTTATCTTTTATCACATAACTTAACCCGTCGATTTAAGTATATATTTGTCATTATAAAATGTCAACCCGCAAGACGTTAAGATTTATGGCATTTATGCCCAGCGCGCTTACGCCGCCGCATTGTCAGGAGCTTTTGCATACAGCAGCTTCAGCAATATGGGCACCAAAACCGACGATACGATTATCAGCAGAATAACCGCCGTAAAGAACTGGGAGGACATAAGCCCTACGGACAGTCCCTTCTGCGACACTATCAGCGCGACTTCTCCGCGCGTCATCATTCCTACGCCGATTTTAAGGCAGTCGTACCCTTTAAAGCCGCACAGTCTTGACATCAGACCGCAGCCTATTACCTTTGAAATCAGCGCGACAATGATAAAGGCTATCGAAAAAAGCACGAGCGAGCTGTCTATGCCGTCTATGTTTGTTTTCAGCCCGATGCTTGCAAAAAACACAGGTCCGAAGAACATATAGGAGTTGATGTCGATTTTTTCATCTATATACTTGGAATCCCTTATGCTGCACAGGATTATGCCCGCCACGTATGCGCCCGTGATGTCCGCTATGCCGAAATATTTCTCCGCCGCATACGCAAGAAACAGGCAGAATGCCAGCCCCGCAATGGGAATACGGCGCGTGTGCGGATAGCGGTTGTCAACATATTTGAATATCTTGTAGAAAATTATGCCAAGCACGGCGGCAAGCGCAAAGAACAGTACAGTATTTAAGATAACCCTGCTTGGGCTTGACGACGGGTTCTTAAAGCCAATTACAAACGTGAGCACTATGATGCCGATAACATCATCAATTATCGCCGCGCTCAAAATCGTAGTGCCGACGTGGCTCTGCAGATGCCCCATCTCCTTTAGCGACTGTACCGTAATGCTCACGGACGTCGCCGTCATAATGCACCCCGTAAAAATCGCCTTGTAAAACTCCTCCGTGCCCTGCGCTGACCAGAAAACCTTATACAAAAGCGCACCCATTCCAAGCGGCACAAACACGCCTGCACACGCGATCAAAAACGCAATCGGTCCTGTTTTTAAAAGCTCCTTTAAATCCGTTTCCAGTCCTGCGGAAAACATAAGAAGTATAACGCCTATCTCCGCCATATCGGCAAGAAAATCAGTCTGGCGCACCCAGCCTAAGACACTCGGTCCTATAAGAAGCCCCGCGACAATCATTCCTACCACCTGCGGGGCTTTCAGCTTTCTTGCGGCTATGCCGCACAGCTTTGCGGCTACTATTATTATAGCCAAATCCCTAAATACTTCATACGGTTCCATTTTTTCATTTCTCCCCTTTTTATAATCTTAGATATTTGCAAAAGCCTTTATGACGGTTTATAAGGCATTTCGCAATTATCTGATTTTTAATTTCATTATGAATTTTAACACTACTATACCGTCTGTTCAATTGATTTTTTTATATTTTTTTAATTATTTTTTGAGTATTTTTTGAGTATTTTCACAAAAACACTTGAATTTTTTTCTAATTTCTATATAATAAATAGAGTGTATTTAATTCGTCGCGTGGCTCAGTTTGGTAGAGCGCTGCGTTCGGGACGCAGAGGCCGCAAGTTCGAATCTTGTCGCGACGACTTGTATTCGGGGTAAAGGGTATGGAGTTGTCAATTCCATACTTTTTATTTTATTAATGCAAAAATCTTTCGCCAATGAAGGTACGGAGGAAACACTATGAAAAAAACGCGTAAATTGGCACAAGTCTGCTGCTGTTTAATTTCTGCTTTATGCATTGTCTCTTTTTCGATGCCGCCACAGGCAGTTGCATTAAAATCACTGGTTACAAAAATTTCAGACAATGCATTTATCACAGACGAGCAGCTGTCCGCACGGCTTCCTGACGATTCCTTTTATGAGCATAAAATTTCCATTATGGCGCTGGGAGATAACCTGATGCACATGGGCATAGTCAATACAGGCCGTCTGTCTGGCGGCGGGTATAATTATGACTTCTTATTTAATGACATCTCGGAATTTCTTGACACGGCGGAGGTCAAAATCATTAACCAGGAAACAATTATGGCAGGAAACCAGCTTGGTTTTTCGGGCTACCCGAAGTTCAACTCGCCTACGCAGGTAGCTGACGCTATCGCAAACGCGGGTTTTAATGTTGTCCTCCACGCCACAAACCATTCCGCGGACCAAGGCATAAACGGGCTCAAATATTGCGCGTCATACTGGGAGCAGTACCCCGAAGTGCTTATGCTGGGCATTTCCAATGAGGAAAATAGCGGCGCCGATATACCTATTTTGGAGATAGACAGCGTTAAGATTGCAGTGTTAAACTATACATACGGTCCTAATTCATCTGTATTTCCCACATCGTACAGGGGACATCTGAATATATTGTGCGACTACAATGACAAGACAGGAGCTATCAATTTTACAAAGCTGAACCCGCAGGTTATCACGGATATCCAAAACGCCAGGGCGGCGGCGGACATTGTGATAGTATGCCCTCACTGGGGCACTGAGTACGCTGAAAATCCTTCGTCTTACCAAAGGGAATTTGCGCAGCAGATGACTGACGCGGGCGCTGACGTCATAATCGGCACGCACCCGCACGTTCCAGAGCCAGTTGAGTGGCTTACCGCGCCCGACGGCACGAAGACTTTATGCTATTATTCCATTGGCAATTATGTTTCCACGCAGCAAAATCTGCTTTCGATGCTTGAGGGCATGGCGTGGGTTACATTCAGGGTAAACAACGACGGCATTTCCATTGATGAAGATGAAACAGGCGTAGTGCCTCTTGTATGCCATTACAGCAGCTCTCCGGTAAGGCTTAAGGGAGTGTATCCGCTTGAAGATTACACGGAGGCTATGGCTGTATCGCATGGAATAAAAAGCTATGGCGGCACTACGCTCCATCTCAGCTATTTGGAGCAGAAGACTAAAGATATTTTTGGAGATATGGCGCTTTCCAAATCTGAAATTTTATATTAACCGCTAATCTATCACATTTTTCACCCCGAGAATTGTGTTATAATCCGCCTTGCCTATAATTACTCCCGCGCGCGAGTTGGCTGAATGGATAATCTGCCCGTTTCCTATGTAAAGCGCGACATGCGTGCATGTGCCGTTTGAACCGTAGCATATTATGTCGCCCGGCTGAGCCAGGCTGTAGTCAACGCTGCGCCCCGCAGAGGAAAGCTGTCCCGTGGGAGTCCGCGAAAGCGAATATCCAAATTCCTTATAAATAAGGCTTGTAAAGCCTGAACAGTCCGTACCGCCTGCAAGGCTCTGTCCGCCATGCACGTATCGGTTTCCAAGATACTGCATCGCGTAATCCACAATATTACTTCTAAGCTCCGCATTTGTAGAATATGTGACATCAGGGGGCGTCGCCGTTATTGTGACGTTCTCTGCGGCCTCCTTCTCGGAAACGGCAGCCCTTTCAAGCAAAGCCTCGCGCTCGGCAATCTCCTTTGCCTCCTCCTCAAGCGTCTTTGCATAAACAAACTGTTCTTCTATCGTCACATACTCAGCAGCCACGTATCCCTGCTTATCGTCGGCGTACCGCACCTTCAGCCATTCGCCCTGGTCTTCTATAAGCCTGACGCTCTCGCCATTGTCTATGTAGCCTATTCTCTTTGACTCTATATTCGGATTTTCCCTGACATTGAGCCTGTCCGCCTTTACTACCGCATAGCGCGTCACATAATCGTCGATTACCTCAGCCGCCGCATCTCCGTATATGAAAAACTCCGATTTTATATAGCCCTCCACATTGCCCGACACAATCTGGAACCAGTCGTTCTCCGCGCCCGCCGAGGCTAAAATATGGGCAACCGCGCCGTCATAAATTTTGCCCACTATCTCGCTGTCCGTATTAGGCCCGCTGCGCACATTCACATAGTTCGTCACATCAGCTATCGCAAAATCGGCGTATTCGCTTTTGTCCTCCTCCGCTGCCGCCGAGGCTTCATCATTATCTGCAAATTCCTCTATGGCAGCCGCAAGCTGCTGCTGGTACTGCGTATGTAAAATTTCAGCATTTCCGATTGCAATCTCTTTGGCAGCGGCAACGGCGCTCTGCTGTTTTGGCTCAGGCGAGCCTATTAACGCGCATACAGCGCCAGCCACTATTACTCCTGCGCATGCTATATCAAGCTTACTGTATTTCATATCAATTCTTATGCCTCCTAAATGCGGTTCGAATATGCGATAACCGCCTCTCTCGCGTCAGTCTGCTTTTGTCATGCCATCACGTGGTTTGCCCACATATAGCCCATACCGTAGACTGTCTTTATATAATCACCCGCGTCAAGCTTTTCACGCAGGGTTATGACAGTGTCGACAAGCTCGGGCTCGCCGATATCCCTGCCTGTCTCCGATTTCATGCGCTCCATCAGCGCCGCGCGCTTTAAAACCACGCCCTTGTTTTCAACCAGAATTTTCAGAAGTCCCTGTTCTGTGCCGCTCAACGGGACACTCTCGCCAAAGCACAGAAACTCCTGTCTGTCAAAATCAAACATATACTTGCCGATAGCCACCATATGCTCGCCGCGTATGCCCTTTTCGGAAGCTGTGCCTATCGCGTCAAAGCGCCTGCTTGCCTCAAAATTGTACATATATTTGCGTTTTTTTAGTTGCGTCGCCACGCGGGCTTTAAGCGCCGCCGTGCTGAAAGGCTTTGAAACGCAGTCGTCGGCGCCATGCATATACGCCGTGACTATGTCCTCTATGTATTCGTTCGGCACAAGCAATATGACACTTATGTCATTTTTTTCAGTGTAGTAGCTTTTTATGTCCTCTATGAAATCTATGCTGTTCCCGTCAGGCAAAATTTCATCAAGTATCACCACGCGAAAATCAAGCTGCGCCGCCAGCGTAAGCGCCGCCTCTATGCTCCCGCAGGTCACTGCCGCCGTCTCCTCGTCGGAAAAAGCGCCGCAAAGCTTTTCGGCAAGCGCGAAATCCTCCTCCACAATAAGAATTCTCTCCATTGCGCATTCTCCCTTTACTATGCAGTTTTTTAGACAATTGTCTGCCATAGTCCCTTATATAATAAGCTATTCTTTTTATTAGGATTTGTCAAGCGAATTGCTTTTTGTATTTTTGTTTTTTGTTTTAACCGGGCTGCTTTTTGTATGCGCCTTTTTTCCGTCTCGAATTAAAATTTGATTTTAGAAATTTCATTTTAATTATCTCAAAAACTTAACTTCATAATAAAAAGAAGTCAGGGAATCAACCGTCTAACTTCTTTTTGTTTGCTTATTGTTTATTTTTTTCTTTTTATTAATTAAAAATATTTATCCCGGAATACTATTCTAGAACCTTATATATACCTTCCGCCTTCACTATGTATCGGTTACGGTACATATATATTTAAGGTCTACTTCAGGTAAAAAAGTGCTTCTTCCTCTGAAAGATTATAATTCTTTTGCAGCGCCTCCTTAATTTCAGTATTTCCCAAATGCAGACTGCGAAGCATTTCAACTGCTACTTTAATCGCTCGTTCAGTGGTTTCCTTTTTGACGCGTTCTGCCGTTTCTTTTTCGACGCGCTCTGTCGTTTCCTTTTTGACGCGCTCAGTGGTTTCTTTTTCGACGCGTTCTGCCGTTTCCTTGCGTTCCTGTAATACTGCTGCATTTACTGCGGTATTTAC
>X301_European_Hare__coassemble_1151_pt1 | contig 17660 bp, 19 predicted proteins | sample X301_European_Hare__metabat2_low_PE_011 | metagenome-assembled genome bin X301_European_Hare
TTTCTTGGAAATATTTCAACTTTTGGATGCTCGATGGCATACCTAATTACAATCGCTACAGGTATATTGTCCTTCTATATTGACATTTTATATCTATTGTCTTACAATGTACTTATACGATAAGTACACAGCAGAACAAAGGAGGGGCATTGTGGAAATCATCATAAGCAGTAATACCAGCAAGCCGATATACGAGCAAATCACATCACAGATTAAGGCCATGATCATGAGCGGCGAATTACAGACTGGCGATCCTATTCCTTCTATGAGAGCGTTGGCAAAATCCATTCATGTAAGCGTTATCACCGTTCAAAAAGCGTATGAAGATTTACAAAGGGATGGCTTTATTGAGACAACAGTAGGCCGTGGCAGTTTTGTATCAGCGCAGAATAAAGACTTTTATCAAGAAGAACAACAGCGATTGGCGGAAGAACATTTGCAAGAAGTCGCCGATATTGGACGAACAAGCGGGATACCCTTAGAGAAACTGATTGAACTTCTGACTATGTTTTATCAAGAGGGGGAATAACTATGGATACTATTTTGCAAGTAGAGAATTTAACGAAGCGCTACCCTGATTTTACATTAGACCATGTTTCGTTTTCCGTTCCTAAAGGTACGATTATGGGATTGATTGGTGAGAAACGGCGCAGGAAAAAGCACAACGATCAATGCAATTCTTGACCTCATCCACAAGGATGACGGCGTGGTTACTTTTTGGGGGCAGGAGTTATCTTCCGCGAAGCAGCTCAAAGAGGATATTGGCGTTGTATTCGATGGTATCAACTTCTATGAAACGCTGACTCCCGCTAAGGTCGGAAAAATTGCAAAGGCAGCATACAGCCAGTGGGATGATCGTTTATACAAGGATTATTTGAAACGCTTTCAACTTTCCACGGATAAAGAGATTAAACAAATGTCTAAGGGCATGAAAGTAAAATTGTGCATTGCCATTGCCCTTTCCCACAACCCTAAACTGCTGATTTTGGACGAAGCCACCAGCGGCCTTGACCCGGTGATGCGGGATGATATTCTGGATGTGTTTCTGGAGTTTGTGCAGGACGAAAATCATTCTATTCTGATGTCCTCACACATTACAACCGATTTAGAGAAAGTTGCCGATTATATCACCTTTATCCACCAGGGCAAGGTTGTTTTCAGCAAAAGGAAAGATGACCTGCGCTATCATTACGGTATTATTCGATGTGGGGCGGCCATTTTCGATCAGATCGACAAGCAGGAAATCCTCGCCTGCCGAAAAGAGGATTATCAATGGAATGTGCTTGTAGCTGACAAAGAAAAAGCTAGGAAAAAATACAAAGATGCAGTAGTAGACGATGCAACGATTGATGATATTTTGCTGTTGTATGTGAAAGGAGAGCAGAGCAAATGAGAAGTCTTATTTTGAAAGATTTGTATAATATCGGACACAATGCGAAATCCATGCTGTTCATGCTGGCGGTACTCGCAGTTATCCTTATCCCCACATCTGGCGCGTCTGCATATATCATTGTAAGTGCTGTTTTGTGCAGTATGATGATTGTAACGACCTTTACTTTTGATGACAATTCCAAGTGGACACGATATGCCATGATAATGCCCGTAACGAAGAAAAATCTGGTCGCAGGGAAATATGTTGTAATGGCAGTCTTCTGTGTGATTGGAAGCCTGTTTGGATTGATAGTCAGCATGATCGCTGGGCTTGTTTTAAGAAAAATGACTTTTGACATTGAAGGGATCGTAGAGCTGCTCATTTTGGCACTGGTGGCATTCGCTTTGTCCATTATCTCCGGCAGTATGTCAATTCCGCTTGTGTTCAAATTTGGAGCGGAAAAAGCCCGTGTGTTACTGGTAGTATCTGTTTTCGTCCCATTGGCTGTTTGCTTTGGACTTTACCAAGTCCTTGTTTTGCTGGGAATTGAACTGACAGAGCAGCTTATATTTATTTTGTTGTGCTGCTCTCCCGTTTTCGCTTTGGTTTGGTGCTATTTGATGTATTGTATCTGCTGCCGAATTTTTGAAAAGCAGGAACTTTGATAAGGAGTTATTTTTATGAAGGATAAAAGATTTGAAATCGTCGAAACAGAAGGAACTGCGAAAGGGATTTTCATTATTGTCGATAGAGAAACCGGCGTCAATTATCTGGCAACAAAATTCGGAGCTGCCGGAGGTGTATGTCCGTTGATCGACAAAGACGGCAAGCCGATTATTACTAAAGACTGAAACGCCGAAAGGAATATTCAGGCATAGAATCAGGACGCTTGACATTGTGACATGAATTGCATAGAATAATCTTATATACCAAGCAACAAAGAAACAAAGATAATTGGATAATTTGATTTGTCCTGCATACAATATAAGGAGAAATGGCAGCAATGGCGAAAGGAAGTGTTTCTATGGAAATGAAAAAGGTCAGCATTTCTACGAAAAGGCAGATAACAATCCCGTTGAAATTTTTTACAATGCTGGGATTTGACACTGAGGCAGAGTGCATTGTTCGTGGAAATGAACTGGTTTTGCGCCCTGCGCGGAATAATGCGGGAGGCGAGTTCGCAGAGCAGATTCTGGCAGATCTGATATCTCAGGGATATGGTGGAAGCGAACTGCTGGAGCAGTTTAAAAAGGCACAGAGCAAGGTACGGCCTGCAGTAGAGGAAATGCTTTCGGAGGCAGAGCGTGTTGCGTCTTCAGAATCAGATTATGTATCTTATGAAGATATTTTTGATGGGGAGGAAGAAGAATGACAGAGGTGCGATTTCTTCCACCTGCCGCGAAGTTTCTAAAGGAACTGAAAGATAAAAAGCTAAAACAGCTGTATAAAGAGGCTATTAACAGGATTCGGGAGGACCATACGGCAGGAGAGGAAAAAACAGGAGATCTCCAAGGCGTTTATGGATATGATATATACTATAACAAGACCAATTATGAGTTGGCTTATACTGTGGAGTATGCAGAAGGGAAGATAATCGTTGTGATTATGGCAGGAACCAGGGAAAATTTTTACGACACCTTGAAACGGTATATGAGATAACAGATTGTCAGGGAGTTAGAAAGAGCAGGAGAGGCTGGTGGGAAATGCCTCTGTCTGCTCTTTTCTGTAATATCAAATATTCTGCTTGATAATCCTTGAAATCAGCCCTGCCGCCACATTCCAGGCCTCATCAATCCGGGTGATGACGAAGCTGACCTCATCTTTCTTTCCGGGCATCTGGCTGTCATAGCAGCTGCGGGCGATAGCGTTGACGCCGATGTGGAGCTGGACGAATACGGTCCCTTTGTGGATATCCGTGACTGTACCGGCATACTTGCCCTGGATCTTGCACTTCAGAAGATTGTCTTTGCTGGTGTTGCCGTTTACACTCTTGACATCTGCCTTTACCGAGATGTTCTCTAAGGAAGCCACTGCCAATTTGGGAAAGTTTTGTGTCAATGTGGTGCCAGAGAAAATATAAACAAAAATACCGTCAATGGCATTTTAATGTGAAAAAATTAAAATGAGAAAATTTTATAATCAAATTTCTTGTATTGGGAGCGGTTTTTGAGTATACTAAAGATACATTTAAAAGAAAGAGGTGAGTTGTATGAGTCTGGCGCAACAGGTTTTGGATTATCGGAGAGAAATAGATGAAAATCAGGAGCAGGTACGGGAGATGGTAATGGAAAGCTACCGGGACATTGCGGCAGGAAAGGGCCGTGACTGCAACGAATTCTTTGAAGAGCTGGAGAAAAGATATAATAATGACAGAGTATAAGGTGATTGCCCTGCCGCTTGCAGAAGAAGATATTGCAGATCAGACGGACTATATTGCCTTTGAATTGAAGTCTCCGGAAACAGCGGTTAATATGGTAAGAGGATTTAGGAAAGTTATTAACAGCCTGAGTCTGTTGCCACAAAGCCATGAATTGGATGAGGATGAAGAACTTGCAGCATATGGTATCAGAAAGACATATTATAAGAATTATAAAATCTACTTTCTGATTGATGAAAGGGAACAGACAGTTTACATATTGAGAATTTTTCATATGCTGGTAGACAGCAGAGAAAAGATTTTGAGAATTTTCAGGGCGTGAAGATATTTTAAGCCTTTGAGTTGATGCGAGGTTATGAGGGCTGCTGCCTCGGAATCAGAATATACTTTTTATGGAGATGTTTTTAGCAGAGCGGAGTAGAAATTGGGACGTGACTGAGGCACATCATTAGAGATGAACAGGTTATGAAAGTAAATGAAATGCAGATGGCATAGGAAAAAATGCGCATAGCCGTCGCCCAGCGTATTCTACGGTATATGCATAGTGGTATATGGTGGTTGTCTCTCCCGTCTCCTCACCCGTTTCCTCATGGCTGGTCACATTTAACGAGCAGGAAAAGATGCCGGCAGCGTTATCCTTTAGCAGCTGCTCCGGCTTTGCCAGATTGATCTCCTTATAGTCCTCCTGGGAAGCGCAGAACTGGGAGATGATCAGGGCGCTTTCATATACGATACGGTCCGAGAACTCATCCGTAATGCTGTATTCGCAGTCATTGCCAATGGCATCTGCCTCTTTCTGAATGTCTGAAAGCACTGCATCGTGGCGTTCCCGCAGGATTGCTTCAATACTGCTTTCCGTCCCTGCAATGTTTTCCATGATGAGGGAATTGTCATTCAGCACATCGCCTGATGCACTGTCAAGCCCTCCGGTCCCGAATATCAGGACGGGAAGCATCATCAGGACAAGAATGGGTAACATGAAAAGCGCCGCAACAGTAACGGCTATCTTTGCAACCAGCCTGCGGTTTTCCAAAAGTCCTGCGGCGAGCATCCCGTAAGGCCCGGCGGCAGCGCCTTTGGCGGCTCCGGCAAGCGCTTTTCCGGTCTCCTTTTAGTCTTTGAACAGAGTATAAGAGTCTGATCGTATAGAGCTGCTGATAAAATCTGTTGATTTCACCAGCAGCATCATGTTATAATCAGTCCGTGGTAACGACGAGCTGCTTCCACCCAATAAGGTGGACATAAAGTGGTCGTTAAGTAATAGAGGTGTCGATCCGTTGATATTACTGGATTTGAAACGCAGGGGCAATGGTCTGCAACACCCTGATGCACCGGTTCAAATCCGGTCTGCGCCTTTAAAGCCTCAAGAGCATTAGTTCTTGGGGTTTTTAATGTACTTAAATGACGCGGCAAAATTATTCCATGATACATGATAATGGAAACTCAATTTGTGGCGTATGTTATAGAGGGCTGATTAAGAAATTGGGTTAATTTGTTATTTATATTTAAAATATTTATGCCGTTTGTTATTGCGTTATTGATTTTTAGATGATATACTATAAAAATCACATTCCCCTAATTAAGTTATTCAAAAGCCGCAGGGGCGGCAGAAAGAGAGGAAAAATGAAAAAAAAGCTAACATTTTACGCAGCTGTCTGCCTGATGCTTGCATGCCTTATGCAGATTACGGCTATAGCGGCGGGAAACGTAACAATCAATCAATGTATCATAAGCGGCAACAACCAGATAACGGTGATTGCCACAGCACCCTCGGCAGTGCCGAGTGACGACAACAACTATTATCTTTTTGAATTAAAGCCCTATCAAAGCTCAATCGGCAGCAGACAGGACTTCTGCGCGCAGGCTGTAAAGGCAGGCACGCTTACATTTGTAACTACGCTTGACGAGGGCACGGCAGTGTCAAAGCTCTACTCTAAGTTTGTCGTAGCGGTAAAGACAGGCGGTACATTTACGGCGGTAAGCCAGGAATTTTACATTACAAACCCTGAGATTATCGCAACGCATACAGCGGTAAATCCTGTCCCGACCTCAATAAAGGGCATCACGGCGGATAATGCGGCTATTCTGGCCCTGTCTGACCTTGGCGTACAGCATGCAAGCTATGAGCTCGCAATTGACAGGTTTTTCCAGCCGGGAGCAACGCTTCCCTATGTGTATAATGGCAAGACATACAATTTCAATCAGACAGTAATAGGCGAGTATGACATGATTATGACGCTTTTTGCCGTGCAGAATATGGAAGTTACCATGAACATTATCAATTATTACAATGCAGATACGGCGTTTACGGTAAAACCCTCGGCTCGTGCGTCTAATAAGTACAGGCATTATGCATTCAATACGGACGAGCAGCTTGGCGCGGAGTCGATAGAAGCCCTGATGTGTTTCCTCACGGAGCGTTATAGCAACCCGGCAACAGGACTTATCTCAAACTGGATTATAGGAAACGAGGTAAACAACAACAATCCATGGTATTTTGCGGGCAACTACAATGTCGCGGATTTTACGCTTGAATATGAAAAGGCGTTCCGCATGTGCTACAATGCGATTAAGAGCCGCAACGCCAACGCGCGCGTGCTTACCTGCATTGACCAGAGGTGGAACTGGGAGGACGGCACGGCAAACCAGTATGGCGCAAGGAAGTTTATGGACAACTTCAATACGGACGTTGCCTCACATGGAAATATTGACTGGGGCGTAGCCTGGCATCCTCATCCAGTGCCTCTTACAGCGGCAAAATTCTGGGATATGCCTAAAAATTATAAAGCGCTGAAACTGATAGACCATACGGTAAACACAAAGATGATAAATCCCCAGAATATGGAGGTATTCACAAATTATATGGCGCAGCCTGCTTTCCTTGCGCCGAACGGACAGGTGAGATACATTATCATATCTGAGATTTTGTTTAATTCGCAGAGCTCAAACGAGGCGATGCAGGCGGCGTCATTTGCGTATGCGTACAAGCTCGCGGAGACAAATCCGTATATCAAGGCGTTTATAGTCCACAGGACAGTAGACAATCCGTATGAAAAGGCGTCTGACGGCATAGCCTGCGGACTTTACAACTGTGATGCAAACGGCTGGGTTACAACGCCGAAGCAGATTTATGACGTGTTTAAGTATATAGACACTCCTCAGTCGGCGGCATACACACAGTTTGCACTTCCGATTATCGGAGCGTCAAGCTGGGCGGCGCTCGGCGTTAATTAATGCTTGACAAGCAGGCAGATTTAGAATTATACTGGTTGATATAATAAAGCTTATAGTAAGCGTCAGGGATATTCGGTGCCTGCTGTAAAATCAAAATAACTGAAACCAAAAGCTATGACGAAGACAGTATGCATTTCATCAAAATTCACAGCGAGCCGGAGGCGGTGCGAGACCGGCATGAGTAGGGAAATGCGGAAAATCACTTCCGAGCTGCGATACTAAAATTATCTGTATTTTCAGATGTTTCAGATTAAAAGTAAGCGTCGCCGTACCCTCTGCGTTAGCGGGGAGCATATTAAACCGTAATATGTTTAAAAACATTAATTCGGCGCGTATGGCGTAACGGTGGCTGCGAGGCATTATACCCTCGTCCTTTACGGAGGACGGGGGTTTTTATTTATGAATGGAGGACTACGACAATGTATCAAAAGGTTTCCACAAACATGAACTTCGTCGAAAGGGAAAAAGAAGTCGAGAAGTTCTGGAAAGAAAATGACATTTTTAAAAAGAGTATGGAGAACCGCAAGGAGGGCGAGACATACACCTTTTACGACGGACCGCCCACGGCAAACGGCAAGCCGCATATAGGTCATGTGCTCACTCGCGTAATTAAGGACATGATACCGCGCTACCGCACGATGAAGGGCTATATGGTACCAAGAAAGGCCGGCTGGGACACGCACGGGCTTCCCGTAGAGCTTGAAGTTGAAAAGCTTCTTGGCTTGAACGGAAAAGACCAGATTGAGGAATACGGCATGGAGCCCTTTATCAAAAAGTGCAAGGAATCCGTATGGAAATACAAGGGAATGTGGGAGGATTTTTCAGGCACGGTCGGCTTTTGGGCTGATATGGACAATCCTTATGTCACATATGACGACAATTTCATAGAGTCCGAGTGGTGGGCGTTAAAGCAGATTTGGGATAAGAAGCTTTTGTATAAGGGCTTTAAAATCGTCCCGTACTGCCCGCGCTGCGGCACTCCGCTCTCGTCACAGGAGGTTGCCCAGGGCTACAAGACCGTAAAAGAGCGCTCTGCGGTAGTACGCTTTAAGGTGGTTGGGGAGGACGCATATTTTCTTGCATGGACTACAACGCCGTGGACTCTCCCGTCAAATGTCGCGCTTTGCGTAAATCCTGATGAGACCTATTGCAAGGTAAAGGCGGCGGACGGTTATACTTATTATATGGCAGAGGCGCTTCTTGACAGCGTGCTTGGAAAGCTTGCTGAAAATGAAGATGATAAGGATAAAAAAGCGTATGAAGTGCTTGAAACTTACAAAGGCACAGATTTAGAGCGCAAGGAATACGAGCCGTTGTTTGACTTTGCCGCGGAAATAATAGAAAAGCAGCATAAAAAGGCGCATTATATCACATGTGACAGCTATGTCACAATGACAGACGGTACTGGTATCGTACACATCGCGCCTGCATTCGGCGAGGACGACGCAAATGTAGGCAGAAAGTATGATTTGCCGTTTGTGCAGCTCGTAAACGGTAAAGGCGAGATGACCGAGGAAACGGCGTATGCGGGCGTTTTCGTAAAGAAAGCAGATCCTATGGTGTTAAAGGATTTGGAGGCAAAGGGCTTATTGTTTGACGCGCCTAAGTTTGAGCATGAATATCCTCATTGCTGGCGCTGCGATACGCCGCTTATTTACTATGCGCGTGAGTCGTGGTTTATAAAGATGACGGCGGTAAAGGATGATTTAGTACGAAACAATAACACAGTCAACTGGATTCCTGAGTCTATCGGCAAAGGGCGCTTCGGCGACTGGCTTGAAAATATCCAGGACTGGGGTATTTCAAGAAACCGCTATTGGGGCACGCCGCTCAACGTATGGGAGTGCGAGTGCGGGCATCAGGAGTGCATAGGGAGCCGCGCGGAGCTTGCGGAGCGCAGCGGCAACCCTGACGACGCAAAGGTTGAGCTGCACAGACCGTATATTGACGAGGTCACGTTTAAGTGTCCCGAGTGCGGCAAGGACATGCACAGAGTTCCCGAGGTAATTGACTGCTGGTTTGACTCAGGCGCGATGCCGTTTGCGCAGCACCATTATCCGTTTGAAAATAAAGACCTGTTCGAGCAGCAGTTCCCCGCTCAGTTTATTTCCGAGGCGGTTGACCAGACGAGAGGGTGGTTTTATTCGCTTATGGCGGAGTCAACGCTTTTGTTCAACAAGTCGCCGTATGAGAATGTAATCGTGCTGGGACACGTGCAGGACGAGAACGGTCAGAAGATGAGCAAGTCAAAGGGCAATGCAGTAGATCCGTTTGAGGCGCTTGAAACATACGGCGCTGACGCTATCCGCTGGTATTTCTATATCAACTCCGCCCCTTGGCTTCCAAACCGTTTCCACGGCAAAGCCGTGCAGGAGGGGCAGAGAAAGTTTATGGGCACGCTCTGGAATACCTATGCTTTCTTTGTGCTTTACGCAAATATAGATGATTTTGACGCGACAAAGTACACGCTTGAATATGACAAGCTGCCCGTAATGGATAAGTGGCTTTTGTCAAAGCTCAACACGGTAGTCAAAGAGGTTGACAGCGACCTTGAAAATTACCGCATACCCGAGGCGGCAAGGGCGCTGCAGGAGTTTGTTGACGAGATGAGCAACTGGTACGTAAGGCGAAGCCGTGAGCGTTTCTGGGCGAAGGGAATGGAGCAGGACAAGATAAACGCATACATGACGCTTTACACAGCGCTTGTGACTATTTCAAAGGCGGCAGCGCCGATGATACCGTTTATGACGGAGGATATTTATCGCAATCTTGTGTGCAGTATAGACAAATCAGCGCCCGAGAGTATTCATCTGTGCGACTTCCCTGTCGCTGATGAGAAGCTTATCGACACGCAGCTTGAAGCTGATATGGAGGCAGTATTGAAGGTGGTAGTCATGGGGCGCGCCTGCCGAAATGCCGCAAACATCAAAAACCGCCAGCCAATCAGCAAAATGCTGATAAAAGCGCCGTTTACACTGAGCGAATTTTATCAGGAGATAATACGCGACGAGCTGAACGTAAAGAGCGTGGAATTTACAGAGGACGTAAGGGAGTTTACGACCTACACCTTCAAGCCGCAGCTTAGGACAGTAGGACCTAAGTACGGCAGGCAGCTTGGCGGTATTCAGAAAAAGCTTGCCGAGATAGACGGGAACGCGGCGTTTGCGGAGCTTAAGGAAAACGGCTTTATCACGTTTGACGTAAACGGTACTGAGGTCAAGCTTGCCGAGGAGGATCTGCTTATCGACATCACGCAGAAGGAAGGCTATGTCACGGAGGCTGACAACACGGTCACAGTAGTGCTTGACACAAACCTTACTGACGAGCTTATCGAGGAAGGCTTTGTATATGAAGTAATCAGCAAAATCCAGACAATGCGCAAGGATTCCGGCTTTGAGGTTATGGATCATATCAACGTTTACATCAGCGGAAATGAGAAGATTGCCGAGGTTGTAAAGAAAAACTCAGATTCAATCGGTGAAAAGGTTCTCGCCAATGCGTTTAAATATGAAAACGGCGGCATTTCCAAGGAGTGGAATGTCAATGGGGAGAATGTTGTGATTGGTGTCGAGAAAATATAAGGCTCAAAAAGCGGGGGATTTCCATCGGAAATCCCCCGCTTTTTATATTTTGCCTAATTGGGTCTTGTTATAAATTTTTGCAAAACTCTATTCGGACTGTTTAAAACACGTTTTGCCAATGCCTAAATCATAAAAAACGGAAAAGACTACACGGTTGTATCTACCCCGTTAAGATTGATATGTTCATCATCTTCCATAGGTATGAGCAGGTACTTTTGACCGTCAATCGTCTGCGCTTTGACCTGCTCCGCCTTGTCTGGCTTCATGCGCAGAAAAACCTCAGCCCAGCGTTGCGTATCTTCTGGATCGACAGGCGCCTCCATGCTCACAAGCGTTTCAATTTGCTTGTCCTTTTCCTCGCTTTCCTCTTTGGTTTCCTTGAGCTCATTTTTGAGCGTAGCCACTTCCTCAAGCAGCTTTATTTCCTTCTTCTCCTTGTTATTTTTTTCAATAGCCTTTTCATTTACAAGATTTTTGACTACAGGCGGCATATCACTAAATTCGCTTGCAAACTGCTCCTGAATAAGCGATACTGCGGCATCAGGGATATCGTTTTTGGTGAGTACGTCCTTTATAATTTCATTAGTGAGCGTAAACGCCTCGGGCTCAATCACTACCAAATCCTCCAGCTCTGCTTCATGCTCCTGCGCAATGTCATTCAGGCTTTCCTGTATATCCAAAAGCACCTCGTCGCTTTTCGCGATAATTGGTGAAATGGCAGTTTTCACTATGCTGTTAAAGGTATTCTGCTCCTCCGTGGCGGTACGCTTAGCCCCGCAGCCAAGCGCATTTTCGACAAAGCCCTTATGAGAATCCTTGGCGTCGCGTACATAATACGTAAGGGTGTTGACATCGGCACTTCTGTCCACAAATGACGGAAACAGGAAACCGACATCAGGCACGCCGACTACGCGGTCCTGGATGCGAGCGCCTATCCTGTGCTCGTCTTCACGGTAGCCAAGCCCCGGCTTTGAAAGATTTACGGGGCATATGGCGCAGAGCAGATACTGGAAGACCTCCTCCGACTCGTCAAGCTTTAGGTCGTCGTTAGTCTTGGTGATGACATCATACGCGTCATGGAAAATCAGTATCAGGTAGTTGCCGACATAATCATAATGCTCGATAATCATGTCATACAGATGCTCCAAAAGCTCGTGATTTTTAAGTCCGCTCTCGCGAAGCCCGAGAAGATAGCGTTGCTTTCCGCCAATATCGTCTTCGCCCTTTGCAAATTTTAACTCCAAAAGGTTGTTGCCGATTGTACCTGAAAGCGCTTTTTTTGCAATCTCAAGATACTTGTAAAATTCCTCATCGTCTAAATTAAGAAAATTTTCGTCAAGCTCAACCACCTTGTTTTTGTTTGAATCCACATAGCAGCCGCACATACGCGTAAAGGTGCAGCTCTCCTTTTTAAAACGCCTTTTTAGCTCTAATATATCTCTGTTCCTAAGCATATCCAGTCCTCCAAATTATTTTTAGTTTTTACCTCAGCCGCCTTCCACCGAAAAACAGAACGGCGGGCATAATCCATTGTGCAAGCCGTATATCCAAAAATCAGATAATATAAATAATAGCATAAAATTTTGTGCTTGTGGGAAAAAATTATGTTTTTTTGTGCAATCAGAAAAAATATTGATAAACTTAGCGAAATCTTAACGAAATTGCCATGCAGCAGCAGCTTTTGTGCATTAATTATAAAATTAAATGCAACAAAATGTATAGATTAACTAAATTGTAAAAAAATCATTGACGAGGGCAGTTTAAAGTGCTAATCTCAAAATAGATAGTAAAACATTTACTACATAAATAATAAAATATTAACCAAAAAACACGGAGGTAAAGCAAAAATGAAAAAGAAATTATTGCCAACAATATTGATAGCAGGAATGATAATATCCGCATCGGGCTGCGGCGCATCACAGGCATCAAAGGCAGAACCCGATGAAAATGGAAATTACCTTGTAAACGGCGGCTTTGAGGCATCAGATTTTTCGGGCTGGACAGTGACAAATGTTGATAATGTTACGGAAGAGCTTGACATTTACACCCGTGACACCGACTGTTTTGAGGGCGTGCAGTCACTTCATTTTTATTCGGGCTCAAGCAATGTAGACTTTACGGCGGAGCAGACAGTTTCGGGCTTGGATGACGGTACATACAAGCTTACGGCGCATATTCAGGGCGATGCCGCGGGCGACCAGAACGCGGAGGTATATTTTTACGCGGTATCAGATGCAGGACAAATCAAAGCAGACGGCGAATTAAATGGATATGTAAACTGGTATACGGCGGAATTGTCAGGGATAAAGCCTGTGAACGGTGAAATTACAGTAGGCGTGAAGGTTGCCACGGCGCCAGGCGGCTGGGGGACTATTGACGACATATCGCTTGTCAAGGAATAGGAAATAAAATTTTCTATGATGCCGCAAATTTATATATGCGAGTATCAGAACTGGCGCAGAAACGAGGAGGAATATGGAATTTATTAAGGGCATGGACATATCCATGGTTAAGGAGCTGGAGACTTGCGGCGCGGAGTATTATTTGGAGGGAAAAAGAGAGGATTTATTTACACTGTTAAAAAAATGCGGAGTGAATATGATACGCGTGCGGATATGGCATGATCCATATGATGAAAACGGAGAAAGCTATGGCGGAGGAGGCAATGACTTACATACAGTAATGGAAATTGCAGAAAGAACCATAAAAAACAATATGGATTTTATGCTGGATTTCCACTATAGTGATTTTTGGGCTGATCCCTCAAAGCAGATAAAGCCTAAGACATGGGAAAAGCTTAACGGCTCCAAGCTTTGGACAGCCGTGTATTTACATACGGCTGATACGCTTAAAGCACTGAAAAACCAAGGACTTGTACCAAAAATGGTTCAGGTGGGAAATGAAATTACAAACGGGCTTCTCTGGCCTGACGGCCATATCAGCAATCCGCAGAATATGGCGCAGCTTTTGCAGGCGGGAATTAAAGGCGTCAGGGAGGAATGTCCCAATGCGAAAATAATCCTACACCTTGACTTCGGCACAGACAATAAAACCTATAGACAGTGGTTTGACACAGTAGCACCGTATAAATTGGACTTTGACGTTATCGGAATGTCTTATTATCCGCATTGGAACGGCAATATAAAGCTTCTGCAGGACAATATGAATGATATCAGCAGAAGATACCAAAAAGAAGTGCTGGTGGCTGAGACTTCTATCGGTTATACGCTTGATACGCTGGGCTGCAATGGCGTCGTTTACGGCAGCGAACAGGAGAAAGCGACGGGCTATGCGGCTTCACCCGCGGGACAGGAGGCTTTTTTGCGTGATTTATGTGCGGCGGTCAGAAATGTAAATGATAAAAAAGGCATAGGCGTATTTTACTGGGAACCATCATGGCTTCCTGTTCCTAAGTGCAACTGGGCGAGTGAGAGCGGCGTAATTTACATGAAGGATAAAGTCGCGGCGGGAAACGCCATGGCTAATCAGACATTGTTTGATGCAAATGGAAATGCGAATAGCGCGCTGCTCAACTTAAATAATATGTAGGGCTAAGACAATTATTTTTTAATTATGCCGTTTGAACGCGGCGAAATGGAGGCAAAAATGAAAAAGAGGATATTAACGGCTTTTATGGCAGTGACATTGATGTCAGGTCTGGTTAGCGGCTGCGGAGCTGCAGATAAGAATGACACAAAGCTCACAATATGGACAAATATGGACGTCGAGGTGGAAACACTTCAGAAATACGCGAACGAATGGGGTAGCGCAAATGGCTATGAGGTAGAGGTTATCCACCAGTCGCCGTCAGTGCAGCAGTTTGCGCAGGCTGTAAAGAGCAAGGACGGACCTGATGCGGTAGTTGGAATACCAAACGACCAGCTTGCGGATTATGTAAACGCAGGCTTGGCGGCGGAGGTGCCAGGCGAATTGTATTCCGACAGCGACTTTTCGCCGGCCGCGATTCAGGCATGCTATGTTGACGGCAAAAGATACGCTGCTCCGCTTTCCGTGGAAACAGTCGCGCTTTTTTACAATACCGATTTGGTGCCAGAGGCGCCCAAGACTTGGGAGGAGCTTGTAGAGCAGGCGGCGCAGTCGGGAGGCGTTCAGTTTGATGCGACAAGCATATACTACGACCTTGGCTTTGTGAGAGCGTGCGGAGGATATATTTTCAACTATGCGGACGGCGCGTATGACACATCGGATATAGGTCTTGCCAATGACGGGGCTGTGCAGGCATATGAATTTATCAATGATTTGTGCAATAAATACGGGCTTATTTCCGCTGACGTGACGGCTGATATAGCCAGAAGTAATTTCCAAAATGGACAGTGCGCGTATTATATAGGCGGACCTTGGGATATAGAGGGCTTTACATCGGCGGGGACACCGTTTAAGGTTATAGAGATGCCGACTTTTCATGGGGAAAACTTTGTTACGCCTGTCGGTACGCAGGTAAGCTTTGTGAGTAACCAAAGCGCCAGCCAGGATAAGGCATGGGAGTTCATATCGTATTTGATTGACAACGGGGCGCTTGACCTATATGAAACGGGCGACAGAATACCTGCCAAACTTGCCGAGCAGGATTTGGAGGCGATTCAGACAAACGAATATTCGCAGGCATTTATAAGCCAGATTAATAAAGGCGAGCCGATGCCGACTGTTTCCGAAATGGGACAGCTTTGGAGTATCCATACAAACAACATCAGGCTGATGTGGTCGGGAGAGCTTGCGCCCGCGGATGCCGCTGAAAATATGGTGCAGCAGCTTCAGGAGGCGGTCGAACTGATGAATTCGGGTAAAAACCATTAAGAAACTCTAAGGCGGCAAAAGACGCCGCCTAAAAGTTTTGCGGCGTTTTTCAAGGTTGTTTAAACCATAAGGGTGATAAAAGCTGTCGTTTATATATTGATATAGAGGTTGGTGAGAGTATGAGAAAAAAGAAAAATCCCAGGGCATATATATATTTGGCGCCTGCTCTGATTTCTATTTTGATTGTGACGTGTCTGCCGATTGTATATACTGTGATTTTGTCATTTACAAATTATAATATGTACCACTTAAATGACTTTTCATTTATAGGCTGGGAGAATTACATCACGGTGCTTTCGGGCAGCATAAGGAATGTATTTTTCCCAGTGCTTGGCTGGACTTTGTGTTTTGCCGTATTCAGCACGGCGGGCTCTTACATTATGGGGCTTGCGCTTGCGATTTTGCTTAACAATCCGCGTATGAAGGAGTCGAAAATATACAGGGCGATTTTAATCGTGCCATGGGCGCTGCCATCTACGATTGCGATACTTGCATGGCAGGGGCTTCTCAATGAACAGTACGGCGGGATAAACAATTTTCTTCATGCGCTGGGCATTGCCGCCAATATTCCGTGGCTTACCAATCCGTTTTGGGCAAGAGTCGGAATCATTATCGTGAATGTATGGCTTGGATTTCCGTATATGATGAATGTATGCCTTGGAGGACTTCAGGCGATTTCCACAGAGTATTATGAGGCGGCGGAAATGGACGGCGCGTCAAAGTTTCAGTGCTTTAAGAGTATCACTTTTCCGATGGTGACAAGGCTTTCAATACCGCTTGTAATATCATCATTTGCGGCGAATTTTAACAACTTTGGAAATATCTATATGATTACGCAGGGTGGACCTGCAAGGGCTGACAATCAATTTGCGGGCTACACTGATATTTTGGCAAGCACGACATATAAAATGACTACATGGACAAACCGATATGAGCTGTCGGCGACGTTCAGCGTGTTGATTTTTATTATCGTAGGCACATTTACACTGATTAATATGAACCTGTCGGGCTCGTTTAAAGAAGTCGATTAACATAAACACTGCCTGAATCAGAAATGGCAAAATGGAAGAATAGTGTGAAAAATAAATTTTTCATATTGTGCATTAAGAATGGGGGATTGTTGTGAAAAAAGAAAAATTGTCCGCCTCAGATATGAGGGGCTTATGGGTTAGCCGTGTCGTAATATGGTTAGTGATTGTCATGGTCATGTTTCCCGTGCTTTGGATTGTGATGTCGTCATTTTCCGTGGGCGACAGTTTTTTCCTCTCATCACTGTTTCCTGAAAAACTAAGCATTGAGCATTATGTTGAACTGTTTAAGGAAACCGACTTTCTCGTGTGGGTAGGAAATTCGCTGAAATTCTGCTTTATCGTGGCGGTAATCCAGCTTGCGATGACTTCGCTTGCGGCATATGCCTTTGCGCGGCTAAGGTTTACGGGCAGAAAATACGGGCTGATGGCGCTGCTTGTGCTGCAGGTGTTTCCAAACAGCATGGCAGTAGCGGGATATTATATTTTGATATATAGTTTTGGACTGGTGGACAGCAGCATAGCCTTGATATTTGTGCTGGCGGGAGGCAGCGCGTTTAATATATGGCTGCTCAAATCATATATAGATGGGCTGCCCGTGGGGCTGGACGAGGCGGCGATGATTGACGGCGCTAATTCATTTCAGGTGTTTTACAAAATTGTCCTGCCCCTTGCGGCGCCGCAGCTTGCGGTTATCTTCCTGTTTTCGTTTATTGCGACATACAGCGAGTACGTGATTACGTCAATATTTTTGCAGACGCCTGGGAAAATGACGCTGGCGCTGGGGCTGCAAAGTTTTATCAGCGACCAGTTTGCGGCTCACTGGACATTGTTCTCTGCGGCGGCGGTAATTTCCTCCTTGCCGATTATGATTGTATTTATGTGCCTGCAGAGATTTATCCAAAACGGGCTTGTCGCGGGCGGAGTTAAGGGTTAGGAATTAGGAAGCTTGTCCCCTATTTGCCCTTTATGCGGTAATTTCATTGAAGATTAAATATCTTTTGAACGAGTCGGAGGTGGCGCTGTCGCCGCAAAATCAGGTAAGGCTTGTGGAAGAAATTAACAGTGTATAAACCTTGAAAATGAGTTTGGTTAAAGCCTTTGGGTTATTAATAAAAGATTATAATTTGTTTGTTGAATATTTGGAGGTATAAGGATATATTACAAGTAAACAGAAACTTTAGGGATTTTTTATTGTTTTCGGCAAAGTTGCTGTATTGACGAAAGTTTTGTGATATGAATAAATGCAGAAC
>X301_European_Hare__coassemble_1153_pt1 | contig 17443 bp, 17 predicted proteins | sample X301_European_Hare__metabat2_low_PE_011 | metagenome-assembled genome bin X301_European_Hare
GAAGAAAGAAGAATGTTGTATGTCGCTATGACGCGCGCAAAGGAATCACTGTTTATATTTTATGTGGATGAAAAAAAGGCAGGAAATTTCCTGCCCTCGCGTTTCATAGAAGAAATGCTTGATATGTGATATCGCTGCCAATACCTGCTATTCAGACGGATGCAGCTTTGCGTTTACTAAGTCCTTCAGCTCTAAGCTCTTGTCCTTTAAACGGGGAGATGTGTTTCTGTTGGTTACTACGCCTGAAAGGTATTGCATAGCGGTTGAGTATTCACCCTTTATGTACGCATAGTAGGCAAGAAGGTAATCAAGCGTGGTTTCTGACATTCCCGCTATAGGGAAATCCTCGTTCATGCGCGCCTTTACAAAATGGTCGTAGGCGTTCATAGCTGCATTGTTTGCCTCTTTGAGATAGGCTTCCCTTTTCACAGCCGACGCAACGTCGTCGGGCAGCTCATCCGCCAAATCCTGATAAAGCCAGCTAAGCTTTAAGCATACATTGCCGATTTCGCTGTCCTTAGCCTGCTTGGTGACAGTACACAGCAGCACCATTTTCATACGGCTTATAGCCTGCTCTGTAGTATAGAAATCACATGGCGCATCATCGTGCGGCTTATAGTTTGCCTGTATCTTTTCGCGGATAAGTCTGCGCTGTGTCTGGGTGGTATTGGTAAAATTTTTGGTAAGCGCGGCAAATCCGCAGTTGGTACAGCATATAGTATCATATTTGTTGACATTTATATTGCTGTGCACGGGTCTAAGGTCAGGTTTTGTTTCCACAAATTTTGCGCTGTTTGTCTTTACTGCCTTGGCGGTAAGCTTATTGTCGCACACGGGGCAGGTATATTTCCTGTCCAAAACTAATGATTTTTCGTCCATAATTATAATTATTCCTCCATTTCGTCATTTTCATCAACAAGCTCATCAAACTCTGACGCATCAAGATATTCGTCAAAGGCGTCTTCAACTTTTTCATATTCGTCATCATCATCTATATATTCGATAAGCGGCTCGCTGTCAGGATTATTTTCATCTTCGGAGTAACGGTAAAGCCACACTTCGCCGTCGTCGTTTTCTCCGTTTTCATCAATCGGAAGCAGGGCAATGTAGTCGCGCTTCTCAACAGTCAAAATTGTGATAATCTCGCATTTCACGCATTCCCCGCTGTCAAGCTCAATGTCTACCGTCATGTCCTCCGCATCATATCCCTTTCTTTTGCTGTCTGCCATTTTTTCCTCCATTTCTTATTGCTTAAAAATATACTCCCAAAAACATAAACACAAATATATTGTAATCAAAACAGAGGCATAAAGCAAGAAAATAATTTTTATTTTTGATTTCAATTTTTGATTTTAACTGTTGACACATTGCATACAAACCTAGTATTATTTATTTAGTAGAAGATTGTAAAATTTTCTGCATGGAAACTTATTCACAATGAAAAGGGTGAATTGCCATTTTAATGGGGGACTATTGATGAAACTAAAGACAGATGAGCGTGTATTGAATTATCTGAATAAAAAAATACAGGAAGCCGGCAGTGTTGTCGCAATTATCGGGATTGAAATGCTTGTTGAGGGCGGCGGATATGACCTTGATGCAAATGATGAGACATACCGCGTAGAGAGCCAGTACGGATATAGTCCTGACGATATGCTGTCAGCGAGCTTTTTTAATTCAAAGGTTGAAAAATTCTACCGTTTTTATAAAAATGAGGTTTTAGGCATGCACGTAGGATATACGCCAGCATATGACTCGCTTTTAAGGCTTCAGGATAGGGGAAAGCTTTCTGCAGTCATAAGCCAGAATTATCATGGACTGCCTGAAAATGTACACTTTAAAAGGGTTATCGAGCTGAATGGAAATATGCGCTCCAACAAATGCCCGCGATGCAACAGAAGCTACGGGCTTGACTACATTCTGGCGGCTGACGGCGTGCCCCGCTGTGAGCACTGCAATGTGGCGATACGCCCGAATATCAGGCTTATAGGAGAGCGCGGTGATGCCCATCTTATGACGGAGGCAGTGAATGCGTGCGCCATGGCGGATGTACTTTTGATACTGGGCAAAAATATGTACAGTGACCAGCTTGGCACTACTCAGCCAGGCAAAAAGCAGATAAAGGTTTTGTTTTCAGACGAGACTTTTCTGCCTAAAAGCAGGGCGGACTTTGTGATTGAAGATGACATAAAGGCGGTTTTGCCCATCATAGTCGGCTAAGACGCATATTTTCCGCAATTGGTTAGGACTGGCGGCATATCACAACGCCTGACATGGATTATGGAGTAAACTAATCACAGGCGCAGATTAAGGAGATATATGAAGAAATATAAGGTAAAAAAAGGACAGCCATATCCGCTGGGAGCATATGTGCTGAACGGCGGCGTAAATTTTTCCGTAGTGAACAGCTCTGACGAGGACTGCAGCGTCATTTTATATAAAAAAGGCGTAGAGCAGAAGGTACGCATAGATATTGACAGGAGCAACAGAATAGGCAATATTTCCTGCATATTCGTTGAAGATTTGCAGCCTGACGAGTACGAGTATAATTTCCGCATAGGCGATAAGGTTTTTGTCGATCCGTATGCCAAACGTATTATGGGGAATGAAAAGTGGCGCGGGGCGGAGTTTAAGCAGCCGTTTCTCAGGGGCGGCTTTTACAGCAGGGAGTTTGACTGGCAGGGCGCGCAGCCGCCGCATATTCCCTATAATGAGAGCATTATGTACTGTCTTCATGTAAGGGGCTTTACAAAGCACCGCTCATCAGGCGTAAAGCATAGGGGCACATTTGAGGGAATCATTGAAAAAATTCCTTATTTAAAAGAGCTTGGGGTAAATTCGCTTGAGCTTATGCCCGCGTATGAGTTTGAGGAGTGCGAGTGGGCAAGCGGCGCGGAGCTTGCGCTTTCACAGACGATAGAATACCAGGTGCAGCATATTGACGAGGAGCTTTCCGTGGACAAGGAGCCGCAGCGCGCAAGAAGACTTAATTACTGGGGCTTCAAGGAGGCGTATTATTTTGCGCCCAAGGCTTCGTATTCGTCGGATGCAAATCCCTGTGTTGAGTTCAAGAAAATGGTGCGCGAGCTGCACAAAAACGGCATAGAGGTCATAATGCAGTTTTATTTTCCTGACAATATTAAGCCTGGATATATACTTGATATTATAAAGCATTGGGTGATTGAGTACCAGATTGACGGCGTGCATTTAAAGGGAGGCAAGGTGCCTGTGACGCTTATCGCCACTGAGCCTATTTTGGCAAATGCAAAGATTATGTGCGAGCATTTTCCGCTTGATGAGATTTATGCGGGCTCGGAAATTCCCGCATATAAAAACCTTGGCTATTACCGCGATGAATTTATGTATGACATGCGCAAATACTTAAAGGGCGACAGCGATATGCTCAAAAGCTTCCAGTACCATATGCGCAATACCAGCGCAAGCTGCGGGGTAGTGAATTATATCACCAATTATTACGGTTTTACCTTAAATGACTTGGTTTCATACGACAGAAAGCATAATGAGGAAAACGGCGAGAATAATTCCGACGGAAATGACTATAATTACAGTTGGAACTGCGGTGTTGAAGGTCCTTCGCGAAAAAAGGCGATCAACCAGCTGAGAAAAAGGCAGATGAAAAACGCGCTGAGCTTTCTTTTCACGGCTCAGGGTACTCCGCTTATTATGTCGGGCGATGAGTTTGGCAACAGCAAAAACGGCAACAACAACAGCTACTGCCAGGATAATGAAACAGGCTGGGTTGACTGGCGCGGTCTGTCAAAAAATGCCGATATTTATGAGTTTGCAAAGCTTCTTATCAAATTCAGACAGGCGCATGGCATACTTCATCTTGACACAAGCCTGTCTATGCTTGACAGGTACGGCTGCGGCTATCCCGATTTGTCATACCATGGCGAGGAGGCTTGGAAAGCGCAGCTTGACAGCTACAACCGTCATATAGGCATTATGTACTGCGGTACAGACAGCGAGGGCAAAGAGGGCGATTACATATATATTGCCTATAATATGCATTGGGAAACGCATCGCTTTGCGCTGCCGTCGCTTGCGGATTATGAGTGGGTTCATGTGTTTGACACAAATGAAACGCCGATCGCCGTAGAAAGCGATAAAGGTTCAAGCTACGCGGATATTCCTCCGAGGAGCGTTGCTGTCCTTGCAGGCAGGAAGCTTCCAAAGACACAGCCCAAGCCGCGCGCAAAGACTTGCGCCATAGGCAGGAAAAATAAAAAATCAGACTCAAAATAATTAAAATATATCATTCAGGCTGTCTGTGAAAGGCATGGGAGATCAAATGCTGCACTATTGGGAACATTTTAAGACAATTACACATCATAAGCTTATGGTGATGAAAGGCTGCTTTTCTGTCGGTATGTACTGGCAGGGGCTTTTGCACGATTTGTCTAAATATATGCCGAGCGAATTTATAGTGGGGGCAAAATATTATCAGGGCACGCAGAGTCCAAATAACGCAGAGAGGCTTGACAAAGGCTATTCCTCGGCGTGGCTGCATCACAAGGGCAGGAATAAGCACCACTATGAATACTGGCTTGACTACAGTTCAAAGAAGGGCGAGGGCATTGTCCCCGCGAAAATGCCTGACCGCTATGTCGTGGAAATGTTTATCGACCGTGTTGCCGCCTCAAAAAATTATAATCTTAAAAACTATACTGACGACATGCCGCTTAAATATTATTTAAAAGGTGAGTCATGGCGCTTTATGCATAAGGACACGCGCAGAAAGCTTGAATTTCTGCTCAAAATGAACGCAAAGTTTGGTGAAAAGAGGACAATGCGGTATATCCGCGATAACTATAAGCATGGGCGGTTAAGGCTTTTAAAGCCTGCGCCAAACGGCAGGAGCTGACTTAAAAGCATTTGCGTTGATGTAACACATTTTTGCAAACTCCATATATTAAGATAAAAAGAGATTTTAATATTAAGGAGTTAAAAAATGAACGGATGGATTTGGCTTTTACTTTTGCTTAGCTGCTGCGGCTGCAATAACGGGGGCTGGCAGAGCGGCACGGGCAGGAGCGGCGGATGCGGCTGCAATAATAATTATAATAATGATTACTACGGCAGCAATTCCTCCTGTGGCTGCAATGACGATCTTATTCAGCCAAGGAATTTTTCAGGCTATTCAGGAACAGGCACGTTCGGCTGTGAAAACAGCGACAATAGCAGCAACAGCAATATAAACGTAAATAACAGCAACCAATAATTGCCAGGGCGGGGTGCAAACTCCGCCTTGAATAGAGTAGAGTGACAGTGCATTAAGAATGGGGGATTAGTGTGTCATTAGGAGCTGTGGCTGTCGGAAAAGCCGTCAATATGTGGGAGATATACCGCCATATGGGCTATCAGGGAAATGTCCCAGACGCTGATGTGCGCGCTTTGACTGAAGAGGTTCTTGACGAGCTTTTACAGGCAATAGAGCCCAAAAGTATATATAAGCGTTTTGAATGTGCCGCGGAAGACGGGATTGTCAGGCTGTATGATATGGAGAGCAAAAGCCTGTCAATTGCGGCGTCAAGCAGAAATCTTGCTGACAATCTGGCGGGCTGCCGTCAGGCGGTCATCATGGCGGCTACTCTCGGAATAGGCGCGGACAAGCTCCTTGGCAGATATGAGCTTGTAAATATGGCTAAGGCGTCAATCGCGCAGGCGTGCGGCGCGGAGTGCATAGAGGCGTACTGCAATCTCATTCAGGAGGAGATAAAAAGCAATTGGGCGGATAAAGAAGGCTTATATCTTAGACCTCGTTTCAGCGCGGGCTACGGCGATTTGGCGCTTGAAACGCAGAAGGATATATTCAGTGCGCTTGAATGTACAAAACGCATCGGGCTGACGCTCACGCAGAGCTTACTGATGTATCCGACAAAGAGCGTTACGGCGTTTATAGGTCTTACGGCAGACGCAGGCGGCTGCTACAGCAAATCAGGCGGCAAATGCGCCGCGTGTGGTAATAAAGGGTGTGAATTTAGAAATGATTAACGGTTTAGGAGAAAAACTGCTTTTTTTTGACGGAGGAATGGGGACGCTTTTGCAGGCGCGCGGCTTGCAGGCGGGTGAGATACCCGAAACATGGAACATTCTACATCCCGAAAAAATAAAGCAGATACACAAGGAATATTTGCTTGCAGGCTGCGATATAGTCAAGGCGAATACCTTTGGCGTAAACAGCTTTAAGTGCAAGGACACGGATTACAGCGTGGATATGCTTGTCAGCGCGGGAATAAGGCTTGTTAAAGAAGCGATAAGCGAAGTAATGGCGGAAGAAAATGCCACGGTGGAAAATGCCGCAGACAGCGCTTGCAAGGCGCGCCAGAGATATACTGCGCTTGACATCGGTTCGCTTGGCAAACTTTTAAAGCCTTTGGGCGAGATAGAATTTTCGACGGCATACGAGGCGTTTAGGGAGATAGTAATATCAGGCGATAAAGCAGGCGCAGACCTTATATTGCTGGAAACACTCAGCGACTCATACGAGATAAAGGCGGCTGTCCTTGCGGCAAAGGAAAACAGCTCACTTCCAGTGATAGTCACAATGATTTTTGATGAAAACGGAAAGCTGCTCACAGGCGGAGATGTGGCGAGCGTCACGGCAAAGCTCGAGGGGCTTGGCGTTGATGCGATAGGCTTTAACTGCGGACTTGGTCCTGAGCAGATGAAAAGGCTGTTACCTGAGCTTACCGCCTGCTGTTCGCTGCCAATCGTCATCAATCCAAACGCAGGACTTCCAGCCGTCGTAAACGGCAACACAGTTTACAACGTAGAGCCGCTCGAATTTGCACAGAGCGTAAAAACGCTTGTCGAGATGGGCGCAAGCGTAGTCGGCGGCTGCTGCGGCACTACGCCGGCGCATATAAAGGCATTGACCGAGGCGTGCAAAAATATGACAATCAAGCCGATAACGGACAAAAATATGACAGTGGTGTCATCTTATAACCACGCCGTATATTTTTCAGAAAAACCGCTTATAATCGGCGAGAGAATAAATCCGACAGGAAAGTCAAAATTCAAACAGGCGCTCCGCGACCACGACATGGAGTATATATACAAAGAGGGACTTTTGCAGGAGGAAAAGGGAGCGCATATCCTTGATGTGAATGTCGGACTTCCAGAGATAGACGAGCCTAAGCTTATGGAGGAGGCAGTGACAGGCATACAGGCGATCATAGACATGCCCCTGCAGATAGACACATCAGACACGGAGGCGATGGAAAGAGGACTTCGCTGTTACAATGGCAAGCCGATGCTTAATTCCGTGAACGGCAAACGCGAGTCTATGGAAAGCGTATTCCCTATTGCAAAAAAGTACGGCGCTGTAGTAGTGTGTCTTTGCCTTGATGAAGGCGGCATACCAGAAACCGCAGACGGGCGCATTGCGATAGCCAAAAAGATAGTAAAGACCGCCGCTGAATACGGCATACCAAAGAAAAATCTCGTGATGGATGCGCTGGTGCTCACAATAAGCACAGGACAGGACAATGCAAAGGTCACGCTTGAAACGCTTCGCAGGCTGCGCTATGAGCTGGGGCTTCATACAGTGCTTGGCGTTTCAAATATTTCATTCGGACTGCCTGAACGCAGCCGCATAAATACGGCATTTTTCACAATGGCAATGAACAACGGGCTAAGCGCAGGCATAGTAAATCCGTCGAGCGAGCCCATGATGGCGGCGTATTACAGCTTTAACGCCCTTGCAGGCTTAGACGAGCAATGCATGGAATATATAGAAAAATGCTCACAGCTTCCTGAAAAAACAAAAGGAGCGGTCGGCGCTTCGACGAATGCAGACGCTAAGAGCGCAATGTCACTGGAGGACGCGATAGTTAAGGGTCTGACCGAGAGCGCATATCAGGCGACAACAGCGCTGCTGGAACAGAATATCGACTCTCTTACAATAATAAATGATAAGCTTATCCCTGCGCTTGACATAGTAGGAAAAGGCTTTGAGGAAAAGAGAATGTTTCTTCCGCAGCTTCTTATGAGCGCTGACGCGGCAAAGGCGTCATTTGAGGCGATAAAGAGCACGCTGTCAAAACAGGGCAGACAAAGCGAGAGCAAGGCGAAAATCGTCATAGCCACAGTCAAAGGCGACATACACGATATAGGCAAAAACATTGTAAAGACGCTGCTTGAAAATTATGGCTTTGATATGCTTGATTTAGGAAAAGACGTGGCGCCCGAGACAATACTTGCAGCCGTAAAGGAGAATAATGTCAAGCTCGTAGGGCTTAGCGCGCTTATGACTACCACTGTAGTGAACATGGAAGAAACGATAAAGCTCCTGCATGAAAAAGCCCCCGAATGTAAGATTATGGTAGGCGGTGCAGTGCTTACGAAGGAGTATGCCGATATGATAGGGGCGGATTTTTATTCAAAAGACGCCATGGGCTCAGTTCGGTATGCAAATGAGCTGTATGAGACTGGAGAAATATAAAAATAAAAGCGCTGTCAAAATTGGCGGCGCTTTTACTCATAGTAACGGAAAAATTGCAAGGCGAGTTTTTCTATTGTTTGCGATTTTTTATTTTAGCGAACATACTTATCTGGCGTCATGAACATCACCGTATTTCGTCATATTTCCAATTGTATTCTGGAACTTGGTTTCCTTTGAAACTGTAAGCTCGCTTGCCAAGTCCATGTATTTGATGAAGACATCCTCGACAGACATTCCCTTTTCCTTGGCGATTTCCTCCATAATGGGCTTAATCTTTTCAAGCTGGAAAGAAACCCGCGTCTTTTGCGGATCAAAATCCTTTAAAACCTTATCGGCATATTCATTAATACGGTCAAGCATAACCTTTTCATCTGCTGTCATTTTATTTCCCCCATTCCGTGCGGCTGCGCACAATATTGATTTGATACAGATAGATTGTATCACTATAATAAAGGATTGTCAAAAAGCATATCGTCAAAAATTTGTCAAAATTCAACAAAAAGACTTCTATTTATGAATATTATCTGGTAAAATATTTTATGTATTCCTAAATAACACGACTGGAGGAGGTTTGAGATGGCAATAATAAGACCATTTAAGGCGTACCGCCCCCGAAAGGGACTGGAGGCTCAGGTTGCCGCGCTCCCGTATGATGTGTACAACAGGGAGGAGGCTTGCGAGGCGGTGAAGGGCAAGCCGCTGTCTTTTCTGAATATCGACAGGGCGGAGACGCAGTTTGACGCTTCAGTAGATACATATGATGACAGAGTGTATAAAAAGGCTCATGATTTGCTCTGGGAAATGATAGAAAAGGGCGAATTTGTGCAGGAGGAAAAAGCTGTTTATTACATTTATGAGCTCACAATGGGCGGCAGGATTCAGGCGGGAATAGTGGCGTGCGCAAGCGTTGACGATTATTTAAATAATGTTATCAAAAAGCACGAAAACACGCGCGCTGACAAAGAACTTGACCGTATACGTCACGTCGAGGCATGCGAGGCTCAGACAGGACCGATTTTTCTTGCATACAGGTCAAATGAAATACTGTGTGAGATCATAAGCCGCACAAAGGAGGGCGGCGCGCTCTATGATTTTACGGCGGAAGACGGCGTTAGGCACCGCGTATGGCGTATTGACAGCGACAATGACATAGAAACTATTGGCAGGACATTTGAAAGTATTGGGCAGATTTATATAGCGGACGGACATCACCGCTGCGCGTCTGCTGTAAAGACAGGGCTTAGGAAACGAGAGCAGGACCCTGATTTCACGGGAGAGGAAGAGTTTAATTATTTTCTGTCAGTGCTTTTTGCAGATGATGAGCTTATGATAATGGATTACAACAGGGTGGTTAAGGATTTGAATGGATTATCCGAGGCTGATTTTTTAAAAGGTGTTGAAAAGGCATTTGACGTGTCGCCAAAGGGCAATATCTGCCAAAGACCATTAAAAAAGGGTGAGGTCGCGATGCTGCTTGGCGGCGAATGGTATCTGCTTACGGTAAAAGACGAGTGTAAAAGCAGCGATCCCGTAGATGGGCTTGATGTGGCGATACTTCAGAACAATATACTTTCGCCGCTGCTTGGCATAACAGATCCTAAAACTGACAGGCGCATTGATTTTGTGGGAGGCATACGCGGCATTGAGGAGCTTGAAAGGCGGGTAAGGAGCGACTGCAGGGTGGCGTTTGCCATGTATCCGACTTCGATATCAGAGCTTTTTGCCGTGGCTGATGCAGGTATGCTGATGCCGCCTAAATCAACATGGTTTGAGCCAAAGCTCAGGAGCGGACTGTTTATACATTCCATAAAATAAATGTGAGACTGACTGTGACTGTTACGGTCAATGCTTTGGCAGCTTGCTTTAAAATTTGTATGCTACGGAATATAATTACTCTTTTCACAGTTTCGCCAATGATTTAACGGCTTATTTTAAAGTGGTTAATTAAATTGACTGCAAATCATTTTTGACAAGGCTTGAATTTTGTTGCTGTAATGCCTGAGAATATCTGCATTAATCAAAAAATATAATTTACAAACGGGGTAAGGTACAATGTTATTAACTGAAATGGAGGAACTGAGCAAGAACTTAAACGCGCTTGAAAAATTTTTGTCCGCGCTGCCTGAAAAGGCGCTTAACCTGGGTGTCAGGGTGCTTATTGCGGCGGTACTGTTTTTTATAGGCGTGAAGGTAATCAAATTTATAAGGAAAATTACCAAGAAATCGCTCGAAAGGGCAAATGTGGAGGTTGGAGTAGTCCAGTTCCTCGACGCGCTGATTAAAATACTGCTTTACATAGTGCTTATCATTATGATAGCGGGCAACTTCGGCTTTGACGCGGCGAGCATAGTGGCGCTGCTTGGCTCGGCTGGCGTTACTATTGGTCTTGCACTGCAGGGAAGCCTGAGCAATCTCGCGGGCGGGGTGCTTATACTGCTGTTAAAACCTTTCAGGGTGGGCGATTATATAATAGAATCAGGGCACGGCAATGAAGGCTTTGTCAAGGAAATAGGAATATTTTACACTAAGCTTATGACTGGCGACAATAAAGTGGTAGTCCTGCCAAACGGCGGGCTAGCGAATGCCTCAATAACAAACGCCTCCGAGTCAAAGACGCGCCGTGTTGATTTAATGGTTGGCATTTCATACAACAACGACATCGAAACGGCTAAAAACACGATACGAGAGGTTATCGCCGAGGATGCGGATGCCCTGCAGGGAGAGCCTGTAAGCGTGTTTGTTGATTCGCTCGGCGACAGCAGCGTGAATATTGGAATACGCTTTTACTGCGAAAACACCAAATACTGGGAAGTGCGCTGGCGTATGCTTGAAAACGTAAAGACAGCGTTTGACAACGCAGGCATCGAGATACCTTATCCGCAGGTTACTGTGCATAGTGCGGGGCAGGATTAAATTGATATTTAATATTTATATACAACTCAGGAAAAACGACTCAGGGAAAACTTAGGAAAATTATGAAAATTAAAAATTAATAATTGACAAATCGGCGCACAGATAGTATACTATTATCGTTAAGCTTTCGTAGCGCAGTTGGTAGCGCAACTGATTCGTAATCAGTAGGTCGAGGGTTCGAGTCCCTTCGAAAGCTTTTTTCTTATGCTTAAAATCAATATTTACAATAACACATGTTATGATATGCGCCGATATGAGTAAAAGCAGGGGATTGTAAGCATATTGGCGAATCGATTTGAAAAAGACTTTAGGATATTTATGTTTACTTTCATTTCAGTATGCTTTATAATTTTATTGAAATATTGTATAGAATACAGAGGGTAAAAGCATATGAAATCCATCATTGCAAAAATAAGGCGGCTCGTTGACCGTTATATTATATCAGAAACCTTTAAATTCAAATATGCGCTGACAATTTATGCTATTGGCGGCGTGCATGTATTCCTTATCTTTCTTTTTGCCTTATTTCGTGTATATCCTATGGTTATCCTCAATGTTGGCAGTGTTGCCATGTATTTGTACTGTATCAGGGTGATTAAATACGGTTATGATGAGGAATTGATTAAGACATTTTATCTTACATATCTTGAGATTATCATACATTCATTTGCGGCTACGCTGTTCGTTGGGTGGCATTTTGGATTTGCACAGTATATAATCGGATTGATTCCATTTGGTTATTATATGTGCGTCACCATTATAAACAACGACAAGAAGTATCTTATTGCCACAATGCTTGGCTTTGGTGCGTCTGTTTCGTTTATCGGCTGCCGCATACTTTCTGCGTTTGTCGGTTCTTTTTACCAGTTAAGCGTTTCTCCCGCGGTGGAGGTGCTTATTTATATATTTAATTCTATCTGCAATTTTTTCCTGCTGTTTATGTTTACGCTTATTTTCGTGATTGACATACAGATCACTGAAAAGAAGCTGCACAACCAGAATATCATTCTCGACAATATGGCAAGCACGGATCCTATGACTGGACTTTACAACCGCCGCAGCATGCAGGCGTTTTTGGAGCATGCCGTCGCGTCGGGTGAGCCGTTTTGCCTGATTATGTGCGATATTGACAATTTTAAAAGAGTAAACGATACGTATGGGCATGATTTTGGAGATATTGTTATAAAAGATATTGCGCAGATTATTACCCAGGAGGTAAAGGATTTCGGACATGTATGTCGCTGGGGCGGCGAGGAAATACTGATTTTGTGCAACGGTAGGCTTGACAAGTCGCTGCCGATTGCACAAAATATCCGCCGAAATGTTGAGAAACATTCATTCAGTAACCGAGAGCTGACAATCCACTGCACACTGACGCTCGGTATTGCGACGCATATGGAGAACAGTAAGGTTGAGGAAACGATAAAGCACGCTGACGAAAGGCTGTACTATGGCAAGCAGAACGGGAAAAACAGGGTGGTTTCCGCGTATGATACGGCGTGATTTTGGATTTTTGTTTTGGATTTTTGAGGGTTACCTGTTCTAAAAAATATTTTGAAAATTCACATTGACAAACGTACGTTCATGTGTTAGGCTATCTACAAGAACATAAGTTCAAATACATGATGAAAGGCATACGCATAATGACAAAAAAATCAGTCGGAAATACACTAAAGCCAGATATAGTATTAAATGATTACTGGAAAGATAATGATAAATTTGCAGATTTAATAAATGCTGTATTTTTCAATGGTAAGCCACGGGTAAAGCCATATGATTTGAGCTCGCTTGACAGCGATGCATCATTAGTTATAGAAGGCAAGAAAAGAGTAAATACAAAAAAGCTTGAACGGGATAATCTCAAGATTGCAAAATTCTGTGATAAGTTAAAAGTGAAATTTGTAATTTACGGCACAGAAAATCAAACGGATATCCATTATGCAATGCCTGTCAGGGTAATGCACTATGATTCAAGTACATATTATAATCAGTATAATGCATAAAAAAAACATTATGAAAGCACTAAAGAGCTAAACGGTGAAGAATTTCTTTCAGGAATGAAAAAAGATGACAGGCTGTATCCAGTAATTACAATAGTCCTTTACTATGGGGAGAAAAAATGGGATGGTGCAAAATCCATAAAGGAACTTCTTGACATGCCAGAAGGCTTGCAAAATTTTGTTAATGATTATAAAATGAATTTAATTGAATTGAGGGATAATAATCTGGTACTGAATAATGCAGATAATAGAGATTTATTTAATCTGCTTCGGCTGCTGTATGACACTGCAATGACTAAAAAAGAAAGACGCCAAAAAGTGCTTGAATACAATGATGAACACAAGGTAAGCACGTCGGTAGCATTGGCTGTGGCATCAGCGGCAAACAGCAAGGTATCGCTTGATAAAATAGCGCAGGGAGATGGAGATATGTGTAGTGTTTTTGATGAAATAGCTCAGGAAAATAAACAGCTTGGAAAAGAGGAAGGCAAAGAGGAAGGCAGAGCCGCAGAAATAACAGAAATGGGAATAGAATTTGGGCTCGCAGAAAACGATATAGTAGAACGTATTATTAGTAAGCTGAAAATTTCCCGTGACAAGGCGCAGGGTTATTATAATGCCTACAGTAAAAATATATAGCAAGGCAAAATCCCCGCAAGCCTGCTGCATTTGCGGGGATTTTACAGGGATTTACTGCCATCGTGCGATAACTTTCCTATTTAATAAATTGAGTATTCCATAGAGCAGCATAGCGATGACGCACAGTATCACAATGCTTAGTATCACCATATCCAGCTTGAATACCTGGCTTCCATAGATGATCAGATATCCAAGCCCTTGGCGTCCTGCGAGAAACTCCCCGATTATCACTCCGACAAGCGCAAGCCCGATATTTACCTTTGCAAGCGATATAAATGTCGGTATATTTTGCGGAAAGACTACCTTTGTAAATTTCTGCAGCTTATTTCCGCCAAGTGTTTCAATAAGCTTTAGGCGTTCAGCGTCGGTCTGCTCAAAAGCCTGATAGAGATTTAAAATACAGCCGAAAATTCCCACGGACATACCACATAATATCACAGTGCGGGATCCCGTGCCAAGCCACACGATAATGAGCGGCGCAAGCGCTGATTTTGGCAGGCTGTTCAGCACTATAAGAAACGGCTCAAACATTTTCCCTATCGACGGGTAAAACCAGAAAAAGGTAGCCGCGACTATTGAAAAAACAATGATGAGCAGGAAACTAAGCCCTGATTCCCACAGCGTAACTCCGATATGGTTCAAAAGCGACATATCACGTATATCATGCACAAACAGCTTGGCAATTGCAAGAGGAGAACTGAAATAAAAGCTGTCTATCCATTTTAGGCTTGACGCGGTTTGCCATAGAGCCAGAAAGCCTGCAAATACCAAAATCCTGCTCCAGAATATAAAGAGCCTGTGCAGCCTTGCCTTGCGCATATAGTTTTTCTGTCCTTCGGAACTATTGATTTGTGTTTTCATTTTGCAGTTCCCTCCATATTTTATCAAAATATTGCTGAAACAGCTTTGAATTTCTAACTTCATCACGGCTTATTCCATGTTTTTCAAATTCTATTGGAATGATATCCTTTACACGGCAGGGCGGTTTTGTGAGCAGAATTACAGTATCTGCCATAGCCGCCGCCTCTGAAATATCGTGCGTGACAAGGATGGCTGTTTTTCCCTCTGATTTGATTATGTCGTATACGTCTTTTGACACGCTGAGCCTTGTCTGGTAATCAAGCGCGCTGAACGGCTCATCGAGCAGAAGTAAATCAGGGCGCAGCGCGAGAGTGCGGATAAGCGCTATCCTCTGCCGCATGCCGCCTGAGAGCTGCGAAGGCTTCTGGTGCTTTACATCGGAAAGGTTATATTTTTCAAGAAGGCTGTCTATCAGTCCAAGATTTTGCGGAGTTTTCTGCTTTTTTATCTCGAGCCCGAGTAGTATATTTTTGTAGACATCGCGCCATTCGAGCAGGTGGTCATGCTGCAGCATATAGCCTATTTTAGGCGGCGCAAATTCCTCGGAGTAAAAGGTTATATAGCCGCCTGTCGGTTTTAGCAGCCCTGAAATAAGCGAGAGAATGGTAGATTTGCCACACCCGCTCGGACCGACAATCGCGGTAAAGCTTCCTTTTTCGACTGAAAAATCTATATCCCTTAGAGCTTCAACCTCACCCTGACTGCTGTAATATGAAAATTTTACGTGATCCAGATGGACAAAGGGTTTGTCTGATCCCATAACAACCGCCGCCTTTCTGACTTTATAAAATATTATATACATTGCATTTAAGATTGGTTCTTGAAACAATCGGCAAGTTGTGCTACATTATTATTAATTGTTTATATGGGAGGAGGCTAAATATGGCTCAGCTTTGGGGCGGTCGGTTCACCAAGGAGACCGATAAGCTTGTATACAATTTCAATGCATCAATTTCCTTCGACAAAAAAAGGTTCAGGCAGGATGTCGAGGGCAGCAGGGCGCATGTGAAAATGCTCGCAAAACAGGGAATTTTGACTGATGATGAAAAAAATCAGATTTTGTCGGGTCTTGATGGCATTTATGACGATGTTTTGAGCGGCAAGCTTGAAATTACTGATGAATATGAGGATATTCACAGCTTTGTGGAGGCTAACCTGATTGAGCGTATAGGCGAGGCGGGCAAAAAGCTCCACACAGGCAGAAGCAGGAACGATCAGGTCGCGCTTGATATGAAGCTTTACACGCGTGACGAAATATGCGAGATCAACGGGCTTTTAAAGGAGCTTTTGGAAACGCTTATAAAGCTTATGGAGGAAAATCTTGTCACATATATGCCTGGGTTTACGCATCTGCAGAAAGCGCAGCCGATTACTCTGGCGCATCATATGGGAGCTTATTTTGAGATGTTTAAGCGCGACAGACAGAGGCTTGATGATATATACAGGCGCATGAATTACTGTCCGCTTGGTTCAGGCGCTCTTGCGGGCACTACATATCCGCTTGACAGGGAGTATACGGCGCAGCTTCTTTCATTTGAGAGCGCGACGCTAAACAGCATGGATTCCGTGGCAGACAGGGATTACCTCATAGAGCTTTTGGCGGCTATGTCCACAATAATGATGCATCTTAGCCGTTTCTGTGAGGAAATAATCATATGGAACTCAAACGAGTACCGTTTTGTGGAAATAGACGACGCGTATTCGACTGGCAGCAGCATTATGCCACAGAAAAAAAATCCTGACATTGCGGAGCTTATCCGCGGAAAGACAGGGCGCGTCTACGGTGCGCTTGTTTCACTGCTCACGACTATGAAGGGCATACCGCTTGCGTACAACAAGGATATGCAGGAGGACAAGGAGCTTACATTTGACGCGATAGATACGGTGAAGGGCTGTATCGCGCTTTTCACAGGCATGATTAGGACTATCAGGTTTAACAAGGATATAATGCGGACAAGCGCTATGAAGGGCTTCACAAACGCGACTGACGCGGCGGATTACCTTGTAAACAAAGGCATGGCGTTTAGGGACGCTCACGGCATTATAGGGCGTCTTGTTCTGTACTGCATTGACAAGGACAAGGCGATAGACGAGCTTTCGCTTGACGAGCTGAAAGCGATATGTCCTGTCTTTGAGGAAGACATATACGAGGCGATAAGCCTTGAAACTTGCGTAAATAAGCGCACGACTATAGGTGCGCCAAGCCCTGACGCTATGCGTGAGATTATAAAAATTAATAGGGAATATCTTCAAAACAGTTAAGAAGCGATAGCATTTTAGGCTGGATTTAGACGCATTAAATGAAATTTTAATGTTTTGCATAAATTCTATGTTATCGGACAGGATTTTGCAAACGCTTAAATGTATAATATAGGTAATTGCGAAATGTGTTCTAAGCCGGATGAATTTAGTCAAAATATATAAAAACGCGGCTAGGTGCTTCGCAAGGCGCCGTTTATTTTGTATATTTTGCTTAAAATTCTACGTTGTTGAATAAAGTTTCGCAAACGCTTATGTATTATAAAAAAAAGAAAAGAAAAAATATGAGCGAAAAATTAAAGGT
>X301_European_Hare__coassemble_1165_pt1 | contig 17127 bp, 12 predicted proteins | sample X301_European_Hare__metabat2_low_PE_011 | metagenome-assembled genome bin X301_European_Hare
ATGTTTCATTTTGCCATATAAGTCTTTTAAGTTCTTATTATCAAACACCAGTTTACAGCTGTAACATATACCCCCTTCCGTCCCTGTCGCCTCCATGACATTGCCCTGCCGGTCATAACTGTAGTATGTCTCTGCCTTTTCAGACTTCCTGCCAGTCAGCTGGTTCTTTACATTGTAAGTATATACCCCTTTTCCATTTTTATCTACCTTTATCTGTCTTTTTTGGCATTTTATGCACAGGTCATTCACTTGCCGCATATTTTTTTAATCCGGCTTTTTCATAAATATGCGCAGCATCTGCATAATAAAAAGAAGCCAGTTATTGCCCGTATTTCTTAAATACTGCATAGCCCCGGGCATCGTCATATGCCAAAAGATACAAAAAATTAATACAGCTTTGCCTCCTGCAGTCCGATTTTTAATTTTCCAAGCGCCTTTTTTTCTATCCTTGAAACGTAGCTGCGTGAAATGCCCAGCAGCTTTCCGATGTCCCTCTGCGTCATTTCCGTACCGTCGCTGCCGCTCAGCACACCGTATCTAAGCTTTATTATCTGCCGCTCCCTGCTGTCAAGCTTTTCCTCTATGAGCCTTGACAGGCATTTGATTTTGGCAGCTGTGTCCATGTCCTCGACTATGTCGCTCTGCTCCTGCTCGCAGATGTCGAGCAGGTTTATCTCATTGCCCTCCTTATCCGTTCCTATCGGCTCATAAAGCGATATTTCCCTCGTTATTTTTTTGCGTACCCGAAACATCATCAAAAGCTCGTTGTCTATGCATCTTGCAGCGTATGTCGCAAGGCGGCTGCCTTTTTGTGCATTAAAGGTGTTTACCGCCTTTATAAGTCCTATCGTGCCTATTGATATCAAATCCTCCATATCCTCGCCGCTGCCCGCGTACTTTTTTGCCACATGCGCCACAAGCCGCAGGTTTCTTTCTATCAGAATTTGCCGCGCCCTATGGGCTGCTTCTTTATCCTCGCCGTGCATTAGCGCCAGATATTCGCCTTCCTCCTGCATTGATAATGGTTGCTCGAAGGTCTTCAAGGAACGCCCCCCGCGGACTTTATTTCTAATATTCTATGTGAAAAACGTTTTTTAAGTGCCTATCCACTACAGAATAAAATCCGCGAAGACTGTGTTGCTAAAGTCAAGTCCCCTGTCCGTAAGGCGGATAATGTCGCCGTCCCGCGCAAGAAGTCCCTGTGAAATCCATTTTTCTATCGGCTCCCTGTAAATATCCTCAATATTTTTTTGAAATGTCCTATGAAATTCCGCCGCTGATATGCCTGCTGTCATGCGCAGCCCCAGAAACACAAATTCCTCCATTAAATCGTTTTCCGAAAGCGTCTGCTGGTCCTCTTTTATATTTGCACCACTAAGATATGACGACATATCAGAAGTATTTTTCCAGCGGCTGTTTCCGACGGTTGACGACGCGCCCAAGCCAAAGCCTACGTAATCGTGCGTGTGTGATGCCCCCCGCTGCCAGTATATGCGGTTGTGGCGGCTTTCACAGCCTTGTTTTGCATAGTTTGATATTTCGTAACGCTCATAGCCGTATTTTCCCAAAATGCGCTTTGTTTCGTAGTACATCTGGCGCTCTGTTTCTTCGTCAGGAATGGGCGGGAACTGCTCCAAATGCTCATACAGCGGTGTGCCTTCCTCAACTATCAGACTGTAGGCTGATATGTGTTCTGGCGGCGGGGTGAGCGATACCGTGTTTTCAAGAGTTTTCATCCAGCTTTCAGGCGTCTGTGAGGGCAGCGCGGAAATAAGGTCAACATTTATGCTTCCAAATCCTGCGCTTCTCGCGTCGCCGTATGTCTGCAGAAATTCTTCATAGGTATGAATCCTCCCCAGTATTTTAAGCTCTCTGTCATCTGCTGACTGAAGCCCTATGCTCAGGCGGTTTATGCCCGCAGCCTTTAGTGAACAAAGCTTTTCATAGTCGGTGGTCTTTGGATTTGCCTCTAAAGTTATTTCCGCCGTTTTTGATATATTATAATGCGATTTTAATATATCTAAAATGTCCTTAATATGCTCAGCTTGCAAAATCGAAGGTGTGCCTCCTCCGAAAAATATTGTTTCCACTGTGTAATCCGTATAAGGCGCGGCATTCTGCTCTATTTCCCTTTTAAGTGCGGCAACGTATTTTTTCTGCGTTTCTTCCGCCGCGGGTGCGGAAAGGAAGTCGCAATATACGCATTTGCGCACGCAAAAAGGGATGTGAATATAAACCCCGAGCGTTTTCATATCCAATCCCTCCGTGCCGCGTTTGGCGGCTTAAATATATTTTTATTCGTTGTCAAGCTTTAGTACTGCCATAAACGCCTTTTGAGGTATCTCGACATTTCCTATCTGGCGCATGCGTTTTTTGCCCTCCTTTTGCTTTTCAAGGAGCTTTTTCTTTCGTGTTATGTCGCCGCCGTAGCATTTTGCAAGCACGTCCTTGCGCATTGCCTTGACTGTCTCACGCGCTATAACTTTGCCGCCTACTGCCGCCTGAATGGGTATTTCAAACAGGTGGCGCGGTATCTCGTCTTTTAGTTTCTCACACATTCTCCTGCCACGTTCATAGGCTGATTCTTTATGCACGATAAACGAGAGCGCATCTACCTCCTCTTTATTTATGAGAATGTCAAGTTTTACAAGCTCTGATTTTTCGTAGCCTTTTAAATCATAGTCAAATGACGCGTAGCCGCGTGAGCGCGACTTGAGGGCATCGAAAAAGTCGTAGATGATTTCGTTGAGCGGCAGCTCATATTTCAGCACGGCTCTTGTTTCCTCGACGTACTCCATGCTTATATACCTGCCGCGCCGTTCCTGGCAAAGCTCCATGATTGAGCCTATAAACTCTGTCGTCACCATTATCTCCGCATTTACTATAGGCTCCTCCATATATGCTATTTCCGACGGGTCTGGAAGATTGGAGGGGTTAGTAAGCTCTATCACCTCTCCGTTTGTTTTATAAACCTTGTATACTACTCCTGGGGCTGTAGTAACCAAGTCAAGGTTATACTCCCTTTCAAGGCGTTCCTGAATAATTTCAAGATGAAGAAGCCCTAAAAAGCCGCATCTAAAGCCAAAGCCCAGAGCTATTGAGGTTTCTGGCTCATAAAAAAGCGAGGCGTCGTTTAGTTGGAGCTTTTCGAGAGCGTCTCTTAGGTCTGGATATTTTGCTCCGTCTGCGGGATAAAGTCCGCAATATACCATTGGCTGTACTTTTTTATAGCCTGGCAGCGGGCTTGCGCAGGGTCTGTCGGCGTCTGTGACTGTGTCGCCTACTGTGGTATCTTTTACGTTTTTTATGGAGGCTGTGAGGTAGCCTACCATTCCTGCCGAGAGTTCATCGCACGGGATAAGCTGACCTGCGCCGAAATAACCAACCTCCACTGTCTCGAATACTGCGCCTGTGGCAAGCATTTTTATTTTTGTACCTTTGGCAACTCTGCCTTCCATAATGCGGCAGAATACGATTACACCTTTATAGGAGTCATATACGGAGTCGAAAATAAGCGCCTGCAGGGGATTTTCGGCTTTTCCTCCTGGCGCGGGGATTTTATGTACTATGGCTTCAAGTACATCTTCTATGCCTATACCGTTTTTGGCTGAGATGAGGGGGGCATCCTGCGCCTCGAGTCCGATCACGTCTTCTATTTCGTTTTTTACCCAGTCGGGACGGGCGCTGGGAAGGTCGATTTTATTTATTACTGGAAATACGTCGAGATTATGGTCCAAGGCGAGGTAAACGTTTGCAAGTGTCTGCGCCTCTATGCCTTGGGCGGCGTCTACTACCAGTATTGCACCGTCGCATGCGGCTAGGGCACGGCTTACTTCGTAATTGAAATCGACGTGACCTGGGGTGTCTATCAGGTTTAAAATGTATTCGTCGCCGTCTTTTGCTTTGTATACTGTGCGGACTGCCTGGGCTTTTATTGTTATGCCCCGTTCTCTTTCCAGATCCATGTTGTCGAGCACTTGGTCTTGCATTTCGCGGCTTGTAAGGAGGCCTGTTTTTTCTATTATTCTATCTGCTAGGGTGGATTTGCCGTGGTCTATGTGGGCTACTATGCAGAAATTTCTGATGTGGCTTTGGGATATTTGTGACATATAAAATATCAATCCTTCCTGTTATTTTTTATTAGGTTTTCTGATTTTTATTTTTCGGTCAGGTCGCCCGCGCAGGGGAATATACCCCATTCAGACCTCGCTCCCGCTGTGGAAAGCGTAGCGGACACTAAGCTCAATTTCGCTGTAAAAGGAGCTACGCTTTTACAGCTTATTTTGCTAAGTGCCGACGCTTTCCAATGGTCTTCATGGGGTATATTCCCCTGCGCGGGCTACTTTGTCGGTAAGCCTTATTGTTTAATGTCCCAGCATATCTTCTATGAATATGCCATAGCCTTTGGTGGAGTCTTGGACTAAGACATGTGTTACGGCACCTACGAATTTGCCGTTTTGGACTATGGGGGCACCGCTCATGCCTTGGACTATGCCGCCTGTCATCTCCAGAAGCTCTGGATCGGTTACTCTGAGGGAGATTTGTCGGTTTACGGTTTCTGCGCCTGTATTAAGGCGGGTTATTTCTATGTCGTAATAGCGCGGAATGCCGTCTATTGAGCATAAAATTTGCGCGTAGCCTGTTGTTACCTCCTGTTTTAACGCTGCGGGGAGCGCTGTGTTTTCTTCGGAGAGTTCTTCCAACAGCCTTGTGTTTGCTACGCCGTATATTCCTTCCAAGGTGTTGTCAACAATAACACCTGATACTTCTTCTGATTTATATTCAATAACACCTGTTAGCTCTCCAGGGGTGCCTTTTTCTCCGCGTTTTACCGCCACTATTTTCGTGTGGTACAAAAGACCGTTGCCCAGCTTTAGGAGCTCGCCTGTGTCTATATCGTTTATGCCATGTCCCAGCGCGCCGAAACGGTTCTGCGAGTCTATATATGTCATAGTGCCTATGCCTTGTGCGCTGTCGCGCAGCCATGTTCCTATTTTGTAGGAATTGTTTTCATCGGCTTCGGGTGAGACTTTTACTTCTATGACTGTATCATTTCTTGACACCTGAAATATTATCTCCGCCCCTCCGCCTGCCGCCACATACTGCTGCACCTGACGCTTGTCCGCGATCGGTATTCCGTCCATTGCCGTGAGATAATCGCCCGACTGGAGCTTGTACTGCGACGGCGCATGTTCTGTGCCGTCAGCGCCCATAAAGCTGCCTGTATCTATGACAAGCACTCCCTGCGTTTTTACATATATGCCGATTGGCATGCCCACAGGCGTGAGGTATGTGTTTTCTATTACTTCTATATCTATATTTTTAAGCGGCAGCACGCCGAAAAGCTTTAGCTGCATTTCGCAGGAGCTTATATTTTCGCCCGCTACAATAGTAACGGGCTGGTTTAGCGAAAGCACTGTTTCTGAATCTGTGCTGATTATCCCCGACGCGGGAACTCTTAAATTTATCTCCTCGCTTGTGCCTGCCTTTATCCTGATTTTTTCGGGAACAGCGTTTTGGTAATGCGCGTATGTCGCCCAGCAGAACAAGCCCAAGGCAAAGCCAAGGAATATATATAAAAATAAAATATAACGCCTTCTAATATTCAATCCAATACCACTACCTTCTGTTTCACGTAAAATCACACAAAGCCTTTAAGCCGCTGCCGCACTGCAGCAGCCCAAAGCTTTAATTAATCAATATGAGTAGTATATGGATTTTTCAGAAAATCATTATGTAAATTTTTATGTTATTTTTTGTTTTTCCTGTCCTTCTTTTTCTCCTTATTTTCCCCGCTTTCCTTGTCTTCTTTATTTTCCTTGTTTTTCCTTCCGCGCCTTGCCTCACGCTTTAAACGTCTTCTCTCCTTTGCCTCACGCCTGCCCTGCTTGCTCATAAGCAGATAAAAGCTTGGCAGCAAAAGCAAAATCAGCAGCGTGGAAGTGATAAGGCCTCCGATAATGATAAGCGACATTCCCTTCATCATCGCCGCGTTTTCATTTTTTGTAAATATCATCGGTATCATTGAAAGTATGGTGGTGAGCGTCGTCATAAGGATAGGCCGCAGACGGATGCTGCCGCTCTCCATAAGCGCGTCGTTTAACGGCATATTTTCCTTCAGCTGGTTAGTCGTGTCTACATACAGGATACCGTTGTTTACGACTATTCCGACAAGCATCAGCACGCCCATCATTGATGTCATATTCAGCGTCGAGCCTGTGATAAACAGCAGGAAAAATGAACCGATAAGGCTGAACGGTATGCTCAGCATTACCATCAGCGAAAATCTAGGCGACTCAAACTGCATTGCCATAACAAGGAAAATCAAAAATACCGCGGTCAAAATCGCTACGCCGATAGACTGGAACTCCTCCATCATCATCTCTATCATAAGGCTTTCCGTCTGCGCTACGCCTTCCGGAAACTGAGCCGCCGCCACCGCCTCGTTGATTGCGTTCTGCGCGTTGAATTTTTCAGCGTCTGTGGTGTACGCCGTGATTGCCACCTGATATTTGCCGTTGCTCCTAATCAACGTCTCGGGCACGTCAGAATAAACCGCATCAGCCACGTCATCAACTGTAATCATGCCAAACTGCGTGCTTATGTCAAGGTTAAGCAGCTGATTCATCTCATCATAGCTGCCCTTGGGGAATTCGAGCATGACAGAGTATTCCTCCGTGCCTATATTCATCTGCATGACTTCTATGCCACTCGCGGCATTGTACATCTGGCTTGCCACCTGCACTGCCGTAAGCCCCATATTCATGCATTTGAGCGGATCTATCTGTATTTTTGCCTGCGACGCGCCTGATGTGATGTCGCTCGACGCTTTTATTACGCCCGGCGTGGAAAGCATAATCTGCTCTACCTGTCTTGCGGCTGTCTTTAAGTCGTCAAGGTCATTGCCGCTAAGGTCTATCTCTGTCGAAGCACCTACGCTGAGCATTGACGTCATGCCACTGCCTGATGCCGCGACTATAATGCTCATATTTGTGGAATCGCTAAGCTTTTCGTTGTAAATGTCAACAAGCTCGGTCACGCTCTTGTCCGTGTCCGCCGACGGGTACGCCGTGATAGTCGCCGTAGAGCCGCTTATGGAAACATTGCAGCCGTCAAAATCGGGATCGTCTATTACCATCTGCTCTATCGGCTTAATGTTTTCGTCTATTACCTCAAGCCTCGTGCCGCTACGCTGCTCCACCGTGATGCGGACATTGTCCAAGCCTGTAGCCGACATTAGCTCCTGATCGAGCTGTCCCGCAAGCATAAACGCTATCACAAGGAGCGCGACTGAAACAAGCATAACCGTCTTCTTTTTGAGCATGATATGCTTTAGCAGCGTCTTGTAGCCATGACCTATTTTTGCAAGCGCCCTGTTTACGATTGTGTCCTTCTTTTCCTTCGGCTTATATTTCCAGAAGAAAATCGGAATAAGCGTAAGCGCGATTATCAGTGATGAAAGCATAGCTATGATAATAGTGTAGCCAAGCTCCGAGAAAATCTGCCCCGCCAGTCCGTCCATTACCGCAAGCGGAAGATAAACTACCACTGTCGTGATCGTAGAGGCACATACCGACTGTCCGACCACCTTCGTGCCGACAAGCGCCGCTGTCTTGAAATCGGGCTCCTCTTCTTTTATCCTGAAACAGCTCTCAAGCACGACGATTGACGAGTCAACCATCATACCTATGGCGATTACGAGCGCGCCCATTGTCACTATATTAAGTGAAAAGCCTGCAAAACTCATAAAAATCAGCGTAGCCAAAAGAGAAATAGGCATAGAGCTGCCCACTATAAGGCTTGCCTTAATATCCCCAAAAAAGATAAAAAGTATGAGCATTGAAAACAGCACGCCCAATATAAGCGTCTGTCCTACCGAGCTTAAAGACGAAATAATGCTGTCCGCCGCGTCATACGCTATGTCTATATGTACCGCGGGATTGAGCGCAGAAACCTTTTCAACAATTTTTTTGACCTCGCGCGATACATTTACGGTGCCCGCGCTCTGCGTCTTGGCAATGCCTATGCTTATGCTTTCATTGCCGTTGAAACGGCTGATGCTGCTGTAATCGTTTGTCGCCATCGTGACTGTGGCTATGTCCGAGAGCGTGATTACGCTGCCCCTGTTTGTAAACAGCGGCGTGTTCTGCAGATCCATCAGATTTTCAGGCTTTGATGACGCCGACGCGCTGACGGACTGTGAGCCCTGATTGACGCTGCCGATTGGTATGGTAAAATCCGTGGCAGCTATATATGTGGAAATATCGGACATTGACAAGCCGTACTGCTGCATTTTGTCCTTGTGGAGCTCTATCTTTACGTATTCGCCCTGTCCGCCCGTGACTGTGGTGTCCGCTATGTCCGCCACTCTGTCAAGCTCAGGTATAACCTCGTCCTCGACAAAGGCAAATACATCCGTATCGCCCGTCGTGGTGACTGACAGTGTCATTACGTCCTGCGCGTCCATATTCATTTCCACAATGACAGGATCTGTCGCGTCATCAGGAAGCTGCAGGGAAGCCGTGTCAAGGGCGCTGCGCAAATCCGAATACGCCTCGTCAATGTCAGTCCCATAGTCGTATGAAAACATTACCATTGATATGTCAGCCGTAGTCTGCGAGTCTATTGAGTCGACGCCTGCAAGCGTTTCTCCCGAATCCTCTATAACCTCTGTGACAAGCGTCTGCGTCGTCTCTGGATCGCCGCCCTGGTACATTGTAAGCACAAAGAGCATGGGCAGCTCCATGTCCGGCGTAAGCTCAAGCTTAAACCCAAACAGTGAGCTTATGCCGAATACGGCAAGCGCAAGCACAATTAATAATGCGGAAACAGGTCTTTTTAATGCTAATTTTGTCAAGGAGTTCATCTTGTCCCGCCTCCTTATTCGCCTTCACTGACAGAGACAGTTACGCCCTCGCGCAGCTGCGCTGACCATGTAGTGATTACAAGGTCATCTTTTGTGAGCCCGTCAGTTACTACTATATTGTCAAGGTCGTATAAGCCCGTGGTTATGTCGGTTCTCTGCGCCTTTTGGTCGACTACCGTGTAGACATATGCCTGTGTGCCGTCGTAATATACGGCGTCATATGGTATGATGAGCACGTTGTTTTCGTGGTATGTATCTGTTGTCACTGTCGCCCTCGTGCCTGACAGCAGATTTGACGTGTCACCCTTGACGCTTGCCTTGATGCGGAAAAGTCCCGTGGTCGCGTCCACCGCGCCGCCTATCTCTATAATCTCGCCGTCGTATGTCTTGTCGTCCTTTGTGATGGTTATTTTCTGTCCTGTTGAAAATGTGTTGCGCACGTCCTCACTCACATAATATGTAGCAACCATTGTGTCCTTGTTTGATATGACAAAGGCGGGATTGCTTGATGATGCAAAGTCGTGTACATCAATGTTTACGGCTTCTATAACGCCTGATATCGTCGCCGTGATAGTGTAGTTTTCAAGGTTCTCCTTTGCCTGCTCGACCTGCAGCTGCGCGCTGGTAATGTTGTTTTCAGAGAGCTGCCTGCTGTCCTCACGCAGCTCGCCGTTTTGAATTTCCTGCGCCACTACCTGCTGGCTGTAGCCCTCGTAATAGCTGTCAACAGCGTTTTGGTAGCCTTCTATGGTTGTTTCGTAGCCACTGATCTGCTGCTTGTAGCCCTTAATCTCCGCCTGAATCGTGGCATCTTTTGTCGCGGCATTCTGGTAACGCGTGGCAGCATCGCTTGCCTGCTGTGAAAGGTCATTTGCCTCCTCACTAAGCTCCCTTAATTCAGGATCTGAAGCTATAAGCAGCTCCTGTGTCATTGCAGGAGCTTTAGGATTATCAGGATTAAGCATTTTCTTCGTGACTTTTTCTGAAAGCTCATTTGCCTTGTCTTTAGCCTGATCCGCCAATTCCTCCGCATAATCCTTTATTTCGTCAACATCATCATTATAACCATACTCATCCTTTAACGCCTCATACTCGTCTTCCTTATCTTTAAGCTTCTGCTTTGCGTCCTCGAGGGAGTTCATTGCGTTATAATACTGCTCCTGATAATCAGATATATTATTCTCCGTTCCCGAAAGCTCATTGTCTGCGGACATATCGTTGAGCAATGTCGCTCCTTCTCCAAAGTTTATGTCGTGGTTGGTCTTTGCCGTATCAAGGCCAAGCTGCGCGCTCTTTACCGTGTACTGCGCCATTGTGTCATCAAGCACGGCAAGCACGTCGCCCTCCTCCACCTTATCTCCTGCCGCCACCTTTACCTCCAGCACCTCCGCTGTCGCCATAGGTATGACATAGACAGATTCGTCAGGATTTAACGTCGCTATAAAATCACCGCTAAGCTTTAAATCGCCAATCTCAGGATTAGCCGCCTCAACTACCGCTACGTCTTCCGCTGTCTCCTCCGCAGCCTCCTCTGAACAGCCGCCCAGCATTGCCGCTGTAACTGCCGCGCATAAAAGCATTGCAAGTCTTCTTTCTCTGCTTTTCATAATAATCCCTCCATACTGCCTTAGACAACTAAATTAAGCATTCCTCATCTATTTTATACGAATTGTCACGATAATTAAAGGGGGAAAATATAAATTTTAATTTTTTTTTATAATACTTGACTTTCATTTTTGCGAAATATGCCTTATACTATTATAAGCGTGGCATCTGTGCATGCTGCGCTGCTATTTTAGCCGTTAAAAGCGGAATGGAGGGATTACTATGAAAAAATATTTCAAACGGCTTGCTTCTGTCATAATTTCTATGGCTGTCCTGCTTTGCGCGGCGCTTTCTTTTAACATTACCGCGTCGGCAAATCCCAGCATTGGCAACGGGCTTATACTGTCTGATGACGTGATTAACCTTGCCGAGGGGGCAAGCGCCACTCTTGTGGCGGCATTGGGCGAAGGCTTTGACGCGTCAAGGCTTGCCTGCGTGTCCTCAAACCCAAATGTGGCTGCCGTCACTCCCACGGCATCAATGGCAAATATAGCCAATTTCCAGATTGATTATGTCGGGGACGGCTCCGCCGTAATCGCCATAGTGCATATGGATAATCCTGCCGTAGTGGCATACGCAGCCGTGAACGCAAGCCCCTTAATAATGGAAATTCCTGCTAAACTTGGGACTAACTGCGACAACTACTGCGTACTTACGGGGTATGAATTTACGCCCTATGATTTTAACAAATACAGGGATTTTGGCGTGTACAAGAAAACCCTGAAGCTCACATACCAGGTAGCGGCTGTCGGCGATTCGGATTACACCGCGTGGGGGTGCTATGGTTATTTTTATGATGCTATGGGCAATATGCTTTCAAAGGTACACCTCTACTGCGGCGCTCCCCCCACTTCGGGACAGTCGTTAGGAGGACTTGGCGTAGGACAAATATACACAAGCGAATTTAATGTGCCTGTAAATGCCGCAAGATTCAGTATTGAAGGCTTTTAAACCGTAAATATTTTCTGAAAAAAGAGCAGGAACAGCCGCCGCGCTGCCCCTGCTCTTTTTTATCGCTTTTTCATTTTTCATTATTTATGCTTTTGCTCTTTAATCTAAGCCCGATTATTCGCCGTCATCAAACAGCTTTGTCATTGAGCTGATAAGGCTTGTTATCTCTGACACTGAGCTTTCGATATCGTTGTAGATGCCCGCCGACTGGCTTGAAAGATCCTGCATGCTTTTTGCCACGACCGCAAAGCCTACGCCTGCCTCGCCGCTTCTTGCCGCCTCTATGGTAGCGTTCAGCGAAAGTATCGTCTGTTTCTTGGCTATGCCATTGAGGTGTCCCGTATTCTCATTTATACGGCCTATAAGCTCTCCTGACTTCCATATAACGTCCTTAACGGAATCAAGCCTGCCCGCGTTGTGGAACTTAAAGTATTCAAGATTTACAAGCTGGTTGACTATAATTCCCAAAAGATTTGACGCGGCGCGTATTCTCTTTTCCGTGCTCACGGGCACTTTATGCAGCGCCTGTATATATTTGTCGGGATCTATGCCAAGCTCCGCGGCTGTTTTTCTAAATTCCTCCTCGTCGGGCTCTTTTGGCAGCACCTGTCCGCCGATAATGGAGCCGACCTTCTCACCGTTTACCACTATGTCAACCGAAAAGTCCATAAGCCCCGCATGGCAGAAATATGTGCCTGTACACTCATTGTCGCACTTGATGCAGCGCTTATTGCCCTCAACAGAGCCCCGTGTGTACTTCATGCAAAAGTCAGTGAAATTGCTGCCTTCAGTGAGATACTTTCCGTCATTGCCCACGGCGATTGCCGCAAGCCCTGTGGCATCTGAAAAGTTGTCCTGAATTTCCTGAAGCTTGCTCAGGTCCATAAAATCTTTTAGTTCCATCTCCATAACCTCCATCTTATCTGTTTTTCTTTTTATTGTTAGCCGTAGCTATAAGTTCCCTTGCATTTTCCCGCACTGTGTCGGTTATATCCTCGCCTCCAAGCATTCTGGCAAGCTCGTCTACTGTCTGCGCATCATCAAGCCTTGTTATGTCTGTCGTAGTCCTGTTGTCCGCCGCGCTCTTTGCTATCTTGAAACTGCAGTCCGCCATCGCCGCTATCTGCGGAAGGTGAGTTATGCATATAATCTGGTGGCTTTCTGACAGCGCGCCAAGCTTTTCCGATACTTTCCATGCTGTTTTTCCGCTGATGCCTGTGTCGATCTCGTCAAATATCATGGTAGGTATCTTATCGCGGGAGGCAAGCACTGTCTTTATCGCAAGCATTATCCGCGACAGCTCGCCGCCGCTTGCGACGCTCCCGAGACTTTTCATCGGCTCGCCTACGTTTGTGGATATCATAAATTCAACGTCGTCATAGCCGTTTGATGAAATTTCCCCTTCGCCGCGCACCTGTATCTCAAACCTGACATCAAGGAAATTCAAATCATTCAGGGCTGTTACCATATCCGCCGAAAGCTTTTTCGCCTCCTTTTGGCGTATCTGCGACGCCTTTCGGCACATGGCTTCAAGCTCTTTATGCGCTTTTTCTATGCGGTCATTAAGCTGCGCCTTGTATGCGTCGGCGTTCTGCAGGCGTTCTATTTTCCCGGCAAGCTCTCTCTGGTATTCAAGCGTCTTTGCTATGCTGCCGCCGTATTTAAGCTTCAGGCGGTTTATCTGGTTAAGGCGCTCCTCTGTCCTTGCAAATTCCTCGCCGTCAAATTCCATATCGGACATATATTCCGCAAGCTCTCTGTTGAAATCGCTTAGAAGCGCGTCGATATTTTCAAGCTCGTCGGCAAGCTCCCTTGCCTTTTCGTCATACTCCTCTATGCTCCTAAGCTCCCTCACGGAATGTCCCACGGCATCCGCCGCAGACTGCCCCTCGCCGCCTGTGAGGCGGTACGCCTTTCCTGCCGCCTCCACTATATTCCTGCTGTTTGACATTTTGCGGTAGAGCGTTTCAAGCTCGTCGTCCTCACCCTCGCTCAATCCCGCCTCCTCTATTTCCTTGTACTCAAACTCCGCAAGCGACAGCTCCTTTGCCACTAAGGCATTGTCCGTGCCAAGCTCATCAAGCTCTTTTTTCAATTTTGTGTAAAGTGAGTATTTTTCCTTTATTTCACCCTTTAATGCCGAAAGCTCCTCTCCCGAAAAGGAGTCAAGTATTTCCATATGGTTCTTTTTATATAGAAGCGACTGGTGCTCGTGCTGTCCGTGTATGTCTATGAGCAGCTCCGAAAGCGCCTTTATCTGCTTTGTCGTGGCTGTCTCGCCGCATATCTTGAATATGCTGCGGTTTGGCTGTATTTTGCGCTGTATGATTACTATATTGTCCTCCTCCACGGGGATTTCAAGCGCTCTTGCAGTGTCAGCCATTGCCGCATTATCCAACTGGAAAACAAGCTCTACTAGCGCGTATTCCGCTCCGCTCCTAATCATATCCTTGTCCGCGCGCGCGCCGAGCGCCAGATTGATTGAGCCTATGATGATTGATTTGCCCGCGCCTGTCTCGCCGCTAAGTATATTGAGCCCCTCGCCAAAATTTACCTCTGTTTCCTCTATCAATGCCAGGTTCTTTACATGTAAGCTTATTAACATTTTTTCTCCTCTTGATATTTGCCTTTACAGCCGATTGCGAAACTCCATTCAATAACGCAGAATACGCCTCGCAATTACCTGTTTAATATTCCGTCAATTTTTTCCATGACTATATCCACCTCGTCGGCAGATTTAATCGCCGCCATGATTGTGTCGTCTCCCGCAATGCATCCGACTATCTCGGAAAGCTTCATCGCATCGATCGCCGCCGCGACTGCCATTGCCATGCCCTGCACGGTCTTTATGACGAGTATGTTCTGAGCCTTGTTCATTGACACAAAGCCGTCGCGCAGGACACGTATGTATTTGTCGCCAAGGCGGGTATCGTCATTTTTTATGACAATATATTTCTGCCTGCCGCTGCCCGTGGATATCTTTGTGAGCTTCAGCTCCCTTATATCACGTGAAACAGTCGCCTGCGTCACGTTAAAGCCCGATTTCCTCAGATACGCCGCAAGCTCCTCCTGCGTTTCAATGTCATACTTTTCTATAAGCTCTGTTACCGCCTTTTGTCTCTGTTTTTTCATAGGCTTTTACCTTATCCCTTAAAGACGCTCATTTTCTTCTGCAGGGTGTCGAGAAAGCTCCCCCTGCCGAGCTTGATTATCTTGGCAACCTTGTCCGAACGGATTATCCTTATCTTGTCGCCCTCATTCAGGCTGACGGGATCCCTGCCGTCAAAGCTCGCCTCCACCTCCTGACGTTCGCCCGCCTTGTACTCACCTATCTCAATGTCTATGACATCATCGTCGGCAAGCACTATGGTACGGTTGTTCACCATCGAATGTGAGCAGATCGGCGTCATGATTATCATGCGCGCGCGCGGCTCCACTATAGGTCCGCCTACCGAAAGATTATATGCTGTCGATCCTGTCGGCGTGGAAATAATCATTCCGTCTGCGCTGTATGTGCTTAAAAGAAGTCCGTTTACATATATGTTAAAATTGATGACATGGAGCGCGCCCTTTCTGCTGATTACAATATCATTCAGCGCAGTCTGCGGCTTCATGCTCTCTCCTCCGATTACGGGAATGCCGCTCAGCATCATTCTTATCTCAATATCATACTGGTCGTCTATCAGCGCATCAAGCGCGCCCTCTATATCATCTATGTCGATCTCCGTGAGATACCCCAGCGTGCCGAGGTTCACTCCTATAAAAGGTATATGCCTGCCGACATACTCGTGCGCCGCGGCAAGCATAGTGCCGTCGCCGCCCATGACTATCACGGCATCCACAGTGTAATCCACCTTGTCGCTGCAGGTACAGCCTTTTTCAAGCAGATATGAGCGTATTTTATCCTTGATTTTACCGTCCCTGTCCTTATACTGGTTTGCGTAGATAAAAAAAGTTCTCATTTATGCTCCTTTTCTACTCCTTTAAATCGCCTGCCAACGCTTTATGGGCATTGTCTACAGTTTCTTTAATCAGCCCTGTGTACTGAGCGGCTTTATTTTGAGAGTCTTCACTTTGTACATCCGCATTTTGCTGCGTGCCGCCTGATTTTCGTATGTACATAAGGTATTCTATATTTCCCTTGGAGCCTTTTATCGGCGAATAGTCAAGCCCCAGTATTTCATATCCGTCCGCGAGCGTAAACTCAAATACGCGCTCCATAACCTCTATATGCACTGACGGATCCCGCACTATGCCCTTCTTGCCCACATTGCCGCGCCCCGCTTCAAACTGCGGCTTTATCAGGCATACCATAGGCACGCCCTCTTTAAGCAGCGCGTATGCGGCAGGAAGTATCTTATCCAAAGAAATAAATGACACATCAACTGACGCAAAATCTATGTCGTCGTCAATGTCTTTTTTTTCTATGTAGCGGAAATTTGTCTTTTCCATACAGACGACACGCTCATCATTTCTCAGCTTCCATGCAAGCTGTCCGGGGCCTGTGTCTATGGAATACACCTTTTTTGCGCCGTTCTGGAGCATACAGTCCGTAAATCCGCCCGTTGACGCGCCTATGTCCATGCATACCTTTCCCGCAAGCTCCACTCCAAAGCGCTCTATTGCCTTTTCCAGCTTTAAACCGCCGCGGCTTACATATTTAAGGACATTTCCCCTGACTTCAATGCCTGCCTTGCTCTCGTCAAACATTGAGCCTGCCTTGTCCTCCTTCTGCCCGTTTACATAGACGCAGCCTGACATTATGACTGCCTTCGCCTTTTCGCGCGACTCGGCAAACCCCTGTTTTACAAGCAGAATGTCCAAGCGTTCCTTCAAAATCCATCACTTCCTGATTATCATAGCAAATTGTCACAGCAGCCCTAGCCTAAGCTTCTGCGCTGCACTGAGCTTAGTGTGCTCTGTGTCACTGACACAGCAAAACTGCTTACAAAAGCTCTGTAATTCTCCTCACTATTGTCTCGTCATCTATGCCGACTTCCTTGCGGAGTATATCTACATTGCCGTGCTCTACATATTCGTCCGGAATATTTATGTTCAAAAGCGTCACGCCGGCGCGCCTGCTGTCGAGGTAATCCCTTACCTTCTCGCCAAAGCCGCCGCTTGCGACATTTTCCTCGAGAGTCACTATAAACTTGTGCGTCCTGCATGCCTCATCTAAAATCCCTGTGTCTATCGGCTTTACAAAACGCGCGTTTATTATGCTGCACGAACAGCCCTTCTGTAACAGGCTTTCCCTTACCGTGAGCGCTGTCTTTACCATGCTGCCCACTGCCACGAGCGCGATATCCTTCTCCTTGTATATCCATTCAGCCTTTCCAAAATGTATTATGTCGCGGTACTCGCGCAGCCCGTCAAAAGCCTCGCCCCTCGGATACCGCAGAGCGATAGGACCGTTGAAGGCTATGGCAAATTTAAGCATATCTGAAAGCTCCCATTTATTTTTTGGCGCCATTATGTGCATATTTGGAATCGACGACAAAAATGAAAGGTCAAATATTCCCTGATGCGTCTCTCCGTCGCTGCCCACAAGCCCCGCCCTGTCTATCGCAAACACTACGGGCAGATTTTGTATGCATACATCATGTAAAATCTGATCATACGCCCTCTGCAGAAATGATGAATAAATAGCCACCACGGGCTTCATGCCGCCCGCCGCAAGCCCCGCCGCAAAGGTAACGGCATGC
>X301_European_Hare__coassemble_1169_pt1 | contig 16986 bp, 15 predicted proteins | sample X301_European_Hare__metabat2_low_PE_011 | metagenome-assembled genome bin X301_European_Hare
GCTTGGCATGTCAATCACGCGCAACATCGTGCAGATGATGAACGGCGATATCCAGGTGGAAAGCAAGCTTGGCGAGGGCTCTAAATTTACCGTGCAGGTGCATTTAAAGCTGCAGGAGTCTGACGGCGAGGATTTGAATGCGCTCAAAAACCTGCGTGTCCTGATAGCCGACGACAACAAGGAATCCTGCATTACTACATACGATATTCTGGAAAGCATAGGAATGAAGCCTGAATGGGTGCTGAGTGGCAAAGAGGCGGTCGAGCGCACCGTTGAAGCGCACAATGCGGGAGATGATTTTGCCGCGCTTATTCTCGACTGGAAAATGCCCGAAAAAGACGGCATAGAAACGGCGGTTGAAATACGCGAGCGTGTGGGCAGGGACGTACCGATAATAATTTTGTCCGCCTACGACTGGACTGACGTGGAGGCAAAAGCGAGGGGAGCGGGGATAAAGACCTTTATCGAAAAGCCGCTGTTCCGCTCGCGCCTTGTCTATGCGCTAAAATCAGTGCTTGCGAAGAATGAAAAGACGGCTAAGCTTGAAACGGCGGAGCTTCGGGAAACAAGCTACGAGGGAAAGCGCGTGCTTTTGGTTGAGGACAATGAGCTGAACCGTGAGATTGCGTGCGAGCTGCTTTCATTTATAAATGTGGAGGTGGAGCAGGCAGAGGACGGCAAAATCGCCGTGGAAAAAGTAGAGCAGAATCCGCCGCATTATTATGATCTGGTGCTTATGGACATACAGATGCCCGTGATGAACGGCTATGAGGCGGCAAGACGCATACGCTCAATAGGGCGGGGAGATACTGATGACATACCGATTATAGCCATGACCGCAAACGCCTTCGCCGACGACATCAAGGAGGCGCTTGACTCGGGAATGAACGACCATCTGGCGAAGCCCGTGGAGGTCTCAAAGCTTTTGGAGATGATGGAGAAGTGGCTGTAGCTGGGCGCGGTTGATGCAGGCAGAGTGATGATTTTGAGGAGGAAAAAATATGTCAGTGACAAGCGATAATATCAGGAAATCATTTAAGGAAAGCGACGACAGGCGTGACGCGGGGCTTACTACGCCTGCGAATGTTGAGCGTTATGATGATATTGTGTACGGAGAAGACGCCGCATCACAGAGTCTTGATGTGTACCGCCCTAAGGGGACTGACGGCAGGCTGCCTGTGATTGTGAGCGTGCATGGGGGCGGCTGGGTGTATGGCGACAAGGAGAGGTATCAGTATTACTGCATGAGCCTGGTGCAGCACGGTTTTGCCGTGGTGAACTTCACATACCGCCTTGCGCCAGAGCACAAATTCCCCACGGCGATTGAGGATATTAATGCCGTGTTTAAATTTGTGCTTGAAAATAATGAGAAGTACGGCTTTGACACGGAGCATATTTTTGCGGTAGGGGATTCTGCAGGAGCGCACCAGATGGGGCTTTACGCTGTAATCTGCACTAATCCTGAATATGCAAAAAGGTTTGATTTTGCGCCGCCCAAGGGCTTTGCGCCGACAGCGGTAGCGCTAAACTGTGGCTTTTACAGCGGTGATGCTGCAAATATGAGTGATGAACTCCGTAAGGAAATGGTGCCGATGATGGGCGAGTACCTTCCAAACGGAGGCAGCGCCAAAGAGCTTGAAATGATAGACGTAGTGAAGCACATTACGGAGGATTTTCCACCGACGCTTTATATGACAAGCTCGCATGACTTTTTAAAGGAGCAGGCGCCGATTTTGGGAAAAAAGCTGCTTGAATGCAATGTGCCGCATGTGTTCCGCTTTTACGGCAGCGCTAAGAATCCGCTTTATCATGTCTTTCACTGTGATATGCGGCTGAAGGAGGCGTATGAGTGCAATAGGGATGAGTGTGAGTATTTTAGGAGTTTTTTGTAAGGCGGCATATGGTATTATAAAAATAAGAAAAAGTATATAGTAAAGATTTGGGTAGTTTGGTAAAATAAAAGAGAAGATTTTACAGTAGATATGGATTATGCGGCATTTGAAAAGAGTAAGTTCAAAAGTGTCTGTTAATAGAGATTATGGAGGTAGTTTGCATGGAAAAATATCATGATATTCTTGATAAAATAGTGCAGGGATTACAGAGCGTATTTGGTGATTTATTGGAGCAGATTATTTTATATGGTTCAGTCGCTCGTGGAACGCAAACCGAGGAGTCTGATATTGATATTGCGGTAATTGTTCGTCCTTATACAGATGAAATGCATAACAGAATGATTGATCTTGCGGTTGATTTGGAATTGAAATATGATAAAGTTTTGTCGCTTATTTTGATTGATTATTATAATTTTAAAGAGTGGGGGGCTGTCCTTCCGTTTTATAAAAATGTGAAAAAGGACGGTGTTACGTTATGGAGCGCAGCGTAAAAGATTTGTCAAAATATCGTTACCTATGCTGCAATGAAGCCTTGGAGGATGCCAAGATTATGTATGATGCAGGAAGATATAAAAACTCGTTAAATCGTGCTTATTATGCAATTTTTCATGGTCTTCGAGCAGTAAATGCTTTGGACGGATTTGATAGCAGTAAGCATAGTGGCGTAATTTCACATTTTAATCAGAACTATGTAAAAAGCGGAATTTTTCCAAAAGAGGTTTCAAGGCTGATTAAATTAGCTTCTGAAAAAAGAGAGGAGGCTGATTATCTGGATTTTTATGTGGCATCGAAAAAAGAGGCGGAAGAACAGATAGAAAATGCGGAAACCTTTAGAAAATGGATTGAGACTTATTTAAGAGAACAGAAAATTTTGTAAGGAGAACAAAAAACGCCAGAATTAGAATTCATAATAGAGGAAAAACTCATAGAGCAATTAGTTTATGGCGATTCTCAGTGGGTATATAGGAAGGTTCTCAAAACAGAGAAGGATTTATGGGTAAATTTTAAATATATTCTTTGGAAGAACAACAAGTAGCGTTTGAACGGAAAAAATCTTTCTGAAACAGAATTTGAACAGGTAAAAAATCAGCTGTACTTGGTCGTTATGAACCATGAGCATATCGCAGGAGCGTATATGAGGCGCAGTAAGAGAAGCAACTCTGTCCAAATATTTGATGACGCAGAAATGGATTGAAACGCTTGTGCCGCATTTAAAAGTTTGGGAAATGACGAGAACAGTCTACCAGAAGCTTTTGAATGATTATGCAAAAGAGCATGAGAGGCAGACTACGCTTGATTTTCACCACCAGCTAAAGGGCGCTATACTTGATGCCGTTGATGAGGGATTGATAGAGAGAGATCCTACCAGAAAGGCAATTGGGATTGGTTCATTCTTTTAGTCGCGAAAACAGGGATGAGGTTTTCGGAGGCGCTTGCGGTTACGCCAGCGGATTTTGATTTTGCCAGGCAGACTCTGTCGGTCGGAAAGACGTGGGATTATAAGGGTGAAGGAGGTTTCCTGCCTACAAAAAACAAGTCTTCGGTGAGAAAGATACAGATTGACTGGCAGATTGTGGTAAAGTTTTCGGAACTGGTTAAAGGATTGCCACAGGACAAGCCGATTTTTGTAGGAAATGAAAAAATATATAATTCCACAGTAAACGATGTGCTTACAAGGCATTGCAAGGCATGTGGAATTTCCGAGATTTCCATTCATGGACTTCGCCATACCCACGCCTCGCTGCTGCTGTTTGCAGGCGTGTCGATTGCCAGTGTAGCACGCAGACTGGGGCATGCAAGCATGACTACGACTCAGAAGACATATCTGCATATTATTCAGGAGCTTGAAAATAAGGACGTGGATTTGGTGATGAGGACGTTATCGGGATTATAAAAGCTATATAGCAGTAGAAACTAAAAATTACTTACGCTGATTTTTGGCTGAATAAATTAATTTTTGAATTAATAATTTAAGAGGTAAAGAACAATGCCAACCCAAGGAGCCACAAGAGAAAAAACAAGAACAGACCTTCGCGAGCCGCATCACTACAATGTGATTATGCACAATGACGACTTCACGTCAATGGATTTTGTCGTGGAAATACTGATAGACATCTTCCATAAAAATGAAATCGAGGCGCAGCGCCTTATGCTTATGGTGCATGAGAAGGGAAAAGCAGCCGTGGGCGCATATCCATATGACATAGCTGTCACAAAAGTGCAGGCAGCTGCGGCGCGGGCAAAGCAAGAAGGTTTTCCATTCCGTCTGACGATAGAGGAAGTGTAGGACACAGTGAGACTATACGAAGGCGTACAACTTGTTCGTGATAGAGTAAGTGTAGGACACGGAAGGACTATATGAAGACGTACAATTTGTTTGTGATAGAGTAAGTGTAGGACACAGCGAGCCCATCTAAAGGCGTACAATCTGCCTGCAGATGATATAAAATGAGGTAAAAATAAACTATGCGAATATCAGCCGAAGTATCAGAAATAATCAATATAGCATTTTCCTTCGCCCAAAGCGCGCATTTTGAATATGTAACGCCAGAACTGGTATTATATGTTGCATGTCAGAATAAAATATTTTCCAATGCATTTGAAAGCTGCGGCGGCAGCATAAAGGAGCTTGACCGCAATTTAAGAACATATCTTGATGAATATATGGAACCACTCGTGGAAGACAACGGCGATACGCCTGAATTTTCACAGGGAATGGGAATCGCGCTTGCCTATGCATCAAGTTCGGCGCAAAACAGCGGCAATGATAAGGTGGAGCTTGCCCATCTGATAAATGCGATATACAGCCTTGAGGAGAGTTATGCCGTCTACTATATGCGCGCGCAGGGTGTGGAGCAGTCAGAGCTTTTGCAGGAGCTGGCGATAGCATACGAGGAGGCAGACGGCGATGATGCAGAAGGAGACAGCAGACATGAAAAAGGCGCTTTATGGCGTCAGTATGCCGTCTGCTTAAACGAGGAGCTAGACGGCGTAAATCCGCTGATTGGCAGAGAGGCGGAGCTTGAAAGGACTATGCAGATACTCTGCCGCAAATCAAAAAATAATCCGCTGCACATAGGCGAGGCGGGCGTAGGCAAGACGGCTATAGTATATGGACTTGCAAGGCTTTTGAATGAAAATAAAGTCCCCGAGCCGCTGATTGGCGCAAAAATTTATTCGCTTGATTTAGGGAGTCTCCTTGCGGGCACGCAGTACCGCGGCGATTTTGAAAAAAGGTTCAAAAAGGTAATGGACAGCATAAGCCGCGAGGAAAAGCCGATTGTTTACATAGACGAGATACACAATATAATCGGCGCAGGAGCGGTAAACGGGGGAACATTTGACGTTTCAAATATGCTGAAGCCCTACCTTGCGTCAGGCGCAGTGCGTTTTATCGGCGCGACAACATATGACGAGTACAAAAAGCATTTTGAAAAGAGCAAGAGCATGGTGCGCCGTTTTCAGAATATCGACATAAAAGAGCCAAGCCTTGAGGAGTGTGTCAAAATTCTGGCGGGTATAAAAGGCAGCTACGAGGAGTTTCATGGAGTGGCATATGATGACGGTGTGATTGAATACGCCGTTGAGATGAGCGCGAAATACATACATGAGCGTTATCTGCCTGACAAGGCAATCGACCTGATAGACGAGGCGGGCGCGTACAGGCGCATGCACCCGCTTGACGGCGGTAATCAGACGATAGACAAGGAGCTTATCGACGAGCTTTTGTCAAAGACCTGCAATATTCCGAAGCAGATAGTGGAAAATGACGAAACCGCGGCGCTTGCTACGCTGGAGGAACGCCTTAAAGGACTTGTATTCGGTCAGAATGAGGCAATAGCGCAGGTTGTGAATGCAGTCAAGTTTTCAATGGCGGGACTTCTGGAGGAAGGAAAACCCTTGGCAAGCCTATTGTTTGTAGGACCGACAGGCGTAGGCAAGACAGAGATTGCGCGATGCCTTGCAAGCGAGCTTGGCATAAAGCTGATACGCTTTGATATGAGCGAGTATGAGGAAAAGCACGCCGTAGCAAAACTGATTGGCGCGCCCGCGGGCTATGTTGGCTATGAGGAGGGCGGGCTTTTAACGGAGGAAGTGCGCAAAAATCCGCACGCTGTTCTCCTGCTTGACGAAATTGAAAAGGCGCACCCCGATATTTACAACATATTGCTGCAGGCGATGGACTACGCGACACTCACGGACAATCAGGGCAGAAAAGCTGATTTCAGGAACATAATCATCATTATGACGTCAAACGCGGGCGCAAGCCGTATCGGCAGGCACGGAATAGGCTTTCAGGCGCAGGACGTGAACGCGGGCGTGATAATGGAGGAGGTAAAGCGCATTTTCCAGCCGGAGTTTCGCAACCGCCTCAGTCGGATAGTAGTGTTTAACGGCATTGATGAACAGATGGCGGAGCAGATTGTGGATAAAAAGCTTGGCGAGCTTCAAAAGCTGCTTGTGCGCAAAAATGTAGAGCTTACGACGGATGACGCGGCAAAGCGGCTGATTAAGGAAAAAGGCGTGAGCGCGGAATTTGGCGCAAGGGAAATAGAGCGCGTGATACAGTCCGAGGTCAAGCCGCTGCTGGTTGACGAGATTCTGTTTGGCGCTTTGAAGAGCGGCGGGAGCTGCGCCCTTACGGTTTCAGACGACAGATTTAAGCTTGAAATCTAAACCGCACAAGGCAAAGCTTTCACTGCCGCACTGATTATTTAAGCCTATTCAGATATTCAGTGGGTGATACGCCCTCTACCTTTTTAAAAACCTTGCTGAAATAAAAGGCATTTTCAAACCCCAGCGCGTCAGCCACCTCATAAACCTTCACATTGCCATTCTGCATCATGCGCTTAGCCTCCGCAATCTTGCGTTCAGTAATGTACTCAGAATATCCGCAGTAGTTGTATTTTTTGAAAAGTGAGCTTAGATAATTCGGGGAAATGCCATAAACCGCGGCGACATCGTTCAGGTTCAGCCTCTGCGATAAATGCGTTTCTATATATTTTTTTACATTGTCAACAATATGGTGCCTGTGTTCTTTTTTATGCTCAATAAAGCTTTCACAGAGACGGTCGCGGAACTGGTGGAGCCATATGATGACCTGTTCAGTCGTGCTTTGGCGGTAAATAGAGCGGTATCCGTCGTAGTAATCCCCAAAAAGCGATGAGAGCAGGGCTTCTCCGTTCGGCATCAGCGAAATTGACAGAAAAAGCAGGTTGCAGGCGGCGTCAAGCGCCTGTACGTAATGCGACGGATGTTCTTCAAACAAGGCAATTACCTGGTCTAACACAGCGCCCAGCAGCGTTTCATCATATTCTGAAAAGGCGCGGCTGAGGTCGTCTTTTACGATGGAAAGATTAAAAACCATGCAGCTGTCAGATTTCACATTAGATATGTTTGCAATGCCGTTTGGCGCCGTGATGCTTGCAAAGGCGGCTCTGGCGGACTGGTAGGAATCAGCGATTGCAAGGGGTTCGGAAACAATAGTCCCAATTCCGATTTTCAGGGTAGTTTTGTAGTAGCTGATTAAAGAAGCGCAAATCTGCTGCAGATAAGAGTCTATCCTGGTGTCGTTTCCCATATCTGAAACTGTATCGTACAGTAAAATGATTGCTCCGTGCTTTCTGTCAAGAGTTACGAAGCATGCATGAATCTGCTGTCCTGCAATATACTTGTCCATAATTTTCTGAAGCATCTGATATGAGTTGGCATACAGTACAATCTGCTTTTGGATATCCATTTTGTCGATAGAGTCGTTGCGCATCTCAAAATAGCAGCACTGGTAAGCCGCATAGGATAAAGGGATATTCAGGTCGTGCATCAGCATTTCAAACTGCTGCGGCGAGTCGTAGAGGTTGTGCAGCAGGCGGATAAAAAACTTTTCCTGCAGCATCTGAAAATCTGTCGAGGGCGATTTTTTTTCCGAATTTGACAAGGCGGGCGACTTGGCGATAATTTCTATGGCGCGCAAAACGGACTCTTTGAGCGTTTCGGGCGTCAGTTCGATTTTTACCAGATAGTCGGCGGCATGGTAGGTAAGCGCTTCCTTTGCCATTTGAAATTCCTCATAGCTTGTCAGAATGATAAAGGCGGGATAATCATTGTGCGGGTATGCGTCGCGGGTTTTCTTCAAAAGCTCAAGTCCGGACATCACGGGCATTTTTACGTCCGTGATAACAATATCGGGATGTTCGCGCTCCATGATTTCCCATCCGAGCTGTCCGTTTGAGGCAATGCCGCAGACGCTTATCTGAAGCTCCTCCCACGCAAGCATCGAGCGGATTCCTGCCTGAACTAAAGGTTCATCATCAATGATTAACAATTTGTACATTACATACCTCCATTGAGATTATCCGGTGAAAGGTTTTTGGGGATTGTGAGGTGCATTTTTGTATATTGGTCTGGAACGCTTTCAATGCGTATGCCGTATTGCGGACCAAATTCATACTGCAGCCGCTTATGGACGCTGGCGATGCCGATTTCCTTGAAAAATTCCGACGGAGCGGCGCTGTTGTCCGTCAAAAGCTCTTTTATTTTTTCGGGTGAGATGCCCACTCCGTTATCATAGACAATAATCTCCACATTTTGCCCGTCCGACTGAGGCTCTTCCTGCACGGTAATGCAAATAACCCCAGTATTTCCACGCGGCTCTAAGCCATGAAAAATGGCATTTTCCACAAGTGGCTGCAGCGTGAACTTAATAATAGGGACATTCAGCAGCCGCCTGTCGTCACATATTACGGTAAATTCAATAGCGCCGCCGTAGCGGTAGTTCTGGATATTAAAGTAGTCTTTTACAAGATCCAGTTCTTCCGACAATGGAATCAGATGCCGCGTTCCTTTTGAAATGCTTCGCAGCAGCCTTGAGAGCGATGTCGTCATGTCCGCAATTCCGTCGGCCCCCTGGGCTGATGCCATCCATTTAATTGAATTAAGCGTATTGTACAAAAAATGCGGATTGATCTGGCTCTGCAGCATCTTGTATTCCAAATCCTTTTTCTCTTTTTCGTCGGTGATGCGTTTTTCTATCAGCTGTTCCATATCGCCCGCTAGTTTATTTATTCCCCTGCCAATGTCGCCAAGCTCATGCTTCCATTCGATAGAGTGGGCTGGCGTAAAGTTTCCGCCTGCTATTGAGGTGATCTGCTTTTGGATTTTCTGCACAGGCACAGCGATAAACCTATGGAGAAAGAAAGTCAGCAAAAGCGCTGCAATTAACATTAAAACCAGAATTACAGCCCAGATTAAGGCGAGCATCTGATTCTGCTTTTTGATTTCCTGATCGGAAATTGTCTGTATGATATAACAGTTTTCCTGCGACAGCGGGCGTATGACAATTACTGATTTTTTGTCCGCGGGATATTCATGTACTTTATACGTGTGGCAGCCTCTTTGGGCAGCGCTGGTTTCTGACGCGGAATTAATAATTTCGCTTTCAATATCATATGTGAAGTCGGAAGGGAGCACGGAGTTTTTTGACAGCTCATAGGTGTGCTCGCCCAAAACCAGATACAGGCGCGAGTCTGGCGCATAGCTGTAATACTCGAGCGGGGCTGTAAACAAGTCCTCTGTAACCTCCAAAAAAATCCAGCCTGCCTTGTCTGAATGGTATTGCGAGTAAATGGGGCTGATGATGGGTATTATCTTTTTGCCCATATACGGATAAAAAGGATCGTTTATTAATCCCGTGGACAGCCTGCCTGCAGAGCCATTATATAAATCATCAAAGTATGGCAGCTTCGGAATCTCTGCGCCGAGATTATGCGTGGAGGAATACTTCGCGGCGACAATCTGGATAAAGCGCTGGCTTTTGCCGCCGATGACAATTCTGTGCAGCATTGAGCTGACAGGGTTATTCTGATATTCCTCCGTGAGCCGCGTGTGCGCCTGTACTGCTATTATGCCATAATTTGAATCGTCTGGCGCTTCAATATATCTGCTGACTGCCGTGTTGCTCTGCGCCCAGTGAATCAGGCGAAGTACAGAACTGAGGTTGTTATCAATTGAATCAGTCAGGAATTTCATGTTTACGGCTGTTGATGCCGCAAGGGATTCTGACAGGTAATTGCGGTACAGGCTCGTAAATACTATGCTGAACAGGATTCCTACGCCCAGTGTGGTAGCCAGCGTAAGCGATATGATATACTGCTGCAGCTTATAGGAAGCTTTTTTGGAACATTGTGCGCGCATAGCATACCTCCATAGTCGCAGGACAGCGCCTGAAATCATTTTTAAACAACGGTTTATGCATACATTCATTCGCTGATGCCTGATAAATATATGAATATTATACAAAAAAATCGGATATGCATAAAGCACTTTGTAAAAAATTACATATTTTGTTAAAAAAGTATATCATAATCATAAAAAAGTATATAAGAAATTGCATGAAATAAAAAATTAAAACATTCTTTTTAGGTAAAGGAAAAGTTATAATTTCATTGTAACAAAATATAAATAATTTCAGAAGGGAAGGGATAACATGAAAAAGAAATTATTAAGCGTTCTGCTTGCGGCAGGCATGGTTATGTCAATGGCAGGGTGCGGAAACTCAAACTCACAGCCCGCGGCTTCCAATGACAATGCGGCTGAGCCTCAGACGCAGGCGGCTGCAGAAACAGAGGCTAAGACGGAGGCGGCTTCGGATGCACAGACAGCTGATGCGGCAGGCGGCGAAGCGGTTACTTTAAAATGGGCAATATGGGATAAGGAATCAACACCATATTGGCAGGCATTGGCAGACGCCTATAAGGAGGTTGCTCCCAATGTAACAATCGAGATGGTAGACCTTGGCTCTACAGATTATATGACAGTCCTTGCTACGGAGCTGTCAGGCGAAGGCTCTGATTTTGACGTAGTTACGATTAAGGATGTGCCTGGCTATGCCACATTAGTACAGAAAAACGCTATTATTCCGCTTGATGACTATATTTCAGCAGACGGAATCGACCTTAGCAAATATGCAGGAACAACAGATCAGGTAACAGTAGACGGAAGCCTGTATGAGTTGCCGTTTAGAAACGATTTCTGGGTACTGTTTTACAACAAGGATTTGTTTGACGCAAAGGACGTTGATTATCCTACAAACGACATGACATTTGATGAGTATGACGCTCTGGCAAGGGAAATGACAGACACAACCTTTGGCTCTCAGGTATATGGCGCTCATTATCATACATGGCGTTCAGCAGTACAGCTTTTTGCGGTACTTGACGGCAAGCATACAATACTTGACGGTGATTATGAGTTTATGAAGCCTTATTATGAGATGGTTTTAAATCAGGAAAAAGACGGTGTATGCCGCAAGTACACGGATTTAAAGGCAGAAGGACTTCATTATTCAGCAGCGTTTTCTAACGGCGACGTGGCAATGATGAATATGGGTTCATGGTATGTTGCAACATTGATTTCAAGCCTTCAGAGCGGCGAGTATGACGCAGACCTTTGCGGCAACTGGGGCATGGTAAAATATCCTCACGCAGAGGGTGTTGAGCCTGGTTCTACGCTTGGCACGATCACAGGTCTTTCAGTAACATCTGCTACGGATACGCCTGACGAGGCATGGAAATTTGTAGAATGGGTAAGCGGTGAGGAAGGCGCAGCTGTAATGGCAGCTACAGGAAACTTCCCCGCAATCATGACAGACGAGGCAATGGATCTGATTACAGGTCTTGACGGTTTCCCGACAGACGACGCGTCTAAGGAAGCTATGAACGTATCAAACCTGTATCTGGAAGTGCCTTATGCTGAAAACGTATCAGAAATCAACAGCGCGCTTGATTCTTACCACGGTTCAATCATGAGCGGCGAGATGACGATTGATGAAGGCATCGCGGCGATGAATGAGGCTGTTCAGGCAATTAAGAACTAACATAATTAAGCTTATCAGAGAATAAGTGGAAAACATATAAAGAGGCCGGTGGCAAACCGGCTTCTTTTTAAAAAATCAACAGATTTTGAGGAGGGTTGTTTATGGCGAAAGGACTTAGCCGCCAGAAAAAAAGGGACTTGGTTGCGTATTCTTTTATCGCTCCAAACTTTATCGGATTTGCGGTATTTACCTTAGTCCCTATTGTCTTTGCGTTTGCGCTTGCGTTCTTTAACTGGGACGGCAGCAATCCGATTACGTTTGCGGGACTCAGTAACTTTAAGCAGCTTACGGGCGATGTATTTTTTAAGGCGGCATTAAAAAATACGATTATTTACTGTATAGGAACAGTGCCGCTCACTATGATTGCTTCGTTGGCACTGGCGATTGTGCTTAACCAGAAAGTAGTAGGGCGCGGAATTTTCAGGACTCTCTCATTCTTCCCCTACGTGGCTTCGCTTGTAGCGGTAACATCTGTATGGAAAATGCTTTTCCATCCGTCTAAGGGACCTATCAACAATATCCTTTATACTGTCTTTCATGTACCGATGGAGCAGCTTCCGCAGTGGTTTACGGGCGGCTTGGTTCTGCTGAGCATGATTTTGTTCAGCGTGTGGAAATACATGGGCTATTATATGGTAATCTACCTTGCGGGCTTACAGGGAATTTCGGCGGAGCTGTACGAGGCGGCATCTCTTGACGGCGCGAACACATGGCAGAAATTCCAGTACATAACATGGCCGCAGCTTCGCTCCACCACATTTTTTGTGGTAGTTATGTTGACAATCAACTGCTTTAAAGTATATGATATTGCTATAATGCTGGCAGGCGGCGGAAGCGGTGAGCTGACTATTTCATCGACCGTACTGGTATATTACATCTACCAGAAGGCGTTTATCGACTGGAAACTTGGATATTCGAGCGCGGTTGCGATGGTTCTGTTTTTAATGGTATTCGTGGTTACGATGATACAATTCAGGGGACAGAAAAAATATCAGTAAGGAAGAGAGGAGAAGCTTATGAAATCTGCCAGAAAAAAGGCGATTGCAGGCAAAGTGCTTGTATACGTCATATTAATCATAATTGCGGCGCTGATGATTATTCCGTTTATATGGATGCTTTCGGCATCGATTAAAAGCGACCGTGAAGTTTTTCAGATGAATCCATTTGTACTGATACCGGAAAATCCGAAATGGAGCAATTATCATGACATATGGACAAAAATACCAATGCTGAAGTTTGTGGAGAATACGGTATTTCTGACTATTGTGGTTACATTCCTGCAGCTGCTCACGAGCAGCTTTGCGGCGTATTCCTTTGCGAAGCTTGAGTTTAAGCATAAAAATACGCTGTTTTTCGCATATATTGCGACAATCGCGATGCCGTGGCAGGTGTACATGGTGCCGCAGTTTATCATGATGCGTAAGTTCGGGCTTAATGATAAGCTTTTGGCAATTATCTGTCTGCAGGCGTTTTCTGCATTCGGCGTGTTTATGATGAAGCAGTTTTATGAGGACATTCCTGATGAGCTTTGCGAGGCGGCGCGAATTGACGGCATGAGCGAATACCGGATTTATGCGAGCATTATGCTGCCGCTGTCGAAACCGGCGCTTTCCACATTGACTATTTTCACATTTGTAAATACATGGAACGACTATTTAGGTCCCTTGATTTACTTAAAGAGCGAGGCGAAAAAGACAATCCAGCTTGGATTAAAGATGTTTATCAGCCAGTATTCGTCTGATTACGGCTTGATTATGGCAGGCTCTGTGCTGTCGTTAATCCCTGTTTTGGCTGTGTTCCTGTGCCTGCAGAAGTATTTTGTCGAGGGCGTGGCGTCTACAGGACTGAAAGGATAAGCGGAGGAAAAGTATGGAGAGGACAGAATTTAACGGATATCCGGAAATTTCCGATAGTGAGCTTGAAGCGGCAATGCAGTTTGCGGTCGGCAGCGTGGTTAAAAATTTAGCGACATTTACGGACAAATTTCAAAAGGCGTACAGCGAAAACGGCTTTTACCAGCCTATAGAAAACAATTACTGGACAACGGGCTTTTGGACAGGCGAGATATGGCTTGCGTATGAGTACGCAAAGGATCATGGCATGTCAAAGGAGGCTGAGGCGCTAAGGCATGCGGGCGAGGTGCAGATTGCTTCGTTTATGGACAGGATTGTCAATAAGATAGAAGTTGACCATCACGACATGGGCTTTCTGTATTCGCCGTCATGCGTGGCGGGATATAAGCTGACGGGCTCACAAATGGGGCGTGAGGCGGCAGTAAAGGCGGCGGATCAGCTTATTACCCGTTTTCACCCGATAGGAGAGTTTATTCAGGCGTGGGGAGCGATGGACGCGCCCGAAAATTACAGGCTGATTATCGACTGTCTTCTCAATCTTCCGCTGCTGTACTGGGCTTCGGAGGAAACGGGCGATATGAAGTACCGCGACATTGCCGAGAAACATATCCACACGGCAGTTGCAAATGTAATCCGCGAGGATTATTCCACATGGCATACATTTTTCTTTGACATGAAGACGGGGGCGCCTGACCACGGCGCTACCTGCCAGGGCTACCGCGACGGCTCAGCGTGGACCAGAGGGCAGGCATGGGGAATTTACGGCATGGCGCTTGCCTACAGATATACAGAGAAGGAGGAGTATATAGACATTTTTAAGCATGTGACGGAATATTTCCTCTCTCATATGCCCAAGGATTTGATCCCTTATTGGGATCTGGAGTTTACGTCAGGCGACGAGCAGCCGAGGGATTCGTCAAGCGCGTCAATTGCGGCGTGCGGTATGCTGGAGATGGTAAAATATCTGCCTGAAAATGAAAGAGGATATTACATAAGAGTTGCAAAGCAGCTTTTGAAGGCGGTATATGACAAGTGCGCAGTGAAGGATTACAAGGAGTCAAACGGCTTAGTGCTCCACAGCACATATTCAAATCATTCGCCGTACAATACATGCAACCATTACGGCGTAGACGAATGCAATTCATGGGGCGATTATTTTTATATGGAAGCTATGACCAGACTGATGAAGGACTGGAATCCTTACTGGTAGGAGGCGGCTTGCGTGAATAAGGGGAGTGGCAGGAGTTGAAGGGATTGTTTTCATATGACAGCCCTGTGTGGAAATTTATGGGGCGTCTGGTGGATTTTCTTGTATTGACGCTGCTGTGGGCAGTTACGTCGCTGCCCGTGGTAACAATGGGCACGGCAACGACCGTCGTATATTATATTACGCTGAAAATGACAAAGGATCAGGAAGGATACATTATACCTGCGTATTTCAAAAGCTTTGCGAGGTTTTTTGCGCAGACGACGAAGGTCTGGATTATGGTTCTTGCTGCCGGCGGGGTGCTTTGCGGTAATCTGTATCTTTGCCTGAGCCTTCATACTCCTGTCACGACTATGCTTTTGGCTGCTTTCTTTCTGCTGGCTGCTGTGTTTGTTATGACAGCGGCTTACCTGTTCCCGGTAATGGCGTGGCTTGACGGAAGCGTAGCTGATTATCTGAAGGCGGCTTTTTATCTTGCCTTAAAATATTTCGGGTGGACAATTTTGATTATTGTAATAGCCGGCTGTCTTGTGGTTTTGGGTATTTTTGTGTTTTGGCCGCTTCTGCTGATTGTAGTCGGGCTGACGGCTTATCTGCAGTCGCTTATTTTTAACCAGATTTTCAGCAGGCAGTAAATGAAATTTATCATATTCAGAAAAGGAACGGTGGTTCAGATGATATTTTCAATAAAGGTGCTAAAAGATGACGGAGAGACAAAGTTTGTGGCGCATGGGGAGCGTGAGGTTTCGCTGACGGTGACTTCCGAGTATGCGGAGGGCGACCGTATTGTGCTGGAATATGCGGGCAGACCGAGGTATTTCTGGTTTCAGGCTGACGACGCTCTTGGCAGCGCGCTGATTTTTGTCACGGGGAATGTGGAGTTTAAGGTGCCGTTTGGCGAACGGAAAAAAGGCTATTCGCCGAAAGCGTTTTCGGGGAGCTGCCATTATATTTACGCGCGCATGGCAGATGACAATGACATATATGCTTACCGCAACCAGGCGCTTAATGTGTATGACAGCCATGAGAATACAGCTTCATTTCCGCATGCTTCGGCTAATGTGGAGACAAGAAACGAAGCTGTGTTTGCGGCGCGCAATGCGATTGACGGTGTGAGGGCAAACAGTTCGCATGGACAGTGGCCGTATACGTCATGGGGAATTAACCGTAATCCTGACGCAGCGCTTAAATTAGAATTTGGGCATCCTGTAGAAATTGACAGGGCTGTCATTTATCTCAGGGCGGATTTCCCGCATGATAACTGGTGGAAAGAGGTAACGCTTGAATTTTCCGACGGCAGCAGTATCACGGCGCAGCTTGAAAAAAGAGCTGACGGGCAGGAGGTTTGTTTTGAAAAGCGCACTGTGACGTGGCTTGAGCTTAAAAAGCTGATAAAGGCGGAGCAGGAATCGCCTTTCCCCGCGTTGACGCAGCTTGAGGTATACGGCGTAGTCACGGCTGGCTGAAGGATTTGGAAATGAAAGGGCGGGTGAAAATATATGCCGCAGATAAAGGAGCGGGAGATACAATACCTTAAAGCGTTTTGGAATGAGCTTGAGCAGGAGGGGGAGCTTTTGAGATGGCAGGAGCTTCCTTTGCTTTCTGATGAGGATTTTTTCCTGTTTGAAAATACTGGGAACAGGTTGATTTATGAAAATGTTTATTTTGCGCGCAGAAAATATCTGACTGTGTTCGGTATTCTTTCGGAGTATGGAAAGAAGAAAGAAGACGTGGATAAGCTCTGCGATGTGATAGCCTCTGTGTGCAGGGAGCGTTTTTGGGCGCTGCCTGCACATGTTGATTTTAAGAAGCTTGACGAGAAAACGATTGACCTTTTTGCGGCTGAAACGGCGCAGACTTTGGCGGAGCTGCTTGCAGTATTGGGGGATAGGCTGCCTGCTGATATTGTGGAGCTTGCAAAGCGCGAGATTATGGACAGGGTGCTTGTGCCGTTCTGCAGTTCCAAGCCGCCATACAGCTGGTGGGAAATAGATCGGTGCAACTGGTCGGCTGTGTGCGCGGGCTCTATCGGAATGGCGGCAATCTATATGGACCGCATGGGCGCGCTGCCCGAGGGGTGGAAGGAGCCCTGCCTGAGACGCGTGTGCGCCGCGCTTGAATGTTATCTTGGCGGTATGGAGGACGACGGCGCGTGTACGGAGG
>X301_European_Hare__coassemble_1170_pt1 | contig 16970 bp, 17 predicted proteins | sample X301_European_Hare__metabat2_low_PE_011 | metagenome-assembled genome bin X301_European_Hare
ATATTTTTTTTTTTTTTTCTTAAGTTTGTTTAATGAGAGCGAATTTTGAGTATAATTTATTTTCTGGTATTTGCGTAGGTTTGTTGAATGAGGTCGAATTTAGTCAAAATATATAAAAACGCGACTTGGTGCGCGATGCGAATCGTCGCTTATTTTATATATTTTGCCTAAATTCTACGCTGTGAATTAAGGGATAATTACCCGCATATGATTTGGGTAATAAAAAAGGGCGAAACCGTAGTGATTTCGCCCTTCTTTATTTTATTGCTCTTAATGCATATTAGCAGCAGTACAGCGTATATGCACCACCACACGCGGCAGTTAATGTAAATAACCCGTCCGTTGTCTTGCAGTCAATCGTCTCAACTTCCTCTAATTCCTCTAAAATTTTTCCAGCATAATCAGTTAATGTGTTCATTTTTTTCCTCCTTTATTAAATAAAAATTAAATCTACCAAGAAAATCCCATTACCATATCTTATTTCAATTGAACCATTGTATTTATTTACAATCTCCTTTACATTTTCTATGCCCCAGCCATGAAGTTCCTTGTCTTCTTTATTGGATATAAAACGCTTACCGTTTTTATTAGGCTCCACTAAATATGTATTTTCTATTTTTAACTTAAATACATTATTTAGTGAAAGAATTTTAAGCAAAATATATCCCTCACCTTCATTATTTTGCATAGATGCATCGACTGCATTATCTAATAAATTAGATAATACTGAAAAGAAATCGTATTCTTCAATTGGTATTTCGACAATGTCTACTTTTATGGTAAATAAAATTTTCTTCTCATCCGCACGTGCCTTTGCACGGTTAATCAAAAAATCAATGCTGCCATATCCAGTCCAAATCATGTTTTTCTGAACCATAATATAGCGACTTTCTTTTTGTTCAATATATTTCATTCCTTGTTCATAACACTTTTGTTCAAAGCAATAATACAAATATTCCAAATCATGTTTATTGTCATGGTTAATTTTTCTATTACGCTCTATTTCATTATTAATTAGAACATAATTCATTTTCATGCTATTTTCTTTTGCCTTTAATAAATGATTCCACCTGACCACTATTTGGTATTCAAGCATTACCACAAGACATACTATCAGCATAAACAACATGAGCATAAGACATATTGTTATAATAAATGTTTGTACAGTAAATCCATGCCATCCTAAATACATTATGTATAATGTTATAATATATTCAATTCCACCAATTAATAGCATCATAGCCCTTTGATGCGTTGCATTTTTTAAATATTTAACAATTAAATTGTTTTCTTTTATGCAAATAAGAAAAATAATCAGGAATATCAAACAACTTATTACTCTTGACCACGGCTGATTGTTTTTAACCAAATTCATATCCGCCAAGGGTTCATTACAAATTAATCCTGTTATAACTAATATTGGCAGTTTAATAATTACCACTGTTATTGTGCTGAAAAAACTCCATATAACAATTTGCAGAAATTCTAATTTAATAGTTACTAGCAATGCCATAGTAATTACAGGAATATCTGTAAAAATTGCACTTACTGAAAATGCATATTGTATGTTATTTAATGTTTTAAATAAAAATGCAAAGGCAAACAACATTAGAAATATAACTTTAGTTAAAAAATTAACCTTTTCTTCTTTCCTGTATGCCATGATATATATTCCAAGACATATATACATCTGCACCAGCGTCTCAATCAATGCACATACAACATTAACAATCATTCCTCACACCGCCAATAATCCATTATGCTTTCCCTGACCTGCTTATATCTTGGGCGGCTTATTTTGAGGGTGTCGCCGTTTCTCATTACGACTTCTTCTTTTTTGCATGAGGTTATATGTATCAGATTGACGATACAGCCCTTATCAATGTATATAAACTCCGACGAGTTCAGCTCGTCCATAAGCGTCGAAAGGGTTTTCCTCACCTTGGATTCGCCATGTCTGTGGTGTATTGTCAGATATTTGCTGTATTTAGTGACATAGTAAATATCCTTGTACAAAATCTTTTCTATGTTTGACGCGCTTTCAATCATGTAGACCCTCTTGTCAAAAAGGTCAAGCTTAGGCAAAAGATGGTCGTATGCCTCTGGCAGCTTTTCCGAGAGCAGGCGCTTTGGAATGTATCTGAATGCGTTTACTTCATACGCGGGTATTGCATATTGGACATGGTTTGTCACAAATACCACGAACACCTCGGGATAACAGCGTCTTATCTCTTTTGCAATCTCAAGCCCTGATTTTTCGGGCATTTCAACGTCAATCAGATAAATATCGTAATATTTCCCCGCTTTTATATCCCTTACAAGGCTCTCTCCTCTTTCGTATGTGTCTATCTCATGCTTATAGCCCCGATGTCTTTCAAAGTATTTATCACTTAAACCGCGGATATACTCCGCCTCCTCTGCCACATCATCAATTACCGCGATGCGGCAGGTCTTCGTTTGTTCTTCCAACTCAATATCCCTTCATTTATTTAATGGCGCTGTCCAAATGCAGCTCCCTATTTTTCAAACACATAAAATCTGTAGTTTCTTATATCCCAAAAAAAGCTTTCACTTTCGGTGATTACAAGCTCATATGAATTGGTCTCGTCCGCATGGCAGGAATATCTGTATGTGCCAAGCTGCTTATTCCTTACCTTTTCTATTATATCGTCAACCACTTGGTTTATTGTCATCGGTGAAGTCTTTGAGGGCTTCCATTTGCCAATCATTGAGCGCACCTGTGTCTTGGTAAGGCATATCCTCTTTCCGCGCCTAAGCCCATACAGCTCATCCAAAATGCTTTCCCTGTTGACTGCGTCGGCTATTATGGCATTTTCTTTTGGCATTGAAAATCCCATGTTCATATACGCCATAATCTCCGCCTTTAATATAACCATGTATTTTTCATCTTTTGTGGCATCATACATAAGCGTAAGCCACTGAACGCTTTGTTCCATCACGTCTCCCACTGATTTTCCTACATAATGCAGAACCGAAAAGGTCATCATTAAGGCATCTGTCATAAGCTCCATCTGTGTTACATTGTTAAGTGAATCCATTTTCCCCCATTTCCGCGTACTATGCGCATATTGTTATTTGTATAACGCGCAGATTTGACTGCGCATATTTGTAAATGTACTAAGCGTTTTGTGTATTTCACATTTCCAGCTTATATTGCTAAACTTTTGTTAAATCAAGGAGCGTGAAAACGTGGAAAACATCGAAGTTTTAATTGGCAGGCGCATAACCTGCGCCCGAGTCACCAAGGGCTTGACACAGGAGCAGCTCGCTGAAAAATGTTCCATTTCCGTCAGCAGCCTCAGTCGTATTGAAACAGGTCGCAGCATGCCCGCATTAAAAACATTAAATACCATCGCAAACGCCTTAGATGTAGGTATTGATTATCTTCTTTACGACCTGTCCGGCAAATCGGGGGCGTACCGGCTTGCGCCGCAGACGCAGGAGATAATCTCACTGCTGGAAAATATGAATGAAGATGACCGCCAGCTTGCGCTCGATATCATTCTTTCCATCAGCAGGCACAGGAACATTTAAGTGCTGTACCTTATAAATTTTTGCTTACCGCTGCTATATGTATAAAATATCACATTTTTTAAATTTGTGAAGTAGTGTGTCCCTGTTTTGTACTTTATTGTCCTCGAATTGCAATTATCAGGCAAATTAAAAACCTCGACTGTCCCGCCGAGGTTTTTTGTAGTGTCTATTTGAAATTATTGTCTAAGCTGGCTGCTGCCGCATTTTTGTTTGTCCTTGAAAAATGATTTTTTAAAGCCCGCCCGCAATCCTGCAGTATTTTGTAATTCATCTTAATTCACCATGCCGCCGTTTCCGCACCGCTTTTAATATCGCAAGCCCGCAAAGCGGTGCCGCCGCAGGCCTGCTGTCTAAACACATTTATTTTATCAGAAAAAAATCCCATAAACAATAGAAAATAAATATTTTTTGTTTTATTTTTTAATCCTGCCCGTATATATATGCCGCAAAAGTATATGTGCCGTCGCCGTTGTCTGTGAGCGTCGGGACGCACAGCCCTTCTATTGTGCCGCCTGATGACGACCAGCCGAGCAGCATCGTCTCACCTGGCGCAATGTCTATCCAGTCAAGGAGCAGCCTTTCATTGCCGCCCGCGCCTGATTCAAGCTTCCATGAATACTCGAGATAATTGTCCTTGTCGGGTGTAAGGGTTTGGACTGTGCTTTCTACTCTTTTCAGATAGTCCCCTATGTTTTCGCCTGTGATTTGGCTCATAAACGCGTCAAGCTCCTTCTCCTCGTCTGTCATTTCGGGTTGGCTTATAGGCTCGTCGCTTTTGCTTGGGTGCATCTCGGCGTTGATTTTGTCGATACATTCCTGCGCCGCTTTTTCGTCCGCGCAGGATTGGTCGATTGGAAGCGTAAACAGGGCGTTTATGCCGCTGTAGTCGGGATTTTTGCTTATTTCGCCTGTCGTTTCGTCAAATATATATGCCGAGATGTCATATGACATTCCTTCACTTACGCCAATATAAATTGTCCTGTCCGCAAATACAGTAATGTCGTCAAATTCAAGCAGGCGGTACTGCACTCCGTCCTTTACAAACTCGCTGTAGCCTGTGCCGAGTGTGTAGATATTGAAATCCTTTGGCGCAAGCCCTTGAATGTAGGGCGAGGCAAAAAACGTAAATGAGCCGTATTCGTCGGAGCTTGTATCAGGCATTGGCGCGCCGTCTGTTTTTTCCATTGTGAGCACAGCGTACATTGTGCTGTCGCCGAGCGCAGAATCGGGTAAGATGTAGTCGCTGATGTCTGCGCCGCTTGTCACGCCGAGGAGTGATATTGTGTAATCGTCGTATTTCTGCGTTTCGTTTATGAGTATTGCGTTTTCGCCTTCAAATGCTTTGGCAAGCTTATTGTCGTCAAGCTCGAGGGCGGCCTGCGACGGCGTGAGGTATTTGAACGCGGCATAGCCTGTGATTGAGCCTGCGGTAAGGACTGCCGCGCCGATTACTGCGGCGGCTGCGTATCTGTTTTTTCTGTTTTTGAACATAGCATTATTCTCCTTTTCGTTTTCTGTTATTGGATTTAGGCTTGGAAGTGCGTCTAACGTGTCCAAAACCGCTCTGTGGACTTTTGCGGGCACCTCGGGAAACTTGTCTGACATATTTTTTTTCATAGTCTTTCACCAAACCTTTCCTTTAAGATTTTCCTTGCCCTTAAAAGGCGCTGTTTGACGGCTGCAGGCGTAGCGCCTAGCATTGCGGCTGTCTCCTTTACGGAGTAGCCCTCAATATAGTGCAGGACTATGGGCACTCTGTAGCTTTCGCCCAGCTGCATTATTTCACCAAACAGCTCGGAGTTTTCAAGGCTGTCGCTGCCCGCGTCCTGCGCCGGTTCAAGATAATCCTCGTATTCGACTGTATTTCCGCGCGAGCGGATCAGCTTATAGCACTCGTTTAAAAGTATGCGCGTAAGCCATGTGTTGAAAAATTCAGGCTTTTTAAGGCTTGGCAGATTTTTATATGCGAGCATAATCGCGTTTTGCATAGCATCTGCACAGTCATCATCATTTTTCAGCACGGCTATGGCAGTGTGGTACATGCTTTTTTCAAGGGCAAGTATTTTTGTGGTGAACTGCTCCTTAGTCATTGGAAACCCTGCTTTCTTAGCTGCCATACGCCATTTTCGGCGTTCTTTGGCCAAATACGGCAATATGGCGCGCTATGTTATTTAGTTTTTGTTTTTATGTAGGTTTTGGCTCAATCGCGATTGAAGCTTTTTGATGTGTACATATATTAGATGTTTGAATGAAAGAGAAAGTAACAAGCTGAAAAGGAGATTTATTTGACAAATCCAAATTTAGGCAGAATATACAAAAATGCGACCTAATGGCTTGAAAAGCTTCGTCCGCTTTGTATATTCTGCCTAAATTCTGCATTATAGAGATGACCTGCTGAATTTGTATGTACATTTCTGCGCAATACATGCAAATTCAGCGGCAAGCTGCCAAAAATATTTATAATCACTACCTGTTCCTATTGCAAAACAGTACGACTACATCCAGCACTGCCTCAATGATAAGCGAAATACCGACAAACATCCACAGCACAATAGTAGACGCAAACGGATTAGACAGAATTATGACAGCACAGATTATAGATACTGCCGCGCTGATTGCGGGGAGAAACCATCTTCCTGTTTTCATTCTGAGCGAATCCGCCGCCCACTGTACCTTAAACAGGCCCGCCGCCAGAATAACCACGCCGTAAAGAATTGTAATAAGCGGGAATGCCTCAATAAACCATGTAGGACGCGCTACGCAGAAAATTCCCGCCAAAAGCAGCGCAAGCCCCTTCGCAAGCGCCCCTCTGAGCGCTGCCTCCACGGCATCAGTGCTGAAATAGCCGACAATGCTGATTACGCCCGCAACCAGCAGGGCAACTCCCACAGCGATGATAATGCCTGATGTAAAGGCAACCGGATCCACCAGCAGCAAAACTCCAATCAGGGCTTCAAGCAGACAGATAATAATGACATTTGCATTACGTTTTAAAAATTCCATTTTTACACTTCTCCTTTTTGGTAAATTTTATATATAGGTAATTGCGAAACGTTTTCTGCGCCGTCCGAATTTAGTCAAACAGAGTTTCTCAAATGCCTAAAATTTATATATTACTATTATGTCATACAAATCTACAAAAATCAACAGTATAAAATCCTAATGCTATATGCTGTGGGTTTGATTTTTTACCATACAAACAATATAGCAAGACCGTCGGCAGATTTGCCGACGGTTATAAGCGTCTGTGTTAAAATCAGCGGCTGGACATTGTATGTCTATTTGATTGTGTGTACATACTCTTTTTTTACATAGCCTTGAACTGTTTTGCCGTTGCTTTTCACTGATATTTTGTAATAGCCGCCCTGCTCGGATAATATGTCCGCTATTTTGGGTGCGCCTGGAAGATTTATTATTGCGGCTGCTGATGCCTGCGCACTTATGCTTGAATAGCCTGCGGCTGCTATGCCCATTACGGCAGCTAATGATAATGCTGCGAATAATTTTTTGCCCTTTTTCATGCTTTTTACCCCCTTTCCGATTTATTTATCTATGTACTCTTTTTTTACATAGCCCTGTATTGTTTCGCCGTCATTTTCTGTTGATATTTTATAAAAATCACCTTCCTCTGAAAGCATTTCAAAAGTTACCAGCCTTCCTTCTGGAAGTACGCCTATTACCTCGGCTGTTTCTGAAGGCGTCTTGCGTACCTCAATCACGTCTGTGTTGACTACTCCTGATATAAATCTGTCACCAGCCGGCGTGTCTGTCTGCGGTATCCATATGCTGTCCCTGCCGTAGGGCTGTATCATCTTTACGCTTACGCTTTTGTGGTCTAGCTTGAATGTAAAGGTGACTTTTGCGCTGTTTTCTATATCGTCATAGTAAACTGTCGTGGCATCAACCTTGTTTGGATTATCCAGTATGTTGAGCAGATTTTTTGCGGCTTCGGCAGGGTGGAGCAGCTTGCTTTCCATTATGCTGTTTTTCAGGCTCTCGCCCGCGCCGTTTGCCGTGTAATCCATAGCGGTGCCGTTTATAATGCCGTCGGGATACGCCTTGTAAAATTCCTCTGATGTGCATATCGCGTCGAGGATTTCAAGGTTTTCTGATTTTATGACAATACTGTCATTTTTTGTTTCAAAGCCAAGCTCCTCACGCCATACGGTCACGTGCGGGTCAGATACCCATGCGTAGTACAGTATTGTCGCTGTGCTGTCGGTAAGATCTATTATGCGGTAGCTCCCCTCCTGCTCCCACGGCCACGGGCTTGACCAGCCAAATGAAGCGTAGCTGCTGCCGTCTTCATTTGTGCCTTGTATAAGCAGCTCTTTTTCGCCAAACTGAGCGCATACGGCTTCGTCAGCCATCTCGGCGATTACGGCTCCGTTCCTTGCGCAGAATGCTGTTGCCCATTTTTCTATCTGGGACTGCTGTATGCTTTTGGCATCAGTGCTTTCGGCGCTGGTTTCCGTCGTGACTAATGTATCTGTAGCGACAAGCTCGTTTACTGTCACTGTGCCAAGCAGATTTATAAGCTCTGCCCGGAGCGCCGCACATTCCCCGGCAAGCTCACCGCCCCAAGCGTCGCTTTTCTGCGGTATGAAAAGGTAGCAGTATTCATATGTCAGCGGTTCGTTTGCGACAAAGTCCGCTTTTCCTTCGTGTATTATGCTATTGCTGCCTTTGTCCTCTATTATATATTCTGTTTCTGTGTTTTCGTCTGTTTCTGCTGTCCCTGTACTGTCCTCGTCTTTATCTACTTTTTCTCCTTTAAATTCCTCTCCCGCATTTGGCAGCTTTTCGGGCGTGTATGTGCCGTCGGCGTTTGGAATTAGGACTGTCCCTGCGTCTGAAGTCCCTTCATAAAATTCTGCAATGCCCTCGGCAGGAATCTCATAGCCCGGAGCTTCTGCGTTGCTTTCCGACCCATTGTAATAGTATTCATGCGTTATATGCGGGGCGTTCACGAGGGTCTCTATCTTATTGTTTTTTCCATAGCTGCCTATAGTGTAGTATTCTTTTGCGTCTGGATTTGCAGCTTTATTGAAGCGTGGATAAATGTCGTCCTCAATCACTGCTTCCATACGTCCGATTTCGTATTTGCCGCTGCTTTCATAAAATACAAGGTTTTTGCCGTCTTCTGTTTTCCATAAAAGTCTTTCGGCGAGGTCTGCGGGCAGAGTTAATTTGAATATCTCTGAATCGTCTATGCTCACTGTACCGCTGACAGTTGTGTCATTTTTCTTCTGCGTCATGAAACAGACGGGCACGATCACGCATACCGCCACAGCTGCGGCTATTATCCAGAAAGTGGGCTTTTTGTAATCCAGAATATTTTTTATGCGCGCTTTTATGCCGACTTCGCCAAAGGCTATGGGGCAGGCGGCGATTGTTTTTCTGCTCACTGAACAGGCAAGGAGCGCCTCGGAATATGCGCATCTGTTGTCTGCTCCAAGCCTGCGGATTACCTTTTCGTCGCACGCAAGCTCTATGTCCCTGCACAGCAGGCAGTACGCTATCCATATCACGGGATTGAACCAGTACACCGAAAGGAGCAGATATGCAATCGGCTTGATTAAATGGTCGCGGCGTTTTTTGTGGGCGTTTTCGTGGAGCGCTACATATTTAAGGGTATCCTCATCTATGCCATAGGGAACATATATCTTAGGATTTACCAGTCCCAGCAGAAACGGCGTGCCGATTGCGTCCGTGCGGTATATCCTGCTGCCGTCAAGCTCGTATGGCACGGCGTCATGTACCTTATGCTTTAGGCGCAGTGTGGTGAATATGAGGTATGCGCACATTATGGCTATTCCTATTATCCAGATATAAGAGGCTATTGCTATGGCTGTCTGCATTGGAGTTGCGCTGTATTCAGGCTGCGGCGCCATATTCTGCTGCAGGTAATTATTGACAGATGTGTCAGCTATTTGGGCGCCTGTGTTGATGTGCGGCGCGCCTTCATATATAATGTCGGGCGCTATCGGCGGGGCGGCGGGGACTAAACTGAATACGGATTCTATTGAAAACGGAAATACAAGCCGTATTGCCACAAGCAGCCAGAGCACGCAGTACAGCGCCTTTGGAGCGCGTTTCAGTATAAGGCGCGCGGCTATTATCGCAATTATCAGATAACTGGCGGATATGCTTAGGTTTAATGCTTTTAGGAAGATCTGCATTATGTTTGTCATTGTTTTCCTCCTGTTTTACGGGCGTTTATAAGCTGCTGAATTTCGTTTATTTCCTCGTCTGTGAGGCTTTGCTTTCTTGTGAATGCGGCTATAAAGCTTGGCAGCGAGCCTGAAAAAGTGCGGTTTACTATCTCCTCGCTCTCCGCGGACTGGACATCCGCCTTGGATACCAGCGCGGTAACTATTGAGTTTTCATTTTTTAATACTCCGCGCTCGGAAAGGCGGCGGATTACTGTGTATGTAGTTGATTTTTTCCAGTCAAGCTTTTCGCGGCACAGGCGGACCAGCTCGCTGCTTGTGACGGGTTCGTTTTCCCATAGGATTTCGCAAAAGCGGTATTCGCTTTCAAAGATTTTTGGTGTCTGCATTTTTTCCTCCATTTCTGCCGATTGTGGTGGCGTGGTTTTTTGTTTTGTGTTAGTTTGTATTAATGCTTGTCTTGATAGGACTATTTTTTATTTTCCCGTTTTGAGTTTCAGGTGTTGGTCTAATGTGTTAGACTATGCTGTGATTTTAGTTTAATGTATTAGACCAGCTTTGTCAAGAGGAATTTTCATTTTTCTTGCCAAAAAACTTTATATATGCTAGAATATAGCCGACATATTTTTACAAATGGAGGGCTAATTTTATGAAGAAATTTTTTGAAGAATTTAAGAAATTTATCAGCAAGGGAAATGTCATGGATATGGCTGTCGGTATCATTATAGGCGGCGCATTTACGAGTATTGTGTCGTCACTTGTCAATGATATAATCAATCCTTTGCTCGGGCTGTTCGGCGGCATGAATTTTGACCAGCTTGCTTGGAACATCACAGGAGATGTGACGCTTTATTATGGAAAGTTTATCACGGCTGTCGTTAATTTCCTAATTATGGCGCTTATTGTATTTATTCTGGTAAAGGTCATGAATACGGCTATGTCGCGTTTTCAAAAGGAGGAGCCTCCCAAGGCGCCCACTACAAAGAAATGTCCATATTGCCAGTCGGAAATTGCTATCGGGGCTACGAGATGCCCGCACTGCACTTCCGTATTGGATGAACCTGAAACTCTCTCATAACAAAATCCGGGGCATCAGGCTGTCCATGAAAGGTGAACGGCGTTTTGATATGCGCGAATGGAAAGGGCAAAATCTTTTGGGTTTTACGCTGATGATTGTGCGAAGCAAGCTGGCGAAAGGTTAAATAAAGCAGTTCACAGAAAGTTCACAAAAATTGTTAGCGTTCGCCCTTGACAAGTGCTAACAATAGTGTTATAACACATATAGAACAAAGGAAAGGAAACAAAATTCCCAAACATCCCCTGTTCCAGTTAACAAATAATTTAAAATTTTTTTAATAGGAAAAGGAGCGATGACTTATGATGACACCTAGTATTTTTGGAGAAAACTTATTTGATGATTTCTTTGATGACTTTTTTGAATTTCCTTCATTCAACGACAGGGAAATGCAGAAGGCTCAGAAAAAGCTGTACGGACGCCATGCGGCAAATATGATGAAGACTGACGTGCGCGACCACGACGACCACTATGAGGTAGATGTGGACCTTCCGGGCTTTAAGAAAGAGGAGCTTTCGCTTGAATTGAAGGACGGCTATCTGACAATCAGCGCGGCAAAGGGGCTTGATAAAGACGAGACTGAGAAGAAGACAGGCAAGTTTGTCCGCCGTGAGCGTTATGCGGGCAGCATGAGCAGGTCTTTCTATGTAGGAGAGGATATAAAGCAGGAGGATATACACGCCAAATATGAGAGCGGCGTACTGAAGCTTTCTATCCCCAAGATGGAGGAAAAGCCGCCTGTCGAGGAAACAAAATATATTGCAATTGAAGGATAATGCAAAATAAAAACAGCCCGAAACCGCCACAATACAGCCTGTACGGTTTCGGGCTGTTTTATTATGAGCCTATGTTGCCTTTTTTCTGTCGCTTTCAGGCTGTTTTGTTATAATATCTGCGCCACTATTTCTGCCGTAGTTTTTGGTCTGTTCATTGTGTAAATATGTATGCCGTCCACGCCGCGTTCTTTCAGGTCAAGGATTTGGCGCACCGCATAATCAACACCCGCTTTGCGCATATCCTCTTTATCGTCGCCGTATTTTGCAATCATATCTTCAAGCGCCTTCGGAACGCTTGAACCCGAAAGGTTGACGCTTTTGCCTATCTGCTTTGCACTCGTAATCGGCATGATTCCCGCGCAGATTGGCGCTGTAATCCCGAAAGATTCCGCCTTTTCCCTAAAGCGGTAAAAAATATCGTTGTCAAAGAAAAGCTGTGTGACAAGGAAATCCGCTCCCGCATCAACTTTTTCCTTTAAATGGCGCAAATCGCTCTCAAAGCTCTCAGCCTCATAATGCTTTTCAGGGTAGCATCCGCCCGCGATTGACAGTGACGTGTTTGCCTTTAAATAGCGTATCATATCCGCAGCATATAAAAATTCCCTGCTTTCAAACTGCTCGTCGCTCATAGCCTTTGGTCTGTCCCCGCGCAATGCCATGACATAGCGTATACCTTCTTTCTCCAGCAGCTCACAGTTTTTTTGAAGGTCCTCACGCTTAAAGCCTACGCAGGTCATGTGCGCCATCGTGTCAATGTTAAGCCTGTGCTGGATATACGCCGCCATCTCAACCGTTTTGCCCGCGCTTGAGCCTCCCGCGCCATAGGTGCAGCTTATGAAGTCAGGCTGCAGGGCGGCAAGCGAATCAAGCTTTTCAAAAACGGCGTTGAACTCGTCCTCCGTCTTTGGCGGTGAAACTTCAAATGAAAGGGTTGTCTTTGTTTTATTCAACAAATCAGCAAGCATTTTATTTTCCTCCAACAAAAATCAAATTTACTGAATATAAGTATAGTCCCCTTTGATATTTTTGGAAAATATAAAAAAATATTATTTTGCCATAGATTAAAGCTATGGCTGTTTAAGCCTTTTAAAAGACAGCATAAACAATGAAATTTATAAAATTTGCCAGTTTTTACGCCTCGTCCTCTGCGCTTATATGCCTTTCCAGCGCTTCTATATACGCCTGCCCGTATATGCTCAGCGGCATATCATTGCGCGTGATTGTGCCTATGCACATATACTCATCTACTTTGAGCGGTTTTGCTATAATGCTCTCCCCGTTCAGCCTTCGGCTTATTACGCCCGAGCTTACCGTATAGCCGTTTAAGCCTATCACAAGGTTGAAAAGCGTCGCTCTGTCCCTCACCTTTATATTTTTACTCCTGCCGAACGTGCTCAATATTTCCTCTGAAAAATAGAAGGAATTGTACTCACCCTGCTCAAATGAGAGATAGGGATATTCCTCCAAATCCTTTAACTCCAATATTTCCCTGCCCGCAAGCGGATGCTGCGAGCTTATGAATACATGGGGCTTGGCGACAAAAAGCTCGTCAAATTTCAGGCTGTTCTGTTTTATCAGCCTTAAAATAATCTCCTCGTTTTTGGCAGACGTGTATAAAATCCCGATTTCACTTTTCAGCCTGCTTACGTCTTCTATGATTTCATGCGTCTGCGTCTCTCTGAGAGTAAAATCGTAGCTTTTTGCGTCAAATTGACGTATTACGTCAACAAAAGCGTTTACCGCAAAAGAATAATGCTGGCATGACACGGAAAAGCGCGGACTCTGTCTGTCCGTGCTTTTGAATTTTTCCTCCAATAGATTTGCCTGCTCCAAAACCTGTCTTGCATAAGACAAAAATGTATCGCCCTCGTTTGAAATGGTAACGCCCTTGCTTGTCCTTTTGAAAATCGTTATGTGCATCTCAGTTTCCAGCTCTCTGACGGCTTTTGTCAGGCTTGGCTGTGAGATGAAAAGTCTTTTGGCGGCTTCCGTGATATTGCCGGTTTCCGCTACTGTGACTACATATCTTAGCTGCTGTAAGGTCATTTTTCCTCCGCTTTTGCTTCTTTAGCTTCCTCTGCTTCTTTCTCTTTCTTTTCCTCGGGCGTTTCTTCCTCCACAGCGTCTTTTTGCTCCTGCGCCTTTTCCTCCTGCTCTTTTTCTTCAGGGGTCTTGTCTATGTCGTTTCGCTCGTCAATAAGCTTTTCAACCTCGTCTTCAAGCTCCTCGGAAGCCTCACTAAGCGGCTCATGTCTTGCTTCTCCAATTACCGCGCTGTCTGCGGACATCATCATGCTGTCCTTCGTCTCCTGAAAGCCTTCAAGCGGATCGTCTGATATGCGCTTTAGCCTGGCATCGCGCACCGCCTGCAAAAGATACAGCCCATTGCTGCGGTATCTTTCAACGTCCTGATAAACTGTCCCCATTGCCGCCTGAAAATCTTCCGCCTCGGCTTTTGAGTCGTCAGTAAGCCCGTCTTTGCCAAGGGCATTGCTTATGTATTCGCTCTCGCTCAATGTTTCCTGCGTGATTGTGTTTGCAAGCTTGATAAGCCTGTGTCCTTCTGCGCTAAGCTCATCAAACTCATTGTCCACGCCCAAATCGCGCTTTATGGTGGCTGCGTTAAACTGCGCCGCTGAATTTTGGATCTCATCGCCTGCGGAATTTCCTGTTTCAGCCTCATCTGCGCCGCTTTCATCGTTCTCCTCTCCGCCCTCGCGCTCCTCCTCGGATTTTTCAGCCTCCTCCAGGGTCTTTAGGAATGTCCAAAGCTCGCGGTTCTTTCCGTCTATTTCCTCCTGACATGCCGCGGACTGCATTGCGGCAAGCTCCTGCGCTTCCTTGGCGTATTGCTTGTTCGCTTCCTCCTGCGCCGCCTTCTGGTCGCACATCGCGCCGAGCAGCTCCTGCTCCTTCTCGATTGTCTCCTTGTCGGGACTCCTGTTGAAGGATTTGTTTAAGGCATCTAATTCCTTGTTTATATCCTTTAATTTTTCGCGGTATCCTTCCATGGTCTTTTCATTCTGCGCCGCCTCTTTGTTCTGGCGCAGCACAAGCTTCTGCACTGCGGCGCCTTGGGCGCTTGCTTTTGGCTGCCCGCCGTTCTGCCTGCTAAGCTTTCGCCCTTCATTTGAGATTGAAACCCTGCACTGCGGCATAAACGCGCTGTTTGCTGACCGGGCGGCATTTCCCTGAGCGCTGCGCGTCATTATTGTATTTAGCGCATTTATTGTGATTGGCTTTATCTGCATACTAATCCCCCATTCTTGATTCGCCTGCGAATTTGTATCCTAAGCACAAATTTGCATTCCTTCCATGCACATTTTTTCCATGCCCGTTTTAGCGGCATGACTTTCGCCGCCTTAAAGTTCCTTAATATTTTGCCTTATCAGGCACACGCTTTTCACTCGTAACATTCCATAATTATAATAAAGCGTTTCTAATAATTATATCGGACAGCCGCTTATATTTTATAACATTTTTCATATTAATTTTTCCATAACTTCATAGACAAGCGCCGCGCCATTCTTTACCGCATAACCCTGATGCCTTATTGTAATACTCCCCTCTTTCCAATATACGCGCACAGCCCAGCAATAAACGCAAAATCAACGACAAGCACTGCCCCGATAGCGCTCATGCCATAGTAGATATTTGCGGCCTCGGCTATCCTGCCGATTACCGACGGCATCACAATTGAGCCGATGCTTGCGAAAGTAAGTATAAAATTCCACGCCATAGGATAACGCTGTATGAGCCCGCCTGTAAATGACACGGTTGTCGGATATACTCCTGCCATGCTAAAACCGAAACCCATAATTCCAGCCACAATTCCCGCTGTACTTCTGCTAAAAATGAGCAGCAGAAAGAATAAAATCATGCCTATCCCCATAGCAGGCAAAAGCTTTTCCTTTTTCACCCTGGTCGAGGCAAATGCCGTCGTAAGTCGCCCCGCGAGAATCATAATCCACAGCACGCTTGCCGTAATCTGCGCCAGGGCTTCACCCAGCAGCCCCGTATCTTTAAAATACGTCACCATCCACCCTATTACTCCCTGCTCCGCGCACAGGTAAAAAAACAGGGTAAACGTACATATATAAAACAATGGCATTTTGAAAAAAGCAAAGCTCCCGCCGCCATTTCCGTTCTTTTCCAGACGATCATTTCCAACAGGCATAATAAAATATAAAAGCCAGCTCACCACTCCCATGGCAAGCATAAAATATACCGCATATATCCATCCGCTCTCCTGCATCACAGTCAGGAGCGTCAAAATAATAGGGAACAAAAACGCGCCGATTGAAAACATAGCGTGAAGTCCGTTGATTGTCCACGCCTTTCCAGGCGCAAGGCTGTTGACTGATGCATTGCAGAAATTGCTGGCTGCTCCCCTTGCAAGCCCCGTCAGAAGAAATGCCAGCGCAAGCGCAGAGCGGCTGCTCCCAAATATTATAAGCAAATATGCCGCAGCAAAGAACGTGTCAAAAATCAGTATGCTTTTTTTCCTGCCTATAAAAATGGGCAAAATTCCGCCTGCAAAGCTGGAAATAAGATTGCCGACCGAATGAAGGCTCACAAGCATTCCACAGAACGCGTAATCAAGCCCCTTCGCGTCGCGGATAAACGGCAGAAGCGATCCGACTGACAGCGCCAGCATACCGTTTATGACAAATACGCCGTATGTAAACCAAAATTGCCGTTTTTTTGTCTTATCCTTTAGAAAGTCCATGAATCCCTCCATTTTAATGTTTAATGTCCAAAATTATCCCATGCCCAGCCTCGCATATTCCCCATAGTGCTTTTTCAGTTTTGCTATTATATGCTGCTTTTGGCTGCTATCTGCCGCCTGATTACATTTTATGATTTTATCCGTGCTTTTGCAATATGAAAATCCATATGAAAATCCATATGAAAATCCATATAAAACTTTTCTTGCAATCCTGCGTAAATGTGGTATAATGAATTTTAGATTTGTGATACAAGTCTTTGGGGATATAGCTCAGTTGGGAGAGCGATACGTTCGCAACGTATAGGTCACGAGTTCGAGTCTCGCTATCTCCATAAAAGGAAACAGCGTGCTGATGATTATCAGTACGCTGTTTCTTTTTTAATTATTGTATTTCACCATTTACAATCAATACGGTTTTTTCATCTGTATACCCCGCAAGGATATTTTTATATAACAGGATATCCTCATCATTTACTTCCCGATCAGTCGTAAGCGATACTTCCAGATTGTACTGTCCCGTTGCCTGATCATGCGTTACCGCCACATCAGCAGACTCCACTCCTTCCAGATCTGTAAACAATCCTTTTACCGTCCGCGTGATATAAGCGCTGTACTGTTCTTTTTTCTGTGTTTCCATTTTACGGATATTCCATAAATGTGCA
>X301_European_Hare__coassemble_1176_pt1 | contig 16874 bp, 17 predicted proteins | sample X301_European_Hare__metabat2_low_PE_011 | metagenome-assembled genome bin X301_European_Hare
CCCAAAATTAATCAATATTTTTTCAATTTCTTATTGACATTTATTAGCTGGACTTCAATATACTTAAATGCATTTTCTTCATACCATGAATCTTTGTATGGCAGTTTCACATGCTTTGCTAATTTCACATTAAACCCCGGATTCTGCAGCTGATCTGCAATTTTATTTCCCAGATATAATAGTCCGTCATATCCCATCGTGGGGCGTTTGCCTTCCAGAACATGCGTAGTCGGAATCCCAAGCTTTGCCGCCCAATCCGGCACTCCGATAAACGCATCCGGTTTTAGTTTGTTTACAAGGTTTACCTGCTCAAACGGCTGCATATTTGCAATGTCCACCACATAATTTTTATGGATTCCGTTGAGATATTCAATATCAACCTGGGCATCGTCATCATAGGTAGGTGTTTCCAGTCCCACAAGCTCCATGCCAAAGTCATCAATCAAAGCCGCCGCCGCAAAAGAACGCCCTGTTCCCCCGCAGATAAACACCCGTTTTCCCTGAAGCCTGTCTCTTATCTCTGCCACCAGCGGTTCTATGCGTTTATGTTCCATGGCAATAATGTCTTCCACTTCCTTTTCCTTTCCCAATACTTTTGCAATGCCACGATACCATTTATCTGTGTTACGAATGCCAATTGGCATTACGGTATGGGAATATGGAATATCATAGTCCTCCCACAAGGTTTTCATAAACTCGTCGGCAAATACTTTACAGATAGATGTAGAAGCCTCTGCCGCAGGTATCTTCTTAATCTTTTCCAGAGAACTGTAAAATGGGATATAATTTACCCTAACGCCAATTTGCGAGAGCATACGCTCCATTTCCTTCTGATCCGCATAGCTTACGGTCGTCGGCGCAAAAAGATTGACTAGTCCTTTTTCCTTTGGAACTTTCTCTTTTTTCAGTATGTACTTATTGATTGATAAAAAAGCGGCATCAAAACCTGATGCGCATATTTTAGACTTAAAGCCTTCACAATGTATCGGAACCATGATCGTATCCGGATATTCCCGCTGCAGGTCAGAAGCAATGGCATCGATATCATCTCCGATAATGCCGGATGCACATGATGCGTAAATAAATGCCAGCTTAGGATGGTACTCTTCCACAGCTTTTTTCACAGAATCCCGCAGCTTCTGCTCTCCGCCGAACACAACGCTCTTTTGGTCGATATTCGTAACGATGATCCTTGGATTTTTAATGTTTTTAATTCCTCTGTGCGCCTGTCCTACGCGGTACATATCCACCGCCATGATTGAACAGCCTACGCACCCCTGCGGAGAATGGGAAATAAAAACAGAATCCTCCAAGGACATCAGCGCCGCCATACTGTTAATCTGCTGGCATTGCAATCCCTGTGCAAAGCTTCTGTCCGCTCTTTTTAAGCAGCCCTTTTTAAAATTCTCCTCAACTTCCCTTCCTGTTGTCCCCAAATCGTTGATTCTTCCCGGTTTGCTTTCACGCACACCAGAGTATTGTACTGTTTTCATTCTTAACCCCTTCCAGTTATTTATTGTATAGATATTATACTATTTATATAGGATTAATCAAATTACTTATTTTCTATAACCTGTAATAGATTTTGCCTATTTCACATATCTATCAGGGTTAAATATTGTACATTGGTTCCAACGAAACAAAACGAGACAGGAACTGTCTTGTTCTTTCTTCCTTTGGATGAATGAAAATATCCTCCGGCTTCCCTTCCTCTACGATTACGCCTCCATCCATAAATACCACTTTATCAGCCACATCCTGTGCAAAGGACATTTCATGCGTGACTACTATCATTGTAATTCCTTTTTCAGCCACTTTTTTGATCAAATCCAAAATTTCTCCTACCAATTCCGGATCAAGCGCCGATGTAGGCTCATCAAAGAGGATTACTTCCGGATTCAGGGCAATCGCCCTCGCTATTCCTACTCTTTGCTGTTGTCCTCCTGATAACTGTGAAGGATAATAATTGTATCTGTCAGATAATCCAACCCAGTCCAAGGTCTCTGTGGCAATTTTTTCAGCCTCTTTTTTCGGAATTTTTCTTCCTGTTACCAAACCTTCCATAACATTCCCCAAAGCTGTCAAATTGGCAAAAAGATTATAACCTTGAAACACAAACCCCGTCTTTTTTCTAAGACTGTTTAGCGCTTTCTTTTTTCCTTTCAGCCTCGTCGCTTTGGAATCACCGATTGCAATTTCACCCGCATCCGCATATTCCAAAAAATTTAAGCATCTAAGCAAAGTCGTTTTCCTGGAACCGCTTGGACCCAAAATAACTACCACCTGTCCATCATCTACATTTAAAGACACATCTTTAAGCACTTCCAGTTTGCCAAAGGATTTTTTTAAATGTTTTATTTCTACCATAACTACCTCCTGAATTTTCCGGACTTTTTTTCCGCAAAATGATATGCCGCTTCCACTGCTACTGTTAAGATCCAGTACAGAAGAGATGCTGCTAAATAACCTTCAAAAAAAGTATATCTCCTGGATGCCGGAATCAACGCTCCCGATAAAACCTCTGCAATTCCCACAGCATACACAATGGAAGTTGCTTTTATAAGACCAACGGTACTATTTACCATCGTCGGAATCGCAACCAGAATGACCTGCGGTATCATAATTCTCCTTATAGTCTGTACCTTTGATAATCCAACTGCATATGCCGCCTCGGTTTGCCCTTTATCAATCGACAGCAACGCGCCTCTTACCACTTCTGAAATATTACAGATCATCATTAAAGACAGAGCAAATAACCCAACAATAATATTATCAATGTCTGCTACTGTTTTTGAACTGTGAAAAAACTCCAGTACATCATTGCATTTCATCAAATACAGTAAATTATAGATCAGCAGCGCCACAACAATCGGGATTCCCTGATATATAGGAATAAAGAAGGAAAAGAATTGTGACAAAACAGGTATTTTATACACCCTTATTAAGGCTATGAATGTACCCAAAACAATCCCAAACAATAAAGGTATTACTATCAATTCAATAGTTTTGGGAAGATAGCGGCAGGCAGATATTATACTCTCTATAATCGCATCTATACTCACATTCACTGCGCCTCACCTCTATTCCGATAATCTAATTTTTTATTCAAGACCTCAAACAATATTCTTACCGCTAAACTAAATACAATAAATATAATTGCTACAAATAAATAGGCTTCTAAAATATGTCCTATTGCACTGCCTATTGTCTTTGCACGACCTACCAAATCAACTAACCCGATCACATATACCAATGAAGCATTATGCAATACGCCTATAAAATCCGTTCCAAAAGGCGGAAGCGCAATTCTGACTGCCTGCGGCGCTACAATTCTGTAAAATTCCTGCAATCCAGTAAGTCCTACACTGTATGCCGCCTCACTCTGCCCCTTTGGGATTGCCTCAATAGCACTTATGAAAATAGATGATAAAAAAGCGCCCTGATTCAGAATAAATGTAACATATGCAAATAGAGAAGGTTCCCATGTCCTTCCTATGTTCGAGCCGAATAACGGATCGATTACAAGGGGAAGCCCATAATAAATAAGCATAAGCTGTACTAACATTGGTGTTCCGCGCATAAAAGAAATATACACCGTTGTCAGCTGATACAGAACAGGCGGTTTTTTCATCCTTACAACCGTAACAAGCAATCCCAGCAACACCCCGAAGAGTGTTGCATAAAATAGCACTTTTAAATTTTCAATCAGATAAGGAAACAGGATTGGTATATTATGCAGGAAACGATCAAAATCAAACAAATCTCCCATAATTATTCGCTTTCCGTGTAATCTCCGCCGATTACCTCTATAGATATTTCTGCCAGTTTTCCGCTCTGCTTCAATTCCCGTATAGCTCCGTCAACCGCCTCCTGTAACTCGGTATTACCCTTTGCAAAGAGATAATATGTAGACGATGACTGAACAGGCTCGCCTGTAATTTTAATAACTTCGCTTCCGTAAGCATTGTTATGTTTTTCCACGTCTCTCTTTGTAGCTACTGCCGCATCCCATGCGCCGCTAAGCAATCCCTGTATAAATTCTTCCGATGTAGCTGACTCCGCATTCACGATTTTTATAGGATTGTCTTTATGCTCCTCATTATAATTCTCGATAATGAACGTGGTATTTGATCCTTTCCCCCCGGCATATACTGTCTTACCCTGTAAATCGTCCAGCGAATTAACAGATGTATTATCCTTTGGTACTACAAGATAGGTTACATAAGTTGTATATGCCTCTTCTCCAAACAAATACTTTGATGCCCTTTCCTCATTATACTCATACTGATGGGCTGCAATATCAATCTTACCGGCATCAAGTGAAATCGCCACATTCGTAAAATCAGATGTCTGGTATTCAAATTCATATTGCGGCAGCAGCTCATCTACAGCTTTTAACACCTCATATTCATATCCCGCCAGATTTCCATTTTCATCAAGATAGCAATATGGCTCATACGCATTGCCTGTACCTACTATGATTTTTGTTACGCCATCTTCTGTTCCTCCTGATGAGTCAGCTTTTGCGCAGCCGCTAAGAAGCGATACGGATAACATAATCGTTGTGAAAGCTAATACAAATATTTTTCTCATTTTCGTTTTCTCCTTTTCCTACTTACCATATAGGTTATATATGTTTTATTTGTGCTTTCATTATAATTATCTCCCTGCTTCCAGTCAATACTTTCGGCTATAGCCATATCTGATACTTGGTTATCTTATTTTCGATAACTGCCTCCTAAATCCATTATAATCATAGTGATATTACATCATCTGCAAATAACGCAATAAATTTTTCTGCTATTTCTGACAGACAATGACCTTCTCTTATCACATAGCCGACATTTATTTTCTCATCCGTCCTTATTTTTACCGTTTTAAGTCCGCTTACCGACTTCCCGCCATCTACAGTTCCAATTCCAATTGCATATCCGTCCAGCTCCTGCAAAAGATCAATCATAGTTGCCCTGTCGCTCGTTCGGATCACGTTCTTATATTCATATGCACTGATAATCTCCTCATAAAAATAAAAACTGCTGTTTTCATCCTGATCAAAGATAAGGCATGGATATTCCTCAAGTTCCGAAAGATCGATTTCGTCCCGAAACGCCAGCGGATGGTTTTCACCGATATAAGCATATACCTCATATTCCGCAATGCTTTCAAAGATCAGGTTCAGCTCCTTAAAGGTTTTTTCATAATAAGCCTGATTAAAGGTACTGATATACAAGATTCCTAATTCGCTCTTTGCGCTGCGAACCTGTTCCAGTACCGTTTTTGTCTTTGTTTCATAAATAGAGTATTCATAGTCCAAAAGTCCAAATTCCTTTACCACATTTGCAAAAGCCTTTGCCGCAAAAGTTGAGTGATGCATTACAACAGAAAAATGCCGTTTATGCTCCTCCCCGCCCAGATATTTTTCTTCTAACAGTTTACACTGCTGGATAATATTGTTCGCATAATGGATAAATGTTTCTCCATCCTTCGTTATTGTTATACCTTTGTTTGTCCGATTAAAAATAATAATTCCCAGTTCATCCTCCAGTTCTCTTATCGCCGTTGAAACACAGGACTGCGAAACAAAAAGTGTATGTGCTGTGGCATTGATTGACTTTGTTTTCGATACCTCCACAACATAAAGCAGCTGATTTAAATTCATATATTTCTACCCTCCCTGCACAGGTCTTTTACTACTTCACCCGCAAGAATCAATCCTGCCACGGATGGCACAAATGCCACACTGCCTGGAATATCTCTTCTTTCTGTACATTTATGTTTTGCTCCGGGCGGACAGATACAGTTTGTCCTGCAGCTGATAGCCATATCCTCCTACACCGCCAATACCAAAAATTGCAACTTTTGAGCCGGATAATTTATTCATCGCCTCTTTTCCAAGCAATAATTCTGTTCTTGAAAACTGTGTGAGCATTTATGTGTCTCCTTATTAAAAATTAACCTTATTATTACACCATAGAAAACAGCGGATGATATGCACCCGCAAATCATCCGTTTTCCTAGTTTACCTATAGGTTTTATTATAAATATGGAATAGATTCTTGTCAATTAGTTTTTTCTTGGGTTTCGTGAAAAAGAATATGAATTGAACGGCTAACCACGCTGATACCGCGCATGATACTCTGCATTAATCTGTTCGATTTCTTTTTTTCCATCTATATAATCCTGATACATGTCAAAAGGATTCCCTCCACCAAGCCAGCAGGAAGAACAGTTTTCACATCCCCCTCCGCAATCAAGTGACTGTCTGATAATCTGCTCCCGCTCTTCTCTTGTTGTATCCTTAATCAGTAAACTCATAAATACCCTCCTCCAAAATACCACTCACTCATATAACACTAAATGCCCATATCAATCCTGCCACAGACGGCACAAATGCTATGCACCCACAAACCATCCTTTTCCCTAGGGAACCTATAGGTTTTATTATAATACAGAATAAATTTTTGTCAATTAGTTTTCACTTCTACTAGGTTTTTCAACGGGGAACTCAAAACTGAAAATAATAATCCAACAATAGGTTTGCTTTTGTGCAAAGGGAAAGAATGGATTTTAGGAAGGCATCTTTCATCACTTGCCCGCTTATTCAAAGATACACATTAAAGACAGAAAAATTAGTAACAGGCAAAAAAAGACGGGCAAAAAGCAATCGCTTCTCACTCGTCTTTTCTGCGCCTTGTCTGGCAGCGCCATTTTTATTTTACTCCGTCTTTTATGACATCCTTATTCTTCGCTATATAATCGACAAGCGACACCACTGTAAGCACAACGGCAATCCACATCACTATCTGCGTGAGAACGCTGAGCGCCTCAATATCAGCTATCATAAGGCACACCATAACCATCTGGAAAACAGTCTTGAATTTGCCCCAGTAGCTTGCTGCTATCACGATATCATTGTCCGCCGCTATCAGCCTAAAACCGCTGATAATAAACTCGCGGCTTATGATTATAATTACAATCCACGCAGGTATTCTGTCCATCTCTATAAGGCAGATAAGCGCCGAGCACACAAGGAGCTTATCCGCGAGCGGATCCATAAACTTGCCGAAGTTAGTTACCAGATTGTACTTTCTGGCAATCTTTCCGTCCAGCATATCTGTAAGGCTTGCAATAATAAAAATGGCAAGAGCGATATAATCGACATATTCCATAATGCCGCCAAAAACCGCCCTAAACCATTGCCACTCATTGCAGCCGCCCAGCATAAGCAGCACAAACGGCACTATCAATATCACCCTGAAAACAGTAAGCTTATTCGGTAAATTCATCTGTTATATCTCCCATCAAATCGTATTCGTATGAGCCCGTTATCCTCACACTGGCAAAATCGCCCGTCATCAATTCCCTGTCCGACTTCACAAACACCAAGCCGTCAACATTCGGAGCGTCCTTGTAGCATCGCGCCACATACACGTTATCCTCTGGAATACTGCCCTCTATCATCACCTCGAGAGTCCTGCCCGTCATCTTTTCAGCATTGTCAAAGGCTATCTCCTGCTGGAGCTCCATAAGCTCAGACTGGCGTTTCTGCTTGACCTGCTCATCTATCTGCCCATCAAAAAGCGCCGCGGGTGTATCCTCCTCTGGGGAATACGTAAACACTCCCAGCCTGTCAAACTCCATCTCATCAACAAACGCCATAAGCTCCTCGTGTTCCTCATCTGTTTCAGAAGGAAAGCCTGTAATCAGCGTAGTCCTCAGACATATATCGGGTATTTCCCGCCTGAGCTTTGCCACAATCTCCGTAAGCTCCTTCTTGTCAGTGCGCCTGCCCATAAGCTTCAAAATCCTGTCTGACGCATGCTGTATGGGTATGTCAAGATAGCTGCAAATTTTTTTCTCGTTTTTTATGGTATTTATAAGCTCGTCCGTGATTTCCTCGGGATAACAGTATAAAAGCCTTATCCAGTGCAAGCCCTCGATTTCACATAATTTGTGAAGAAGCTCCGAAAGCGCCTTTCTGCCGTATATGTCAACCCCGTAGACGGTAGTTTCCTGCGCCACTAAAATAAGCTCGCGGACTCCCTGTTCCGCAAGCGTTTCTGCCTCTTTTATGAGCTCCTCCATCGGTATGCTCCTGTAGCTGCCCCTTACCTTTGGTATAATGCAGTATGTGCAGCGCTTATCGCACCCCTCGGCAATTTTCAGATACGCATAATGACCGCCCGTGGTGACTATTCTCCTGCCGCCAAAATCAGGCGTTCTGTTTATATCGTAAAGATATCTGCCGCCCTCGCCCGAAAGCGCCCTCTCCAACGCTTCTATGACGGCATCTGCCGCTGTAGTGCCTATTACCGCGTCAACCTCTGGTATTTCCTTCTGTATCTCATCCTTGTAGCGCTGCGCAAGGCAGCCCGCCGCCACAAGCGCTTTAATGCTGCCGTTTTTCCTAAGCTCTGCCATCTCGAGCAGCGTATTTATGCTTTCCTCCTTGGCATCGTTTATAAAGCAGCAGGTGTTCACTACTACGGCATCGGCTTCCTCCTCGTCGTCTGTTATGGAATAGCCTTTTTCAACAAGCATGCCAATCATCTTCTCGCTGTCAACAAGGTTTTTGTCGCAGCCGAGGGAAATAAATAAAATTTTCATAAACTTTTTCTTTCTTTTGTTATTCCTCGGGCATAATCTTTATCTTGCCCTGATTAAGCTCCTCTATGGCAATGGAAAGCGCCTTTGTCTGCTTTGTGTCCACAAGCGGCTCCTCGCCCCCGATAATCTGTCTGGCTCTTTTCGCGGTCGCCATAACGATTGAGTAGCGGCTGTTTACGACAGGAGTGTCACCCTGCTCTACGTCACTGTTTACTACCTTCATTAAATCTGTGTAAGACGGATGCAACATATTTTATATCCTCGCTTTCATATTATTTACGATTATTTATTCCTGATTGTTCTCCGCGATCTCCCCCGCTGCCCTTCCCGCTATCGTCTCTGGCATAAGCGCGGAAAGCACTATCTGGCTGCTCTCCATCACGAGCACGGATTTAGTCTTTCTTCCCTGTGTCGCGTCTATCACCGTGCCTGTCTCCTTTGCCTTCTGCACCATGCGCTTTATGGGCGCGGAGTCAGGGCTTACTATCGCGATAATTTTCGCGGTATTTACTATATTTCCGAAACCTATGTGAATAAGCTTATCCACGGCAACTCCTATCTGCCTGCTTTAACAGGCGCTGTAGCGGCTATTCAATATTCTGAATCTGCTCGCGCACCTTTTCTATTTCTGTTTTCAGCTCAATGCCGCGGTTTGACAGCTCTATATCGTTTACTTTGGAAAGAATAGTGTTTGCCTCCCTGTTCATCTCCTGCGCGATGAAATCAAGCTTGCGGCCGATACTGCCGCCCTCTATAAGCGACTGCTTCATGCTTTCTATATGGCTTTTAAGGCGCACTACTTCTTCGTCAACGCATATCTTGTCAGCGTATATCGTCACCTCAGTAAGGAGCCTTGCCTCGTCTACTGGCGCGTCATTCAGTATTTCCTTTACTCTTTCAAGAAGCTTCGCGCGATATTCTTCTATAATCTGCGGCGAACGTTTTTCTATATAATCCACATGCTCAAGCATACCGTCAAGCTTGGCTATAAGATCGTCAGCAAGGTTCTGTCCTTCCTTGATGCGCGTTTCGACAAAGCCCTCGGCTGCGCCCTTTATCGTCTTTGCAAGAAGCTTCCAGATTTCCTCATCATCCGATGCCTGCTCCTCCATTGAAAATACTTCGGGATATCTTGACAACGTCGATACCCTGATATCATTGTCAAGGTTAAACTCATCCGCCATCTGGTTCAGGTATTTGAGATATTCCGCGGCTATATCTTTATTATATTTTATACATACATTGCTTTCCGTATAGTCCTCGTATGTAATAAAGATATCTATTTTTCCGCGCTGGATATAATTTTTCAGCTCCGTCCTTATGGAGCTCTCAAAATAATTCAGCTTTTTAGGCATTTTAATGCTGACATCAAGGTATCTGTGATTGACGGATTTCATCTCAACCGTAAATTTCCTGCTGCCTTCCGCCGTCTCGCATCTGCCGAAGCCTGTCATACTTTTTATCATTGTAATCTTCTCCGTTTCTAATGTGCCCTTGCACCCGCAGCGGCGCATATATTCCGTTCTGAAAAGGCTCAAATCACCATGAAAAATGCCCGCCCTTGGCATTTTTCTAAACAGTTAGGAAGTCTTAGGCGGCGTTTTTTGCCGCCTTAGAGTTCCTTAATGTTTTTTTCACACTACTTTCTGTATTATAAAATATTACTTTTCCCGCGTCAACATATTTTAGCCTTATTTCCCCTTAATTTTATATATCAACGCTTGAAAACGCTGTTAAAAAGTGCTATTGTATTAAAGTTATCAATACTTGGCTTTGCGAGGTTAAATTTCAGTCAAAATGAAAAGGTCATCAATAATTTCACTAACAGTTTCAATAATATTAACGCTTTTAATTCCTGCCGCGAATTTTTATTTATTTGAGTTTTTTATCAGCAATCCCTTTGAAAATATGAAACCGCAGATACAGCTTTTAAATATTGTATTCTTTGAGCTGTCAGCGTTATTTCTTTTTTTTGTCTTTGGCAGGATAAAATGGGCGCTTCGTTTCCAGAGCGTTTTCTTTATGATAATCGGGCTTGCGGATTATTATGTTTTGTCCTTCCGCTCCGCACCGATAATGCCTTGGGATATATATTCCGCAGGCACTGCTTTGAGCGTGGCGGACAATTTTGAATACTCGCTTGAAAAAAATACTGTTTTCGTGCTTATCGGTTTTATCGCGCTAATTGCTTTGGCGTCAATGGCAAGGCTAAATGTCAAAAATATAACTGGACAGGCTGTGCGCGCGGCGGCTGTCAGGCTTGTCGGGATTTTGGCGTCTGCGTTTTTTTTGGCTGCCTACACTCACTATGTACAGCTTGACAGCACTGTGCCGCGGTTTGGCATGTACGACAAGCTTTTTACGCCCACGGTTATGAGCAGGCGCGACGGCAGCGCTGTGGCGTTTCTCATGGAGCTTAAATATATTTCCATTGACACGCCCGACGGCTACAGCGCGGACAAAGCCTGTGAGATTTTAGAGCCTTACGCGCAAAATACAGATGTCCTGTCGGTTAAAAGACGCCCCAATATTATTGTCGTGATGAATGAGGCGTTTTCGGATTTATCCGTGCTTGGCAGCTTTGAAACTAACAAAGATTATATGCCGTTTATCCGCTCGCTTATGCAGGAGGGCGCTGAAAATACCGTCTCAGGACATCTGAATGTATCGGTTCTTGGCGGCAACACCGCAAATACCGAGTTTGAGTTTCTGACAGGGAACTCTATGGCATTTCTGCCGCAGGGCAGCATACCTTACCAGCAATATGTCAAAAGTGAGCAGCCTTCACTTGTTTCATATTTAAAGTCGCTTGGATATCGGACAACCGCGCTGCACCCTTACAACAGCACAGGCTGGGACAGGAACAAGGTCTACCCGCTGCTCGGCTTTGACAACGCATATTTTATAAGAAGCTTTATAAAGCCTGAAAAAATAAGAAAATATGTGAGCGACCGCGCCTGTTATGAAAAAATAATATCGCTCTACGAAAATAGACAGGATGGCGCACCACTCTTTATTTTTAACGTGACTATGCAAAATCATTCGTCGTACACAGAGGAATTTGACAACTTTACTCCCGACATAACCGTGACGGACAGCAATTCAAAGGCTCTTAACAATTATCTGTCGCTTATCAGGCTTTCAGATGAGGAAATCCGCGAGCTTATCGACTACTTCTCATGTGAAGACGAAGAAACGGTCATTGTCTTTTTCGGAGATCACCAGCCGACCAACTCCGTAGTGTCAAATATATGGAAAATCAACGGCAAAAACGGAAATAATCTGTCGGAGGAGGACGAGGCAAAGCGATATATTGTGCCGTTTTTCATATGGGCAAACTTTGACATTTCAGAGGAAAGCGGCGTAGAAACAAGCGCAAATTTCCTTGGCGGAAGGGTTCTGGAGGCTTGCGGGCTGCCGCTCTACGACTATGCGGCTTACTTAAAAGAGCTTTCCGAAAGTTTTCCCGTGATAACCTCCATACGGGCTCAAAGCTCCAACGGGGAAAGCAGCGACATAAAAAGCGTGTCCGATAAATTAAACGATTATGCGATTTTACAATATAACAGAATGTTTGACTAGAAAGCGAGCGTGCAATGGCTTATGAAAAAATTAAAATTACACGATAAACTAAAGCTGCCTAAAATAAGGCTTGACAGGCTGTATATTTTTTCTTTTCTGATGCCTGTCCTGATTATGCTTGATATTTTTTTCATACGCGACATTTATCCGTTTGGAGCGGGTGACCGCTCTTTTCTCCATATTGATATGTATCACCAGTATTTTCCGTTTCTGGTCGAGTTTTACCACAAGCTCCGCGGCGGCGAAAGTCTTTTTTACTCATGGAATACGGGAATTGGCTCAAACTTTTACGCGCTGTATGTCTATTATCTTGCAAGCCCTTTTAACTGGCTGTGCGTGCTTTTCCCCGAGGGACTTCTTATGGAGTTTCTCACTTATCTTATGGTGGTTAAAATAGGGCTTTGCGGTGTCAGCTTTACCCACTATATAAGGAAGCATTTTGGCACAGACAGCTTAAATATTCTTTTGTTTTCGATATTTTATTCGCTTTCAGGCTTTATGGCTGCTTATAACTGGGATGTTATGTGGCTTGATGTCGTAGCGCTTGCCCCTATTGTAATCCTAGGGCTTGAAAGGCTTGTTGCGGAGGGAAACGGAAGATTTTACTGCGCCGCGCTCGCGCTCTCAATTATCTCAAATTACTATCTTTCAATAATGCTCTGCATATTTTTAGTGTTGTATTTTATAGTGCTGCTGATAGGAAAGGGACGCTGTTCGCTTCGGTTTTATATGAGCGCCGCGCTGAGATTCTGCATATACTCACTGCTTGCGGGAGGAATGGCGGCGGTGCTTTTGCTGCCTGAGCTTGCCGCGCTTCAATATACTGAATTTAGCGAGATAAATTTCCCCGACACTGTAAAAACATATTTTTCTGTCATTGATATGCTTGCGCGCCACTTTTTTAACGTCGGCGTGGAGACGGGGCTTGACCACTTCCCTAACGTTTACTGCGGCACCGCCGTATTGCTGCTGCTGCCGCTTTATATAATGCAGAAGGACATTCCCGTGCTTGAAAAAGCGCCTAAGCTTTTACTGCTTGCGTTTATGCTGATAAGCTGTTCGGTCAATCTGCTGAATTTCCTGTGGCATGGCTTTAATTACCCCGATTCGCTTCCCGCAAGACACTCATTCCTCTATATTTTTCTATTGCTTACGCTGTGCTATGAAGCGTTTCTCCACATACGCGAACACTCAAACGGCGAGCTTTTGAGGCTGCTTATGGGAGCCGTCTTTTTTGTCGTGCTATGTGAAAAGCTTATCACTGATGACGCGTTTTCTTATTCAAGCTTTATCGTGACGGGAATATTTATTTTAATTTATGCAGGGTGCATACATTCTTACAGATTAAGCGGGGGCGTTTCCGTTATAAACAGGCTTGCCGTCATCGCGTTTACGGCTGTAATCGCGGAGGCTGGGATTAATACTTACCTTACAAGCTGCCCTACTGTTTCAAGGAATACTTACCTGTCAAATTATGACTCATATAAAATTTTGACTAAACGCACTGTGGAAAGCGAAGAAAACAGCTTTTTCAGATTTGAAAAATTTGCGCGCAGAACGCAGAATGACGCTATGCTTATCGGTTTTCAGGGCGGCTCATATTTTTCATCTACCTTAAATTCGCTTGTCGCTGATTTCTATGAAAAGTATGGCATGCGCGCAAGCCGCGTCAATTACTGCTATGACGGCGCCACTCCTGTCACGGCTGCCATTCTTTCCAATAAATATATGCTTTATACATTGGACCGCGGATATGACAATTTATTTGAGCTTTCCGACACCGAGGGTAAGCTGTATCTTTACAGGAATAATTATTATGTGCCGTTTGGCTTTGCCATTTCTGACACTTATGTCACAAATGACTTTGGAGATGCACTCAATCCTATACAGAGGCAAAACATTTTCGTAAACAGGCTTGGCATTGACGGTGATGTGTTCATTCCCGTGGAGACTGATTCATACGGGGATATCGCAGACTTATATGCGCCCGCTGCCGCTCACTATTATGCCTATACTGACAATGGCAAAATTGAAAAGATAACGGTCGAGTATGAGGACTCCTCCAAAACATTTTCAAATGTTGACAAAAAGTATATTCTCGATTTGGGATATCTGGACAGCGGCGAATTAATCACGATTGAAGCGGACAATGGCGAGGCGCTTAACTTAGACGTGTATTCCGTAAACGAAACCGTTTTGAAGGAATATATAGATTTGTTAAGGCAGCAGACTATGACTGTCAATTCATATGACGAAACAAGCATATCGGGCTCCATAACAGTTGACTCGCCGAAAAAGCTGGTGCTATCCGTGCCTTATGAAAAAGGCTGGCATTTGAAAGTTGACGGCACTGAAACTGACGCTGAACTATTTGAAGATACATTCATATGCGTGGAGCTTTCGGAAGGCACGCACACGATATCGCTCTCCTATTATCCTGAAGGGTTTAATCTGGGGGCTGTAATATCCATTTTGTGCGTGATAATATATCTTATCGGAAGCTGCCTTTGCTTCCGATAAAAGGCGCTCTCTTTGCGCCGAAATTCCGATTATAAGAAGCCGCCTTTTGCTTCTTATAATATATCTTATCGGAAGCTGCCTTTGCTTCCGATAAAAGGCGCTCTCACTTCTTAAAACTGGATTCATAATAGAATGTTTCCCAATATTCCCGCCTATTCTATTTTTTCCCCGCAGTATGGACATATCTCCCCTTTATCCACAATCCCATAGTGTATCGGAAATCCTTTACCACAATTAGTACATCTCCAAAACAAAAGAGAAATGACCAATGATACAGTCAGTAAAATGACAGAGAACGCACCTAAGACAAGGACAACTGTAACCGAACACTGGAATAGGTACATACTCAGTAAAGTAATTATCATTCCGACAGACGCTATCCTTTCCATCCACAATGCAATAATCCTATACTTTCTCATTATACTAAGCCCCCATTCTTGATGCATCTGCGATTTGTGCCCTAAACACAAATTTGCAGGTGAAAAATTTATTTTTCACACTAAGCCAATTAATATTGACAACTGTTGAACGGGCATAAAACCCAAAACATACTACACGGTTAAAATGAGAGCTGATGCTTGTCCGCATCAGCTCTCCTCCATCGCAAGCCCTGATATATCCGAATCGATCACGAGCGAATAGTTTGTATAATACACCACAAAGCCAGGCTTTGAGCCGTTTGGTTTCTTGACGTTTTTCTTCTGCGTGTAGTCAACCTCTACCTTTTCCTGCCCTCTTGCCTGTGAGTAATGCGCGGCAAGCCTGCCCGCCTCCTCAAAAACCCTGTCGGGAAGCTCCTCGCCGTTTGACTTTACTATCACATGCGATCCCGCAATGCCCTTGACGTGGAACCACCAGTCATTTCCCGTGGCGAGCTTAAAAGTAAGCTCCTCGTTCTGGTAATTGTTTTTCCCCACATAAATATGGTAGCCGTCGCTGCTTATATAGTGAAACGGTCTGCTAGTAATTTTCTCCCGCTTTGCGCCGCCCTTGCGCTTTATATAACCGCTCTCTATAAGCTCCTCCTTAATCTGTGCCAAATCCTCCTCCTTCAGCGCAATATCCAGCGAGTTGCTTATGGACTCAAGATGCTCTATCTCATCGCCTGTTTCCTTTACCAGCTCCGTAAGCGCCTCATATGTGCGTTTGAGCTTCTGGTATTTCTCAAAATATTTTTTTGCATTTTCACTGGCAGTAAGCGTAGGATCAAGCGGAATGGTTATCATCTCATTTGTATAATAGTTTAAGGCTTCTATAGATTTTGCATTAGGTTCGGCACTGTAGCCGTATGTGTTCAAAAGCTCCCCGTATATTCGGTATTTTTCGCGCTTTTGGGTGTCGTCAAGCTGCTTTTTCTGCAAATCATATTTTTTGACATTTCTCTCCAGCGCCGTCTGCACAATCTTGCGCAAATCAACGGAGCGCTGCCTTATTCTCGTCACAGCGTTTTTTTCGGCATAATAATATTCAAGCAGCTCGGAAATGCTTTCAAATTCCTTTGTATTGTCCTTATTGTAGGAAGTAAGGCGCACTGCGGCGTATTCGGCAGGCTGTTTATTTTCATAGACGACATTCGGGAAAAATTTCCTGCTTTTTATGTCCTGCGCAAGCCCACATAGTATGTCCGACACTGCCCCAAGCTCGCTGCCGTCAAGCTCGCTTACAGCCTTGTCCGCATCTACTCCCGCCCTATAGCATATTTCATTTGCTATGCAGGGGGAAATGCCTGTAAAACCGCTGTACACAGCCTTATATAACGGCATATTCCTGCCTGTGAGTATTTTTCCTATTTCCTCCGAGGGCGTTTCCAAAAGCTCAGCCTTGTCCTGCGTCTTTGGTATAAAATATTCGCACCCAGGCAGCACGACGCGCACTGAACTTATCACGTTTGATATGCGCTTTATGCTGTCAATAATCATATCCTTGTCGTCGCAGAAAATAATATTGCTGTGCTTGCCCATAAGCTCTATAATAAGGTACTTCCTGCACAAATCGCCAAGCTCATTCAAATGCTCCAGCTCAAAGCGCACTACGCGCTCAAGCCCTGCCTGTGCCACGGACACTATGCGCGCGTTTTGAAGATGCTTTCGCAGGAGCATGCAGAAATTTGGCGCAGTCATAGGGCTTGTCTTATTTTTTTCAGTCAAATATATAAGCGGCAGAGA
>X301_European_Hare__coassemble_1180_pt1 | contig 16696 bp, 15 predicted proteins | sample X301_European_Hare__metabat2_low_PE_011 | metagenome-assembled genome bin X301_European_Hare
TGTACGGGTTGGAGGAGTATGGATGGAGATTGAGGTTTTTAAGGGGCTTTTGATTCCGTTTCTGGGGACTTCGCTGGGGGCGGCTTGTGTTTTTGTGATGAGGCATAAGATGAATATTGCGCTGCAGAGGGCGCTTACGGGATTTGCCGCGGGGGTGATGGTGGCGGCGTCTATCTGGAGTCTGCTTATTCCTGCGATGGAGCAGTCGGAGGGCATGGGGAAGATGGCGTTTGTTCCTGCGGCTGTTGGTTTTTGGATTGGAATTTTTTTTCTGCTTATGCTTGACCACATTATTCCGCATCTGCATATGCACAGCCAGAATGCGGAGGGACCTAGGAGCAGGCTTAAAAAGACTACTATGCTGGTGCTTGCGGTGGCGCTGCACAATATTCCCGAGGGTATGGCTGTCGGCGTGGTGTATGCGGGGCTTTTGGCGGGGAATGAGCAGATTACGGTGATGGGGGCGTTTACGCTTGCCATTGGGATTGCGATTCAGAATTTCCCTGAGGGGGCGATTATTTCAATGCCGCTTAGGGCGGAGGGAATGAAGAAGTCGAGGGCGTTTGTGTATGGGGTGCTTTCGGGCGTGGTGGAGCCGATTGCGGCTGTGATTACGATTTTGGCGGCTGGGTTAATTGAGAGGGCGCTGCCGTATCTTTTGGCGTTTGCGGCGGGGGCTATGATGTATGTTGTGGTGGAGGAGCTTATTCCTGAGATGTCGGAGGGGGAACATTCTGATGTGGGGACTGTGTTTTTTGCGATTGGGTTTACGGTGATGATGAGTTTGGATGTGGCGCTTGGGTGAGAAGAAAGTATCATAATAAGGCGGACGAAGGCAGCTAATATACTGTCTGCGTGCGAGTCTGTGGAGTCTGAATTTTCTAATGCGGGACGTTTAGTCTGTTTAGGGCGGCTTTGGTTTGTGCAAAAATAAAGACCTTGCGGGATGTAAAAGTCTCGTAAGGTCTTTAGTGATTTTTATTTATTAGTATTCCATTGCTTTTTCTTCGCCGTTAAGCACTCTGAGCGCTCCCTGGGCGAGCGCAAGCAGTTCATCTTCGCCAGGATAAACGGTAAACGGAGCAATCCATTCCGCATATTCGCGCAGAGCCGCAACGATGTCTTCACCGTAGGCGATGCCGCCTGTCACGATAATCTGGTCAACTTTGCCGTTAAGCACACAAGCCATAGAGCCGATATCCTTTGCTACCTGAAGAAGAAACGCTTTCTTGACCTCGGCTGCCTTTTCGTCGCCCTCATTTGCGCGTTTTGTCACTTCACGCATGTCGTTTGTGCCAAGATAAGCGTTAAATCCGCCCTTGCCTACAACCTTGCTGTATACTTCCTTCTCAGTGTATTTTCCCGAAAAGCACATCTTAATGAGCGCTCCGCTCGGTACAGCGCCAGCACGCTCGGGGGAGAAAGCGCCGTCGCCGTCAAGCGCGTTGAATACATCTATAACCTTGCCGTTTAAATGCGCACCGACAGAAACACCGCCGCCCATATGAACGACTATCAGACGCAGCTCGTCATAGCGTTTGCCAATCTCTTTGGCGTATCTTTTTGCCACAGCCTTCTGGTTAAGCGCGTGGAAAACGCTGATGCGCGGAAGCTCGGGCACGCCCGAATATCTTGCGATAGGCATAAGCTCGTCAACAACGACAGGATCAACGATGTATGAAGGCACGCCGATTGAGTCCGCAATCTCCCTTGCGAGGATTCCGCCTAAATTTGACGCATGCTGTCCCTGGACCCCAACCTTCAAATCCTCAAGCAGCGCGTCGGTAACAGGATATGTACCGCCAGAAATGGGCTTCAACATGCCGCCGCGCCCTACGACAACATTGAGTGATTTAATATCAAAATTTTTCTCAGCAAGCAAATCCGTAATAATTTTTTTGCGGAAATCCTTCTGGTCAACAATATTGGCAAACTGTGAGATTTCCTCGGTAGAATGTCTGAGCGTCTCCTCAAACAAAAGGTTCTCATCTTCAAATACACCGATTTTGGTAGAAGTAGAACCAGGATTAATAATCAAACTTTTAACAGACATAAATATCCTCCATATATTTTTTAGTTTTAATTCAGTAAATTATTAGTATTAGGAAAGAACGCCGTCCTTTGGCGTTCTTTCAAAAACTTAGCAACTCTTAGAACACGTCTTTTGTGTTCTTAGAGTTGGTTAGTTTTTTACTTAGCAACTCTTAGAACACGTCTTTTGTGTTTTTAGAGCTGCTTAGTTTTTTGATTCCGCCACAACCGCGGCAAGCGCAATCGAGTTCATCTTTGTTTCAAACGTATCTGAGCGCGAAGTCAGAATAACAGGCGCAGCAGTACCAGTCAATATGCAGCCGTTCTTTACCTCACAAAGATGCGTAAGCGTCTTGTAAACAAGATTTCCCGCATGAATATCAGGGAAAAGAAGTACATCGGCATCACCCGCGATTTTTCTTCCAGTGCCGCCCTTGTGAGCAGCAGCCTCCTTGTCAATAGCCATATCCATAGAAAGCGGACCATCAACGACGCAGCCTGTAATCTCGCCGTTTTCGTTCATCTTGGTGAGAGCCTCGGCATCAACAGTACACGGCATCTTAGGATTGACAACCTCGACAGCCGCGATAGGCGCGACCTTGGGATTGGGAATACCGCACGCGTGGCAGACAGCGACAGTATTTTCGATAATCGCTTTCTTGTCCTCAAGCGTTGGGTAAGTCATAAAGGCAACGTCTGTCAAAAACAGCAGATGGTCAACGCCTTTTACCTCAAAAACAGCGACGTGGGAGAGCGGCTTGCCCGTGCGGAGCCCGACCTCCTTGTCAAGTACGCTCTTTAAGAAGCTCTTTGTGTCGATAAGTCCCTTCATATACATATCAGCCTGTCCGTTATGTACAAGGCTTACCGCTTTGAGCGACGCCTGAATGTGGTCAGGCTCGTTGATAACCTCGTAGCCTGACAGATCCATATTCAGTTTGTCGGCAACTTCCTTAATTTTTGCCTCGTCACCAACTAAAATGGCATCTGCGATTCCCTGTTCCTTTGCCGCTTTTACAGCCTCAAGGACAGGCTCGTCCTCGGCAACCGCTACAGCTACCTTTTTGCGGCTGCACTCGGAAACTCTTTTAAGTAAATCATCAAATCCTTTGCTCATAAAAAACCTCCGTATGCATTTTGCATTAATAATTTATTTGTTAAAATAATAACACTTTAGCCCTCTAATTTCAACCCAAAACACAAATAAATTAATTACGGGCGCGCACAACTTATCGGAATTGTAGGATTATTGATATACGTAAAAAATACGTTGGCTTTATTTAATAAGATATACTTTATCCAAGTGCGTATGATAAACCATCATGCCGATAATGCCGCCGACGCACTCTGCTGTCGTAAAGATACATGACCATTCTTCTCCGAATGGCATTCCTGCGAAAAATGAAACAGGTATGCCCAGACCAAATAGAATCCACATTATGCCATGTTTTTTGTTATAAGCCGCAATATTGCGTATTCTGTCGGCTTCGGGTGGTTTCTGTCCTGACCAGAAGCCGACAGGTTTTTTGCTTTTATATTGGGAGATGCCGATTATCACTAAAGGCAGCGAGCAGATAAGCAGTATTACGATTATGATGATTGTTTCAGCCATAAGAAGTTTGCACCTTTCATTAATGATTAAATGTTTTCTCAACCGTCCGAATTGGGTTTTGAAAATGCCTATTGATTATTATTATCTCATATACATTCCCGCCAGCTTCATATCTTTATCAAACGACAGGCGGTATGTGACGGTGACATTTTCATAAACGACTGTAATTTCACCGACGGCAAAATGCTTCCACAATTGTGACACTTCTGTCAGATAAGTGCTGCCGAAGGACTTTAACTTACCCCAGTCGGAGGCAAGCTGATTTTTTATGTTTGGCAGATAATCCTCGGCAAAGAATGGCTTCATCTGCTCTGTGGCGTTTGCCTGTAAGGCGGCGTAATCATTTTCTCCGACTTGTATTGCGATGTTTTTCATATATTCCTCTACGATGTCCTTTTGGAAACGGGCGCTGTCCTCAATAGGGGAGGACTTTGGCAGATATACATAAATGCCCGCAAGCAGTATTACGATAACGGCAAAAATTGGGACAAATATTTTAAGGCGTTTTGCGCGCCTGTATTTTTTCCGCTCGTCGTCGGAAAGATTTTCATTGAAGCCCTCGGCAATCTCGGACGCGGCGCCCATTTGACGCATGATGTCGTCAAGGCTGTGTCTCTGTGCTGTCTGCGCGCCGATGTCTGATAAAAGCTGCTGCCTGATTTCCTCTTTGCGTTTTTTGCCGCATTTGATTTTTTTAACGATTGCGTTTACATACTTTTCAGCCGTCATGCCCTGCCTCCTTCATAATTTTAAAAACGCCGTCAGCCATGCTCTGCCAGACGCTTTCCATTTCCGCAAGCGCCTGTCTGCCCGCCTCAGTAATCTCATAATATTTTCTCGGCACCTGTTTTCCCTCCGCTTCGCTCCAGCGGCATGCGACAAGCTTTTCGTCTTCCAACCGATACAAAATAGGGTACAGCGTGCCGTCCTTTAGTAAAAATGCGCCTCCGCTTTTTGCCTTAAGCTCCTGAATGATGAGGTATCCATACTTTGGCTCACCTTCAAGCAGCTTTAAGACAAGCATGTCAAGGACTCCCTTTTTAAGCTCGCGTTCATATTTTTCCTTAATAACTATTCCCCCGTTTGCTATAAACGTTTGTTTCTATATACCTTGTATAACTAAGTACATTGTATTGCAATAATATGTAAAAGTCAAGTGAAAAATATTGTTTTAAATGTGGCGGTTTTCTGTATAATTTAGTATAATAGACATAAATTAAAAACAGTATAGAAAAGTTTTTTGACAAATGCGGCAAAAAACTTTCGGAGAGCGTTATGGAAGTAAAACGAAATTATTATCTGAACCAGTTAATCTCACGAAAAGACAATGGACTTATAAAAATTGTCACAGGACTTCGCAGATGCGGGAAGTCTTATCTGCTGTTTGAGTTATATAAAAATTATTTGACTGAAAACGGAATAAAAGAGGAAAATATACTGCTTTTGCCTTTGGACGATGCGGCAAATGCAAGATATAGAAATCCGATAGAGCTTGATGCCCGTGTCCGCGAATTTGTCAAAAATACAAGCCAAAGATATTATGTTTTTATTGACGAAATCCAGTTTGTAAAGGAAATCGAAAATCCCTGGCTGCAGGGGACAGGCGATACGATAGGTTTTGTTGATGTCGTCCTCGGACTTATGAAGATAAAAAATGCGGATATCTATATTACCAGAAGCAATTCTAAAATGCTATCCTCTGACATTGTGACGCAGTTTCGCGATAGAGGCGATGTGATAAATTTATATCCGTTTTGTTATTCAGAGCTTGTGAGAGCGTACGGTGAAGAGTCTGAAAGAGTCTGGCAGGAATATCTGACATACGGTGGGCTTCCGCGTATATTGTCTTTGCCGGACAGAAAAGCTAAAATAGAGTATCTTGAAAATCTTTTCGACAAAACCTATATGTCGGACGTGCTTGAAAGGCATGATATCAAAAATGACAAAAGTGTACTTGATAATCTTATTCGGATCGCAGCATCGTCTATCGGAGCACTAACTAATCCAAAAAAGATTGCGGATACATTTGAATCCAAATTGAATATTAAAATCAGTCAGACAACGGTAGACACATATCTCGATTACTTTATTGAATCATTTATAATAAGCAAGGCATTCCGCTATGATGTAAAAGGGCGCAAGTATATCGGAACACCGCTCAAATATTATTTTACGGATGTAGGTCTTAGGAATGCCCTTCTTGAATTCAGGCAGCAGGAAGAAAATCATATTATGGAGAATATCCTGTATAATGAACTTGTTTTAAGAGGATATAGTGTTGATGTAGGCGTAGTGGAACACCGCTTTCGAAATAACGAAGGAAAAGATATCCGCAAATGGCTTGAGGTCGATTTTATCGCAAAGTCGGGCGATGGCAGGATATATGTGCAGTCAGCATTAAACATAGATTCATCTGAAAAAAGGGCGCAGGAAACGGCTTCTCTTATAAAAATCGGCAACTCGTTTAAAAAAATCGTTGTTGTAAAGGATGCGATTGTGCCTTGGACTGATGAAAACGGAATTTGCTATGTGGGAATACGGGAATTTTTGTCAGGGCATTATCCGGACATGATCATGGTGTGACAAAATTAATATAGGTTCGTTGATGTCTGAAAATGGGGGATTAAATTATGAGTGCATATAAGGCGGCTGTGATATCGGACACACATGGCATTTTAAGACCTGAAGTCCTTGAAATCATCAAAACAGCGGATTTGGTGCTGCACGGAGGGGATATTGCAGATCAAAAGACGTTTGACAGGCTTAATGAAATAGCCAAGGTAATTACAGTGAGAGGAAACTGCGACGGCGAATGGGCGCAGGACATTCCGGATGAAGCGTTTTTTGAACTGTGCGGCAGAAAGATTTACATGGTCCATAATAAAAAGAAAGCGTCGGATAAAGCGGAGAATGCGGATATCATAATTTACGGACATTCACACAAATATGAGGAAAAGACAGTGGGCGGAACGCTTTGGCTCAACCCGGGCAGCTGCGGCGCAAGGCGTTTCGGGATGCCGCTGACAATGGCTGTACTTGAGTTTGATACGAAAAACGGGGAATTTGCGGTAAAGAGGATAGATTTATCACCAAAAGGGCAGTGTGGCAAGCAGTCAGAAAATGCCAGTCCAAAGTTTGGCGACGGAGATTTACAGGAAACTGTCGCGGCGGTAGTCGGCGATTTAAAGAGGGGAAAATCCGTTGAAAATATCGTAAAAACACGCAGGCTTGACCGTGCGCTGGCAGAGCAGGTATGCCAGATTTATTTTACCCATCAGGGCATTGACGTGCAGGGAGTGCTTGACAGGATGGAGATTGCGGGGAGGTAGAGGGCAGAGGCTGATGGTTGTGGGCTGATTATATGCAGTTGCCGCGTTTATGGGATAGAGACGTGAAAAGCCTGAAAAATTCAAAAAAATAATGGGAAAATGAGCTGTAATGTGGTAACATGGAATATGTCATAAACACACAGTATCATAGGAGGGATTTTATGTCACTTTACGGTGGATTAGAGGATATGGACGAGCTCGAGGAAAAAAGACAGAAAATGCAGGAAAAGGAAATAGACGATATTGTAAAAATGCTTGACAGCAAGACTACAGGCGGCGTAAGCCGCATAAAGGTAGAGGTTTCCGAAAAGCAGAAGGAGGGCACAGTCAGCACCAAGTACCATCACGGGCGATGCGATGTAGGAAGTCCATGGGCTACGGGTGAGGTGCGTAATTTTGGAGGATGCGACTGACAAATATGTCTTGAATGTTGAGATAAGCAAAAATGGAAATAAGGGTTTCAGTGCGCCAGCTCGTGGAGTTCATTCTGCGTGAGGGCAGCATAGACAACAGAAAATCAGGCGGCGCTGACACTGCAATGCAGGAGGGAGGACGCCTCCACAGAATGATACAAAAAAAGGCATCAAGCGAATACCACGCCGAGGTCGGTCTTAAGTATGTATATAAAACTCCAAAATACAATATTATAATAGAAGGCAGGGCAGACGGCATTATCGACTGTGACTGGGAAGAACATCATAACAATAGTTATATAACACCTGATACCGAAAAAAGCTCCCTGCCCGCCGCGCAATCCGACAAGCAAGCGGTTATAGATGAGATAAAATGCACATACAAGGAGCTTCGCCGCATCGCTGAGCCTGTCGGCGTGCATCTGGCTCAGGCAAAATGCTATGCGTTTATCTATGCCGACGAGTGCGGGCTTGAAAATATCGGAGTCCGCATGACCTACTGCAATATAGAGACAGAGGAGATAAAGTATTTTCATGAGGACTATACATATGATGAGCTTGAAGGCTGGTTTTTGGAGCTTATGCGGGAATACAGGAAATGGGCTGATTTCCAGTTTGAATGGAATGAAAAACGCACGTTATCAATAAAACAGCTTGCCTTTCCGTTCCCATACCGTGAAGGGCAGAAGGAGCTTGCGTCAAATGTTTACCGCACCATCTATCACAAACGTATGTTATTTTTGGAGGCCCCCACAGGCGTAGGCAAAACAATATCAACTGTTTTTCCAGCAGTGAAGGCTATGGGAGAGGGGCTTGCCGAAAAAATTTTTTATCTGACGGCAAAGACTATCACGCGCACAGTGGCGCAGGAGTGCTTTGGACTTCTGTCGCAGAACGGTCTGCGATTGAAAACGGTTGTTATTACAGCGCGCGACAAGATATGCATTCCGAAGGAAAATGATGCCGACGCGCCCGCAGAGTGCAATCCCGATGCCTGTCCGTATGCTGACGGGCACTTTGACAGGATAAATAACGCTATGTATGATATGCTGACAAACGAGGAGCATTTTTCTCGGGAGACAATATCCGCCTATGCCAAAAAGCATAACGTATGTCCTTTTGAAATGAGCCTTGATATGAGCCTTTTTGCCGACGCGGTAATCTGCGATTACAACTATGTGTTTGATCCGCGAGTGTATCTCAAACGCTTTTTTGCAGACGGGGCGCATCGCGATTATATATTCCTCATCGACGAGGCGCATAACCTTTTGGAGCGTGGGCGGGAAATGTACAGCGCATCGCTTTTCAAGGCGGATTTTTTAAAGACAAGAAAGCTTTTAAAGGACATTGCCCCGCGTGTGGTGAAGCTTATTGACAAGTGCAACAAAGAGCTTCTGGTGATGAAGCGAGGCTGCGGGGACTGGCGCGTAGAGGAGGGCATAGACGGCTTTGTAAACGCGCTTGTACGCATGTACTCGGCTCTTGACGACTTCCTTGACGACCACGACAGCTTTCCGGACAGAAATGAGGTTTTGGAGTTTTATTTTGAAACCGCGCATTTTTTAAATATGTATGAGCTGATGGACGACAATTATGCCGCGTACAGCCAGCTGATGGACGACGGAGATTTTATGCTCAGGCTTTTCAATGTAAATCCTGCGGCGAACCTGCGCCAATGTATGCAGCGCGGGCGCAGCGCGATACTTTTTTCCGCAACGCTTCTGCCGATACAGTATTACAAAAAGCTGCTCGGAGGGGAGAAGGACGATTATGAGGTATATGCCAAATCGACGTTTGACGAGGAAAAACGTGCGCTTTTTATAGCGGACAATGTGACCAGCAGGTACACGCGGCGCGGCAGGGAAGAATTTATGCGCATTGCGGGATATATATACAGCATAGTGAGCGCGCGCTGCGGCAATTATATGGTTTTTGCGCCCTCGCACAGCCTGCTTGAAGAAATCTACGAATGTTTTATGGACAAATATTATGCTGCCGAAAGCATGGACTGCATAATCCAAAAAGAGCGCATGAGTGAGGAGAGCCGCGAGGAATTCCTGTTTAAATTTCAGGGAAACGCGGAATGCGACTTAAATGAAAGCATTGATTTTGAGATAGAGGAGGAAGGCGAAAAAACGCTGGTTGGCTTCTGCGTGATGGGCGGCATTTTTTCGGAGGGCATAGATTTAAAGCGCGACAGCCTGATTGGCGCGGTCATAGTCGGCACTGGGATACCGCAGGTATGCTGTGAGCGCGATCTTTTGAAAAAGTATTTTGATGCCCACGGCGAAAACGGTTTTGACTATGCGTACCGCTTTCCGGGAATGAACAAGGTGCTGCAGGCCGCAGGCCGCGTGATACGCACAAATGAAGATGTCGGAATAGTCGCGCTTTTGGACGAGCGTTTTCTCAAGTACCAGTACAGAAGGCTGTTTCCACGCGAATGGAGCAGCTTTGAGGTGATAAATGCGGACAATGCGGCTCAAAAGGCAAAGGACTTTTGGAATAAACAATAGAAAACGCGCTTTACGAATTGCGAATTTTCTGTTGTCATAAATGCTTGATTAAGGAAGGGGCAGGGCAGACACAATGAAATTTAAAGGACTTACCAAAAAAGAAGAAGGAAAATTTATTACAAGATACGATATTACTTATGAAACAAGCGACAGCAGGGAAAAGGTGTACGAAATCATAAGCCGCCAGAAGGATATGGAGGACTTTGAGGCGCTTCACGGCAAAAAGGCGGATTCGGTAGTCATTATCGCGACTGACGAGAGCGGGGAAAAAATACTTGTCTGCAGGGAGTTCAGGCTTGCGGTGGGCGACTGGGTTTACAACTTTCCCGCGGGGCTTATCGACGAGGGCGAGGAGCCGATAGAGAGCGCAAAGCGCGAGCTCAGGGAGGAAACAGGGCTTGAGCTTTATGAGGTTGACGACTTTATCGGGCCAAGCTACAGCGCGGTGGGCTTCAGCAATGAAATAAATGTGTGCGTCGTAGGCAAAGCGCGCGGCGAGTTTCATGAAAGCACGTCCACAGTGGAGGAAATAGAGCCGCACTGGCATACAAAGGAGCAGATCCGCGAGCTTTTAAAGACCAGCCGATTCGCGGCAAGAACGCAGGCGTACTGTTATTTGTGGAGCAAAACGGAAAATTAGGAAAGCAGCATTTGAACATAAAGTGAGGGGGAAAAATATATGAATGAAAAAATGATTGACGATATTTTAAAGCATTTAGACAGCGAGACAGAGCTGGGCGCGGCGCGAATGAGCGTCAATTTTGACGAAAGCGCAGACGAAGAAAAATCAGTATCCCACAAATGCTGCATAAGCTACGGCAGACCAGCCACCGAAACAGTAGGACTACTCGACATGTACACAGACCTCAGCGCAGGAAAACCCGACCACGACAATTAAAAAAATAAACATTTAGAAACACTTAGGCGGTGTCTTTTACCGCCTTAGTGTTTCTTAATGTTTTTTTTAACCCATTACAACCTCAACATTAACTTCCTTCTTCCCGGCATCAAAAGGAATAACGCACCCGTCAACCTTAACTCCGTCAACAGCCATAGATGCCACACCCTTCTGTACCTTATTGGGATTCTTAACATCAATATGATATACCACGCCCCTAAAGCGCCTTGTCAGCTTAAAATCACCAAAATCACCAGGCACGCAAGGATTAACCTGCAGTCCCTTGTGCGTAGGATAAACGCCCAGGATATACTGTGAAATATTCGCAAAGGTCCATGCAGCCGTACCCGTAAGCCAGCTGTTCTTAGCCTCGCCGTGGTACTTGGCATCGCGCCCCGCAACCATCTGCGAGTACACATACGGCTCAGTCCTGTGAATTTCGCTAATCTCCTCAACATATGCAGGGCAGGTCTTCTTGTAAATCTCAAATGCCCTGTCGCCGCGCCCTACCACGGTTTCCGCTATCGAAACCCAGGGATTGTTGTGGCAGAAAATCCCCGCATTCTCCTTGTACCCTGGCGGATAAGACGAAATCTCGCCAAGCTCGACATGGTACTTTGTATAAGCAGGCTGCAAAATCATAATGCCATATTTTGTATCAAGCTTTTCCTTTACAGAGTCAAGCGCCTTGACAGCAAGCCCTTCCTTTACGCCGACGCCCGCAAGCACGCAGAAGCCCTGCGGCTCAATATAAATCTTGCCCTCCTCGCACTCGTTAGAGCCGACCTTGTGGCTGTATGCGTCATATGCCCTCACAAACCATTCGCCGTCCCAGCCGTCCTTCAAAATCGCGTCATACATAACGGCAACCTCGTCTCTTGCGCGTTTAGCCTCCGCGTCATCTCCGAGCAGCTCCGCCAGCTGTGCGTATTCCTCGCCGTACTTTACAAACATTCCCGCGATAAATACCGACTCAGCCACAGGTCCCTCGCTGGGGCCAAAGGTCTGGAAGGATTCGCCGGGATTTTCCGAAAAGCAGTTGAGGTTGAGGCAGTCATTCCAGTCCGCGCGCCCGATAAGCGGCAGCTTGTGAGGCCCCTTGTGGTTCACGATATAATCAAATGAGCGCTTCAAATGCTCCATAAGCGAGGTAGCAACGCTCATATCATTGTCATAAGGCACCTTTTCATTTAATATGGAAATGTCGCCTGTCTCACGCACATACGCGCTTGTGCCAGCAATAAGCCAAAGCGGATCGTCATTAAAGCCGCTGCCTATGTCGGAATTGCCCTTTTTCGTCAACGGCTGGTACTGGTGGTAAGCGCTGCCGTCCTGGAACTGTGTGGACGCGATATCAATAATGCGCTCCCTCGCCCTGTCGGGAATAAGATGCACAAATCCGAGCAAGTCCTGGCACGAATCCCTAAAGCCCATGCCGCGCCCGATGCCTGATTCATAATAAGAAGCAGAGCGGCTCATATTGAACGTAACCATACACTGGTACTGATTCCAGATATTTACCATTCTGTTTACCTTGTCGTTTGAGGACTCTACAGTGTAGCGCGTAAGCAGGTCCGCCCAGTAATCGTTAAGCTCCTTAAAAGCGTTCTCCACGTCAGCGTCAGAGCTGTACTTTGCAATCATAGCGTTTGCGGGCTTTTTGTTTACGACGTTCGGAGCCTCAAATTTCTCATCGACAGGATTTTCGACATATCCAAGCAAAAATACGAAGGATTTTTCCTCGCCGGGCGCAAGAGTCACATCAATCTGATGCGCGGCGATAGGAAACCAGCCGCTTGCGATAGAGTTCGTGCATTTGCCCGCAAGCACGGCGTCGGGCCTGTCAGCGCCGTTGTACGTGCCTATAAAGCTGTCGCGGCTCGTGTCAAAGCCGTCAACGGCAGTATTGACAGTATAAATTGCGTAGTGATTTCTCCTCTCGCGGTACTCGGTCTTGTGGTAAATCGTAGAACCGATAACCTCGACCTCGCCCGTGCTTAAATTTCTCTGGAAATTTCTTGAATCGTCGTCAGCGTTCCACAGACACCACTCCACATATGAGAAAAGGGAAATCGTCTTTTGGGCGCTTCCATTATTTTTAAGCTTGACCTGGGAAAGCTCGCAGTTGTCATTCATCGGCACAAAGGTAAGCACAGAAGCCTGTATGCCGTTCTTTGACGAGGTAAAGCGGCTGTAGCCGATGCCGTGGCGGCACTCATATGAGTCAAGCTCAGTCTTTGTGGGCTGCCAGCCGGGATTCCATACAGTATCGCCGTCTTTTATATAGAAGTATTTGCCGTTTGTGTCATAAGGCACGTCATTGTAGCGGTAGCGCGTAAGCCTCAAAAGCTTCGCGTCCTTATAAAAGGTGTAACCGCCGCACGTATTTGAAATAAGCGTAAAAAACTCATTGCAGCCGAGATAATTTATCCAGGGGAGCGGGGTTTTGGGGGTGGTAATGACGTACTCGCGGTTTTCATCATCAAAATAGCCGAATTTCATAGATTCTTAATCCTCCATTCTTAAACAGTATGCAGACAGCCCCGAAACGGACATTAGCCCGCCCGGAACCTATGCACAAGCTTTACAAAACAGTTATCATTAAAAAATAGCATAACAAAAAGCCGTAAACTTTAAGAAAACGATTAAGTTAATAAGATATACACCTGTACTTATGAATTATATATAATAAATAGCATAAAATCAAGGTAAATTTTCAATAATTTTCAATATGTAAAATAAAAATTTTATTTACCTTATCAGAATACTAAACATAATGCAGGGCAGGGAATGGGGAAAAATAGAAAACGTTTAAGCGGAAAAATCAGAAAAAGGCGGAAAAACCATTATTTTTTCATACAATTATGATAGAACACGGATAAATATATCAAAATAATGTCCTAAAAACAAAAAATAATTATAAAAATGTAAAAAAAGTATTGCATATATCCAGAAAGTGTAGTAATATAAACTTACGCAAACGATTAAGTAAACCTGTAAACAAAACAGACAAATGACAAAACGTGCGAGACGGCATCATAGATAGCTTATGAGGGACATAAATAATAGCGGCAGGGAGAATTACAGCAATGGTTTCTATGAAAGATATAGCGGCAGCATGTGGGGTGTCGGTTGCTACTGTCAGCAAAGCCTTAAATAATCATGACGACATCAGCGAAGAAACCAAAAATGAAATCAAGCGCATGGTTAAAGAACTCGGCTACCACCCAAATTCCTCGGCGAGGGCGCTGAAGACAAACAGGAGCTACAACCTCGGGGTGCTTTATAAGGAAGCATCAGGGAGCGGACTTACGCACGATTATTTTTCAAAGGTGCTTGAAAGCTTTAGGAACGAGGCTGAGCGCAACGGATATGACATAACATTCCTTAGCAACTCAAAGCATAGAAAGGACAGAATGTCTTATCTGGAACATTCCATTTACAGAGGAATGGACGGCGTTATGATTGCCGTGGCGGATTACAAGGACAGCGAAGTGATTGAGCTTTTGCAGAGCAGCCTGCCTGTAGTGGCTATTGATTATGTATACAATGGACGAATTTCCGTACTGTCGAGCAATGTAAAGGGTATGGAGGAGCTTTTGGGCTATATTTACAGCCAAGGGCACAGGCGCATTGCCTACATATACGGGGAGGAGTCGATGGTTACGACCAACCGCCTTTCCACATATTACCGCTTTATGCGGGAAAAAGGCATAGGCATATCGGACGAATACGTATGCGAGGGCAAATACAGGGATTCGCATACGGCAGGAATAATCACAAACAGGCTTCTCGACTTGAAGCAGCCGCCCACCTGTATTGTGTACGCGGACGATTTTGCGGCAATCGGCGGCATGAATGCCATAAAGGACAGAGGGCTAAAGATACCAAAGGACATTTCGGTAGCGGGATTTGACGGCATCACGATGGCAGGACAGCTGGAACCGAAACTTGCGACATACTGGCAGAATACGGAGCAGATGGGCATAGAGGCGGCAAAGAAGCTTATCAGCCTTATCGAAACGCCAAAGGAGACAGCCATAGTGCAGTGCGTAATCAGCGGAAAACTTGTAGAGGGGAGCTCCGTAGGAAAAATTCAATATTAATCCTGCGTTTATGCAGATTAATATACAGTAACAATTAATTCTATATTATTAAGTATGGGAGGATTAAAAATGAAGAAAAAACTCATTAGCGTATTGTTATCAACAACGATGATAGCAACAATTCTCGGCGGCTGCGGCGGCGGCTCAAATAACAACAGCAGCAGCACACCCGCTGACAACACAAACACAAGCACAGAGTCAAACGCACCTGCGGCAGACAGCAACGCGTCAACAGGCGACAATGCTGCGACGGGCGACAGCGCTGCGGCAGCAACAGATTTATCATCTGATGCAGGTCAGGTAATCAACATCTACAGCTTCAATACAGAGGTACGTGACCGTATCAATGCTGTATATCCTGAGATTACGGAGGCAGGCGAGTCGCAGTCTAAATTAAAGGACGGCAGAGTAATCAACTGGATAATCAATCCTAACCAGGACGGCGTATATCAGGATAAGCTTGATGAGGCGCTTGCAGGCCAGATGTCAGCGGCTGATGACGAGAAGGTTGACATCTTTGCGGCAGAGCTTGACTACATAACAAAGTACACGGACGCAGACATCGACGCAGCGATGAAGCTTACTGACTTAGGCATTGATCCCAACACAGACCTTGCAGACCAGTTTGATTTCACAAAGACAGTTGCAAGCGACCAGAATGGCGATATGAGGGCTACATCTTGGCAGGCTTGCCCGGGCGTACTCGTATATAGGCGTGACATTGCAAAGGAAGTATTTGGCACAGACGATCCCGCTGAGGTTGGCAAGAAGACATCAAGCTGGGATGAGCTGAAGAAGACGGCTGAGGAGCTCAAGGCTGCAGGATACTACACACTTGCATGCTATGATGATACATTCCGTCTTTACAGCAACAGCATGGCTCAGCCTTGGGTTGCGGCAACAGACACAGTTGTAAAGGTAGATAAGCAGATTATGGACTGGGTAAATGACTCTATGGAGTGGTATCAGGCAGGCTACTTCGATCCCGCGGTTTCAGGACAGTGGAACTCTGACTGGTACACGGCAATGAGCCCTGACTCAAAGGTATTCTCTTTCCTGTTCCCTGCATGGGGCATTGATACACAGCTTGTTCCCAACTGGGGCGACGGTCCAGAAGGCTCATGGGCAGTTACAAACGCGCCTGCGGCATACAACTGGGGCGGTACATTCGTATTAGCAGCTACAGGTACAGATAACCCTGCATACGCAAAAGATATCCTTCTCTGCCTGACAGCTAACGCAGACAGCCTTACAAAGATTTCACAGGAGTATGCGGACTTCACAAACGCTAAGACTGTAATGCAGAACGCGGCGACAGACGCAGCATTCGCTTCTGACTTCCTCGGCGGACAGAATCCTTACGAGTACTTTACACCGGGCGCAGCCAACATCAAGATGGCTCCTTTGTCATCATATGACCAGGGCTGCGTAGAGCTTATCCAGAACTCATTCCATGACTATCTCAAGGGACAGGTTGACTTAGACACAGCAAAGGCAAACTTTGAGACAGCTATCAAGGAGCGTTATCCGGAGATTACAGAGGTTCAGTGGCCGGAATAATAAGTATCCCGAGAGATTGACTTCATAAACCATTGGCTGCGGCGTATTTGTGCGCCGCAGCATTAAAGAGAGGGAGTGGGTAGCCTATGAAACAAAAAAACAAAAAGGTGAACTATTCAAAATGGGGGTATATTTTCATTCTTCCGTTTTTTTTGACTTTTTTCATATTTTCATTTATTCCGTTGGTAGATACAATCAGATACAGCTTTTTCCAGTATTTCCGTTCAGGCC
>X301_European_Hare__coassemble_1196_pt1 | contig 16106 bp, 11 predicted proteins | sample X301_European_Hare__metabat2_low_PE_011 | metagenome-assembled genome bin X301_European_Hare
AATGTCGATAATAGTTACGCGCGTGCCTGACTGCAGAAGCGCCCTCGCAAGGTAATATGAAATCTTTCCTCCGCCAGCGAGAATGGCGTTTTCAACCTTTGTCTTCATAATGCCTATTTTCCTGAAAAACTCAATCGCGTGATGGCGCTGTGACGCGATGGAAACAATGTCGTTTTCCTTAAATTCAAAATTACCGTTTGGAATGATGACCTCGTCGCCGCGCATAACAATGCACACGAGCACATTTGTGTGAAAGGCTGAGTGGAGGTTTAAAAGCTTTAAGCCGATAAGCGGAGAACCCGCGGCAATTTTAAAGTGCAGCAGCTCAAAATGTCCCTTTGCAAAGGAGTCCACGCGTATCGCCGTCGGAAACTGGAATATCCTTGAAATTTCGTTTGCCGCGGTCTGTTCGGGATTTATAATCATGGCAAGGCCAAATTCTTTTTTTAGGAACTCTACTTCATCATTGTAAATGGGATTGCGCACGCGCGCGATGGTGTGGCAGTGGCCTGTCTTTTTGGCGACCACGCAGCACAGCAGATTTTTCTCGTCGTCGCCCGTGACAGCGATAAGAAGATCGGCAGTCTCAATGCCCGCGTCAAGCAGGGTTTCATGGTTGATGCCGTTGCCGACAATGCAGATGACGTCAAGCTTTTCGGTAAGATATTGCAGTTTGCCGGGATTTTCATCGATAACGACAATATTGTGCTCCTCGCTGCTAAGCTGCTCCACAAGGGTGTAGCCAACCTTTCCGCAGCCTACTATAATAATATCCATAGCAGTATTTTACTCCTTTATAAAAATAGACTAAAGCAAATATGCAGATTATTTCTTTGGCTATTATAGCACACTTCGGCGCTAAATACAAAAATAAATAGTAAACTATATAAAAAATTAATTTCATCTCTTTGAAAAAATATTTATTTGTGATAGAATATAATGGATTGTTTAAAAGCAAAAGCCGATAAAATCATATAAATATCAGCAGCGGAAAATGCCGCAAGGCATTAAAATACAGAAAGGCGAGGTTAAACACAATGGCGGGACTGACACCGATGATGCAGCAGTATATTGAGACAAAAAAACAGTACAGTGACTGCATACTTTTTTACAGACTCGGTGACTTTTATGAAATGTTTTTTGACGACGCTAAGACCGTTTCAAAGGAGCTGGAGCTTACGCTTACGGGCAAGGACTGCGGGCTTGAGGAAAGGGCGCCAATGTGCGGCGTACCGTACCACGCGCTGGACAATTACCTGACAAGGCTTGTAGACAAGGGCTACAAAGTAGCGATATGCGAGCAGACCGAGGATCCCAAGCTTGCCAAAGGACTTGTAAAGCGTGAGGTGACGCGCATAGTCACGCCAGGCACAAACATAAATCTGCAATCCCTCGAGGAGTCAAAAAACAACTACCTGATGTGCATTGCATATTTCCAGAACAAAATAGGCGTATCAGTCGCTGATGTCACCACAGGCGATTTTTATATGACCGAGGTTGACACGCTTGCCAAGCTTACGGACGAGCTTTACAAATATATGCCGTCAGAAATCATATGCAACGACGCATTTATAATGAGCGGCTTTGACTTGGAAAGCCTTAAAAACCGCCTGAAAATGGCGGTGTATTCGCTTGAACCGTGGTATTTTGATGATGATGCGTGCAGAAAGTGCCTTATGGAGCATTTCAAGGTAAGCTCGCTAAAGGGCTTGGGGATTGATGATTTTCCGATAGGAATGATTTCCGCGGGCGCGGCAATGAAATACCTGCTGGACACGCAGAAGACGGAGCTTTCGCATATCACGCACATCACGCCGTACCTTGCAAGCCGTTTTATGCTGATAGACAGCGCTACAAGGAGAAACTTAGAGCTTACGGAGACGCTGCGCGAGAAACAAAAACGCGGCTCGCTCCTGTGGGTGCTTGACAAGACAAAGACGGCAATGGGCGCAAGGCAGCTTAGAAACGATATCGAGCAGCCGCTTGTAGATATAGAAGAAATAAATGACAGGCTTGACACAATCGAGCAGCTCTGTAAAAATACGGTATCGAGAGACGAGATAAGAGAGTACCTCAATCCGATTTATGATATGGAGAGGCTCCTCGGCAAGGTAAGTTACAAATCGGCAAATCCGCGCGATCTGATAGCGTTTGCAAGCTCAATGGAAATGCTGCCGCATATAAAAACCGTACTCCGTGACCTTGACGCACGGCTTCTGCATGAAATTGACGAGCAGATAGACGGTCTGGAGGATTTGTGCGAGCTCATAAAAAATTCAATATGTGACGAGCCGCCGATGCTAATCAGGGAGGGCGGCATTATAAGAGAGGGGTTTGATGCGGATATAGACAGGCTGCGCACGGCAAAAACCGAGGGCAAAAACTGGCTTGCCAGGCTCGAGGAGGAGGACAGGGAGCGCACGGGCATCAAAAACCTAAAGATAAAATACAACAAGGTATTCGGCTACTATTTTGAAGTGACAAATTCGTTTAAGGATATGGTGCCAGACGATTATGTCAGGAAACAGACACTCGTAAATGCGGAGCGCTACACCACGCCAAAGCTAAAAGAGCTCGAGGACACTATACTGAACGCCGAGGACAAGCTGAACACCCTCGAGTACGACATGTTCTGCAAAATAAGGGACGACATAGCCTCGCAGCTTGAACGCATACAAAAGACGGCAAAAGCAGTCGCAAGGCTTGACGTGTTCGCGTCGCTTTCTGTAGTCGCGGAGCAGAACCATTACGTCAGACCGTCGCTGAACGACAAGGGCGTAATAGACATAAAGGATGGGCGCCACCCCGTAGTGGAAAAAATGATCGACCACGATATGTTTGTAGCAAACGACACATATCTAAACAACGGCAGCCATTGCATATCAGTCATCACTGGCCCGAATATGGCGGGAAAATCTACATACATGCGTCAGTCAGCGCTTATCGTGCTTATGGCGCAACTGGGCAGCTTTGTGCCTGCAAAGAGCGCCGACATCGGCATAGTTGACAGGATTTTTACGCGTGTGGGCGCGTCGGACGACCTTGCGAGCGGGCAGAGTACGTTTATGGTAGAGATGAACGAAGTGGCGAATATACTTCGCAACGCTACGCCCAATAGCCTGCTCGTGCTTGACGAGATAGGGCGCGGCACATCGACATATGACGGACTGAGCATTGCGTGGGCTGTTATAGAGCATATCAGCAACAAAAAGCTTCTCGGCGCAAAGACGCTTTTTGCAACCCACTACCACGAGCTCACGGAGCTTGAAGGCAAGATAAGCAATGTCAACAATTACTGCATAGCCGTGAAGGAAAAGGGCGACGACATAGTATTTTTGAGGAAAATTATAAAGGGCGGCGCTGACCGCAGCTATGGCATACAGGTTGCAAAGCTTGCGGGAGTGCCTGATATGGTGATAGACCGCGCAAAGGAAATAGCGGAGCAGCTAAGCGACAACGACATTACACAGAAGGTGCAGAGCATCACGGTTGACTTAAAGAGCGACAGGAAAAAGCCAAAGCATTATGACGATGTGGACATGGGGCAGATGTCGCTTTTGGACACGGTAAAGGACGAGGATATAATAAACGAGCTGAGCGAGATTGATATTTCCACACTTACACCGCTCGACGCGCTAAACACCCTTTACAGGCTGCAGAATAAAGTGAAAAACAGGTTTTCTTTATAGTTCAGGAATTGGGGTAATGCAAAAATGGCGGAAATACATATACTTGACAACAGCACAATAGACAAAATTGCCGCAGGCGAGGTGGTAGAGCGCCCCGCAAGCGTAGTCAAGGAGCTTGTGGAGAATGCGATGGACGCGGGCGCAAGGGCGGTCACAGTGGAAATAAAGGAAGGCGGCATTGAGTTTATCCGCGTGACGGACGATGGCTCAGGCATTGAAAAGCCGCAGGTTAAAAACGCCTTTCTAAGGCACGCCACAAGCAAAATAAGCAATATATCAGATCTGATGAGCCTGCAGAGCATGGGCTTTAGGGGAGAGGCGCTTTCAAGCATTGCGGCAGTGTCAAGGGTAGAGCTTATCACCAAGACAAAGAACGATATGACGGGTATACGCTATTGTCTCGAAGGCGCAAAGGAGACGGAATATGAGGAGATAGGCGCTCCCGACGGCACGACTTTTATAGTGCGAAATCTTTTTTTCAATACTCCTGCAAGGCGCAAATTCCTAAAGACGGCAATGACGGAGGGCAGCTATGTCACTGACCTGCTTGAGCATATGGCGCTTGCCAGACCTGAGATTTCCTTTAAATATATCATAAACGGACAGACCAAATTTTTTACAAACGGCGACGGCGATATGCGGGCGATAATATACCGCATTTTTGGGCGTGATATCGCCAATGAAATGATGGAATTTCAAACGTCGGACAATGGCATTTCCATAAAGGGATTTTTGGGCAAACCCGTACTAAACCGTGCCAACAGGAATTTTGAAAATTACTTTGTAAATAACCGCTATATCAAGAGCAAAATAATTTCCAAGGCATTGGAGGAAGGGTATCAATCGTATATGATGCAGCACAGGTATCCGTTTTGCGTGGTGCATATCACAGTCCCGCCGGATAGTGTAGACGTAAATGTACATCCGACTAAAATGGAGGTGCGTTTTTCAAACCAGACAGAGCTGTACAAAATAATAGCCGAGGGCATATCGGACTTTCTCGCGGGACAGGAGATGATACCAGCTGCCGCACCAGGCAAAGATGATAAAGCCGACAGGGGAAAAAAAGGTAAAAATGAAAAAACGCCTTCAGCTCCTGAGCCGTTTGAAAAAGAAAGAAGGCTGTCTGAGGCAGTCAACGCAAGCGAGCGCATAATAAATATGCTGAGGGAGGACAACAATTATGGAAAACCGACATATGCGCAATTTACCCAGCAAAATCGTGGGCATCAAAAGAATGACCGAATAAGTCAAAAAGATAATGGCAACGAAGATTTTTTCATTGATAATAGAGCAGACAAGTCAACGCAGCCGCATCAGCCAACACAGCTTGGAACAGGAACAACAATTCCGCAAGGCATACAGTCTCAGCAAAGTATGCTGCAGGCTATGCCTAAAATAATCGGAGGCGAGAGCCGCCCTGAAAATCCTGCAAAAAATGTCATCAAGGCGAGCGAGCAGGTTTTCATCGAAAAGCCAGAGCAGCTCAACTTTTTTGACGAGAAGCTTCTGACACGCGAGGCGCGACAGGAATACAGGATTGTGGGGCAGGTTTTTGACACCTACTGGATAATCGAGTACCGCGATAAGCTGCTTATCATAGACCAGCACGCGGCGCACGAAAAGGTCAAGTATGAACAGATACTAAAAAAAGTGCAGGACAACGAGATTTACACGCAGACGCTTACGCCGCCTGTCGTGATAAACGTTACCCCGCGCGAGGCAGGCTTGATAAAGGAATATGAAAAATACTTTGCGGAGCTTGGCTTTGTCATAGAGGATTTCGGAATGAACTCTTACGCGATACGCGGAGTTCCTCTTGACCTTTTCAGCTACAACATAAAGGAGCTTTTCGAGGAGATAATGACACAGATGTCGGAAAGCCCGATAAAAGGCGTGCCTGATATCATCAGGGAAAAAATCGCGTCAATGGCGTGCAAGGCGGCGGTGAAGGGTAACAATTCGCTGTCCTATGAGGAGATGGACACGTTGATAGAGCAGCTGCTGGAGCTTGACAATCCGTATAACTGTCCTCATGGCAGACCTACAATCATATCAATGTCAAAGTATGAGATAGAGAAAAAATTTAAGCGGGTGTTATGATATGGCATACCAAAAATCAGGCAAAGGAATAATGCGCTGTTGAGTAATGCAGCTGCATATTTTGGCCTTGTCAGTCAGTTTTTTGCTGTTGCCTAAATATGGTAGCCAGAGATAGGGGATATTTATGAAAAAGCCACTGATAATTTTGACAGGTCCCACGGCGGCGGGCAAGACAAAGCTTTCCATAGCGCTTGCAAAGGCGCTTGACGGTGAAATAATTTCAGCCGACTCCGTACAGGTATACAAGCATATGGACATAGGCTCAGCGAAGATACGCTCCGAGGAGATGAACGGCGTAAAGCATCATTTGATAGATGTGCTTGAACCGACGCAGGATTTCAATATAGTATTTTTTCAAAAACACGCAAAGGCAGCGGTTGACGAGATTTGCGCAAAGGGAAAAATACCGATAATGACAGGCGGCACAGGCTTTTATATACAGTCGGTTTTGTATGATGTCACATTCAGTGAAAGCAGCGAAGACAGTGCGCTCAGAAAAGAACTGGAAACATTCGCGCTGGAAAATGGAGCGGAGCGTCTTCATGACATATTAAAAGAATGCGACCCCAAATCAGCGGAAACCATACACGCAAACAATGTGAAAAGGGTTATACGCGCGATAGAATATTACCGCCAGACGGGACAGAAAATATCCGAGCACAACGAAACGGAGCGCCAAAAAACCTCCGCATACAATTCATACTATTTTGTCCTTACCGATGAGCGTTCAAAGCTTTACGAAAATATAGACAGACGAGTTGACATTATGCTTGCCGATGGACTTATCGATGAGGTAAAGGCGCTGCTTGATATGGGCTGTAAGCACGATTCGACAGCAATGCAGGCGCTGGGGTATAAAGAAATTATAGAGTATCTTATGGGGGAAATATCTCTTGATGAGGCGGTATACAAGATAAAACGCGACACGCGTCATTTCGCCAAAAGACAGCTTACGTGGTTTAGGCGGGAGCGTGACGTGATATGGATAGAAAAGGATAAATTTGCATATGATGAGGAGAAGATGTTAAAATATATGTTAGATATTATAAAAAGCGGGTTAGGTAACTCAATTTTAACTTGCTGATTTTGTCAAGATAATAATTAAAATAGTTAAGGATTAAGGAGTATCACAAATGATTGTTTCACAGAATACAGACACAAAAAGCATGTACGCGGCTCTTGGAATATCGGACAATGTGTACAAATTCAGCATGGAAATACTTGACAGCTTAAAGCCGCGCTTTGACAAGATAGACAAGACGGCGGAGTACAACCAGCTAAAGGTTTTGAAGGCAATGCAGGACAGCAAGGTAAGCGAGGCTTGTCTTTTAGGCACGACAGGCTACGGCTACAATGACCTCGGTCGTGAGACCTTGGAGGCGGTATACGCCTCGATTTTTCACACAGAAGACGCGCTTGTCCGTCCGCAGATAACGTGCGGCACCCACGCGCTGGCGCTTGCGTTGATGAGCAATCTGCGTCCAGGTGACGAGCTGTTTTCACCTGTAGGCAAGCCTTATGATACGCTGGAAGAGGTAATCGGCATACGTCCGTCAAAGGGTTCGCTTGCCGAGTACGGCGTCACATACCGTCAGGTGGATCTGCTGCCAGACGGCGGTTTTGACTACGACGGTATAAAAAAAGCGATAAACGAAAAAACAAAGCTAGTCACGATACAGCGCTCAAAGGGCTATCAGACACGCCCGACGCTATCGGTAGAGCGGATAGGTGAGCTCATTTCCTTCATCAAAGGCATAAAACCCGACGTGATATGCATGGTTGACAACTGTTACGGAGAATTTGTTGAGCGCATAGAACCAACAGACGCAGGCGCGGATATGGTAGTAGGCTCTCTGATAAAAAATCCGGGCGGCGGTCTTGCGCCGATTGGAGGCTATATCGCAGGCAAAAAAGAATGTGTCGAAAACGCTGCATACAGGCTCACCTCACCGGGACTTGGCAAGGAGGTCGGCGCATCGCTTGGCATACTGAGGGATTTTTACCATGGGCTGTTTTTAGCTCCGACTGTCACGGCAGGCGCTCTAAAAGGCGCGATATTTGCCGCAAACGCATACGAAAAACTGGGCTTTAAGGTAGTCCCAAACGGCACGGAAAGCCGCCACGACATAATACAGGCAGTCGAGTTTGGCTCCCCCGAGGGCGTTATAGCTTTCTGCAGGGGCATACAGGCGGCGGCGCCCGTGGACAGCTTTGTCACGCCCGAGCCTTGGGATATGCCCGGGTACGACAGCAAGGTAATAATGGCGGCAGGCGCTTTTGTGTCGGGCTCGTCGATAGAGCTTAGCGCCGACGGACCGATAAAACCGCCGTACGCCGTATATTTTCAGGGCGGACTTACCTGCGAGCATGCGATATTCGGCATTATGAAAACACTGCAGAGCGTATCGGAGACAGGGCTTGTAAAAATATAGACAAAAAAACTGTCGAAAAAAAACTAATCTTTTTAATATACAAACTTCTTTTCGTGTGGTATATTACTATTGGACTATGTTATTAATATACAAGGCAATTAAATATGAGTCTTTTGAAGGAGATGTACCCAAGTGACGAGCTGCCGTATGACAAGTTCATGCGTATGGGGGCGCAGAGCCTGTCAGACGCGGAGCTGCTTGCTATCATGCTGCGGACAGGCACGCGTGACAAGACGCCGATTGAGCTTGGCAGGGATATTTTAAGGCTTGCGGGGGAAAAATGGGGATTATTGGGGCTCCACCATTTTTCAGTAAAGGATTTGATGCAGATACCAGGCATCGGGGAGGTAAAGGCGGTACAGTTATTGTGCATAGCGGAGATAGCAAGGCGAATTTCCGCTATGAAGGCAAAAACAGACCTGACCTTTGACCAGCCTGAGACAGTGGCGGCATACTATATGGAAAATATGCGCCATCTTTCCACGGAAAATCTTCTCTTGGTGCTGCTTGATACCAAAAAACGCCGCATAAGCGAAAATGTAATCTCAACAGGCACTTCAAATGCCACGCTTATATCGCCGCGCGAGATACTGATACGCGCCGTGCGCGAGGAGGCGGCTTATATCGTCGTGCTGCACAACCACCCGAGCGGCGATCCCACGCCCAGCAGACAGGACATGCTTGTCACACACAAGATAAAGGAAGTATCCGATTTAGTTGAAATTCCCCTGCTTGACCATATCATCATAGGGGACAACAAATATACAAGCTTTAATCAAAAAGGACTTTTATGAGAAACAGAAAGGAGTTGTTATGTTGGCTAACAACGCATACGGTATTGATTTAGGTACCAGGACAATCAAAATCTACAATTCACATAGTGATAACGTCACGGTAGAAAAAAATATGATAGCTATCGAGGACAAGAAAAATCTTTTCGCATACGGTGATTCAGCATTTGATATGTTTGAAAAAGCGCCGTCAAATATTGAAATTTCCTATCCGCTCTGCAATGGAGTAATAGCGGATATAAAAAATATGCAGATGCTTTTAAGAAATTTTATTCTTGACAGCTGCAAGGGGGCGCTTAAGCCCGCCGAGTTTTACATCGCGGTGCCCTCGGATGTCACAGCCGTTGAAAAGAGGGCGTTTTCAGACTTGGTAAAGGACGCCAACATAAAGGCGAAAAAGATAATGCGCGTCGAAAAAGCGGTAGCCGATGGTCTGGGGCTTGACATAGATGTCAAAAACGCGCAGGGCATATTGGTGGTAAACGTAGGCTTCCACACCACGGAAATATCAATTCTTTCTCTTGGCGGCATAGTGCTCAGCAAACTTATAAAGGTAGGCGGACAGAAATTTGACGAGTCGATAAAAAACGCTATCCGCAAGGAGTTCAGTCTTATAGTAGGCAGCAAGACGGCGGAGGCGGTAAAAATATCGCTGCGTGAGCTCGAGGAGGAGAACAAGGGCGCTATCGTATACGGTCGTGACATCGTGACGGGGCTTCCCATGGAAAAGGAAATACCCACGGATCTAGTCAGCGAATGTATGCTTGAAAACTTTAATGTAATAATAGACAATATCCGCGTTATTCTGGAGAGGACACCGCCTGAGCTTTCAGCCGACATATTCAGGCGCGGAGTGTACCTTACGGGAGGCGCGTCGCAGGTAGCTCACCTTGCGGAGCTTATCGCAAAGGGCACGGGCTTAAAGGTTAATGTCAGCGAAAATCCCGTGTCGGGCGTAGCATTGGGGCTTGCCAAGATAATAAAAGATGACAACTATAAATCAGTCGCTTACTTAGAAGGAACGGGGCGCTGATACAGATGAGTCCGGTAGTAAAAAGAAAGAGAAAGAAATTCTCTATACCAAGCAAATATCTGCTTTTGATTTTGACCTGCCTGTGCGTATCGCTTATGGCAATAACTTTTTTTACAGAATATTCGCCGTCAACTGTCAACAGGCTGGCGGGCTACATTATTGTACCGTTTCAGGAGGGTGTGAGCCGCGTCGGTACTTGGATTTCGGTAAGAGTGGACGAGCTTGGAGAGCTGAGGGTGGTGCTTCAGGAAAATCAGGAGCTCAAACAGCAGATAGCCGACCTGACCGTGGAGAACACGCAGCTCCAGCAGGACAAGTACGAGCTTAACAATCTCCGCGAGCTGTACCAGCTTGACACACAGTACAGCGGCTATGACAAAGTGGGAGCGCGTGTGATAGCGCGCGACAGCGGCAACTGGTTTCACGCCTTTACGATAGACAAGGGCACTGATGACGGGCTGGCAATAGATATGAATGTCATTGCGGGCGGCGGTCTTGTCGGCAGGATTGTTGACATAGGACCAAACTGGGCAAAGGTAAACGCTGTGATAAACGACGACTCAAACGTCAGCGGCATGGTGCTTGCAAGTTCGGACATACTTATGGTGACAGGCTCGCTGGAGCTTATGCAGGACGGCGTTATAGGCTTTGAGCAGCTTATAGATTCAAAGGAGCAGGTGGAGCTTGGCGACAAGGTGGTGACGTCAAACATCAGCGACAAATATCTGCCAAGTATTCTGATAGGTTATATCAGCGAAATAAACCAGGACGCAAACAACATAACAAAATCGGGGAAAATAACTCCCGCGGTTGATTTTGAGCATATAGAGGAAGTGCTTGTCATCCTCAAAACCAAACAGCAGATAGTTGAGTAACGGCATTTTTGTGATTTTAGGAAATAGCAGTCAATGAAAAGGAATATTATACTGTTTTTTGTTATATTTATAAGCTTTATCCTGCAGACCACGGTATTCCAGACCTTCAGCTTTGGGGGAATATCGCCCAATCTGCTGATAATCGTTACCGCTTCATACGGATTTATGTATGACAAAAAATATGGAATGGTAGTAGGCTTCATATGCGGCTTTTTGATGGACATATTTTATGGCAGCGGAGTGCTGGGCTTTTATGCGCTCATATATCTTTACATAGGAGCCGCAAACGGCGCGTTTCATCAGATATTTTACCAGGACGACATAAAGCTTCCGCTTGCGCTTATTACGGCGAGCGATTTTGCCTATTCCTTTGTGTGCTATGTGCTGCTTTTCCTTCTTCGCGGAAGGTTTTCAATAGGTTATTATTTCAGAAGCGTCATAATACCTGAGATTGTATACACAATTTTTGTTACGGTATTCTTATATCCATGCATACTGTTCTTTAACAGAAACGTGGAGGACATCGAGAGAGGTGACAATAGCATTGGTAAAAAAGTTTAGGGAAGGTCTGCTCAATCTCATTACATCAAGGCTTTTGCTGCTGTTTATCATCTTTATCAGCATGGCAGTGGTTTTAGTTTACAGGCTTTTTGATTTGCAGATAGTCCATGGGCAGGAGTATCTTGACAATTTTGAACTGATGATTGAAAAGGAGCGCGTCATATCGGGCACGAGGGGCAATATTTTTGACCGCAACGGTAATCTTCTGGCATACAATGAGCTTGCCTATTCAGTCACGATAGAAGACGTATTTGAGACCACATCAGGCAGAAACGAAAAAATAAACTCTACGCTAAAGCGGATTATAAGGATAATAGAGGACAGCGGCGACAATGTTGACAGCGCCTTTAACATAATAATCAACGAGGACGGCGACTATGCCTTTAATATAGACGGGACAAGGCTTCTGCGCTTTAAGGCGGATATTTACGGCAGGACTACAATAGACAAGCTCCTTTTGTCTGAAAAAATGGCGTCGGCGCAGGAAATCATAGACTATCTCTGCGGCACAAAGCGGTTTGAGATTGGCGAATATGAGACGCTTCCAAACGGCAAAAAGGGAGATGAATTTTATCCTGGCAGGGGATATACCAAAAAGGAAGCTCTGCAGATTGCGGCTATACGCTATCAGATGAGCCTGAATGGTTATCAGAAATATATTCCCACCACAATAGCGACTGACGTATCGCTTGAAACGGTAGCCGTGATAATGGAGAATGCAAGCGATTTGACAGGCATTTCCATAAAAGAGGACACCATAAGACGCTACAATTATCCGTATTATTTTTCACATATACTGGGCTATACGGGCAGAATTGACCAGAATGAGCTTGCCGAGTTCTCCGAGCAGAACGGCAGCTACACCTCAAATGACATAGTGGGCAAAAGCGGCATAGAGCAGGTAATGGAGCTGGAACTGCAGGGCAAAAAGGGCTCTGAAACAATATATGTAAACAACCTCGGAAAGGTGATAGAAACCACGGACTATGTCGAGCCTCAGGCGGGAAATGACCTTTACCTTACCATCGACAAAAATCTGCAGGTTGCGATTTACAATATACTTGAACAGAAAATTGCGGGCATTGTGGTTTCAAAGATACAGAACATATACAACTACGATCCCGCTACGGCATCATCGCGGAGCAATATCATTATACCGATAGATGATGTGTATTTTGCGCTGTTTAACAATAACATAATTGACTTTGAGCATTTTTCAAGTGAAGATGCGTATGACACTGAAAAAGAAGTATATCAGATATATCTTGGCAAACAGGCGAATGTGCTTGAGGAATTGAGGGCTGAGCTTTCGGACAAAAAAACCCCTTACAATCAGCTCACCAAGGAATACCAGAATTACGAGAGCTATATCGTGTCAATGCTCACGGACAAGGGAGTGCTGTTAAGCTCTGAAATTAATCAGGAGGATGCGACATATATAGCATGGGCAAAAGACGAAACAATAAGCCTGAATGAGTATCTGACATATGCAATTTCGCAGAATTGGATTGACATTACAAAGCTTACAGTCAACTCGCAGTATTCGGATTCGACAGAGGTTTTGGAAAGCATAATCAATTTTATAATAGAAAATCTGCAGGACAACACACAGTTTACAAAGAGACTGTATAAATATATGATAAGTTCTCAGACGGTTACGGGAAGGCAGGTCTGCCTGATACTTTGGGAGCAGGATTTGGTGAGCGTTGACGAGAGCAGGATTGACATACTGAGAAACAACAGCAACAATCTGAACGCATACAACTTTATGCTGGATATGATTAGGAACCTGCAGATAACGCCCGCTCAGCTGGCGCTCGACCCCTGCCGCGGCTCATGCGTTGTCACGGACGTAAACACTGGCGAGGTGCTTGCGCTTGTTTCCTACCCTGGATATGATATCAACAAAATGGCAAACGGGGCGGATTCCGCTTACCTTTCAAAAATCTACAGCGATTTGTCAACTCCGATTTGGTGCGCCGCCACGCAGGAGAGAACGGCGCCTGGATCTACGTTTAAGATAGTTTCGGCGGTTGCCGCCATAGAGGAAGGAGTGGTGTCGTCGCTTGGCGAGACCATCACCTGTACAGGCGTGTTTGACAAGCTTGCGCCCACGATACAAAGATGCTGGATAGCTCCAGGCGCGCACGGCAGAATGAATCTGTCAAATGCAATAGCAAATTCGTGCAATATGTACTTTTACGAGGTAGGCTACAGGCTGAGTCAGGACGGCACAGGCTACAACAGCAGCTATGGGCTTTCAAGGCTTGAGAAGTATGCCGATATGTTTGGACTGACGGAACATTCGGGAGTGGAGATAGCGGAGTCGGATTCGCAGTTTTCCACCGAGCTTCCCGTTTCATCAGCTATCGGGCAGGGCACTAACTCATACACAACAGTGGCGCTTGCAAGGTATGTCACAGCCGTGGCAAACAGCGGCACGGTGTATGATCTTAGCATTTTGGACAAGCTTACGGATTCGCAGGGCAATGTAATCAAGGATTTTACGCCTGAAATCAGGAATGAGATAGAAATAGACAGCAGCCTTTGGAACGCTATACACACAGGCATGCGGAAGGTTGTTGAGGCAAAGGCTTCATATAATGACTTGGGGGTAAATGTCGCGGGCAAGACAGGTACGGCTCAGGAGAGCCAGCTGCGCCCGAACCACGCGCTTTTTATCAGCTATGCACCCTATGAAAGTCCTGACATATCAGTGACCGTGCGTATTATGTTCGGTTACAATTCGGACTATGCGGCGCAGACTGCAAGGGATGTATATAAATTTTACTATAATTTAGAGGCAGAGGAGGATCTTCTCACAGGTACAGCGGAAATGCCCGAGGCCGTCAGCGCGGCGGGGGACTAAAATCAGCAAAGGGGAGCAAATGTGAAAAATACAGTTATTTTAAAACGTTTTCCGAGCGGCATCGCCGTGATAATGGACAACGCAATTCCATATGATGATTTGCTTGCGGCAATCGCCGAAAAGTTCAGCGCGTCTGACAATTTTTTTAAGGACGCGTCAGTGGCTGTTTCATTGGAAGGGCGGAATCTTACCGAAAAGCAGGAGAGGGAAATACTGGATATTATTACGCAGAATTCACATTTGAATATACTATGCCTGATGAGCAGGGACGAGGAAAGGAATGTCAAATTTCTGGGAATACAGAACAATGTGGCGGCTCCAGAGGAGGAAAACTTCGGACAGTTTTACAAAGGCAGTTTAAAGAACGGCCAGAGCATTGAGACAGAGCGCAGCATAATAATCGTAGGAAACGTGTTTGAAGGCTGCAGCGTGTATTCAGCAAAAGACATAGTTATTTTAGGCACTCTCGAGGGAGAGGCATACGCTGGCGCGGGCGGAGATAATAACCACTTTATAGCGGCGCTTGAAATGTGTCCAAGCCTGCTGCGCATAGGTGATTACACATACAGACCCGAGCACGTGCGCCATTCAATTTGGAAACCAAAGCCAAAGCCGGTACCGATGATAGCATGCGCATACAACAACGAGATACTGGTAAAGCCCATTACAAAAGAATTGCTTAACAGCATTTTATAGTATAAGTAATGGAGGATTCCTATGAGTGAAGTAATTGTTGTTACGTCAGGTAAGGGCGGTGTAGGCAAGACCACTACATCGGCAAACGTAGGAACAGGTCTGGCACAGATGGGCAAAAGCGTGGTTTTGATTGACGCTGACATAGGTCTTAGAAATCTTGACGTGGTTATGGGGCTTGAAAACAGGATTGTGTATAATCTTGTTGACGTGATTGAGGGCAACTGCCGTCTCAAACAGGCGCTAATCAAGGACAAACGCCATTCGGGGCTTTATCTTATGCCTGCCGCCCAGACAAGAGATAAGAACTGCATCACGCCGCAGCAGATGGTTAAGCTGATAGAAAATTTAAGAACACAGTTTGACTACATAATACTCGACTGTCCCGCGGGAATAGAGCAGGGATTCCAAAATGCCATAGCGGGCGCTGACCATGCCATAGTGGTGACGACTCCCGAGGTATCGGCGATACGCGACGCGGACAGAATTATAGGGCTTTTGGAGGCAAACGAGATAAAAAAGGTCGACTTGGTTGTCAACAGGCTGCGCCAGGACTTGGTGCGGCGCGGTGAGATGATGACTGTGGAAGACGTGCTTGACATACTGGGGCTGCCGCTGCTTGGCATTGTGCCCGATGATGAAAATGTAGTGATTGCCACCAATCAGGGAGAGCCTCTGGTTGGTAAGGATAATCTCGCGGGACAGGCGTTTTACAATATATGCCGCCGTCTGGAGGGTAAGGAGGTTCCTTTTATGGAGCTAGGAAAGCCTGCCTCCATATGGTCGCGCTTTGCGGGCTTATTTAGAAAAAACAGTCTACAGGAGGAGCGGGCATGAAATTATTTTCAGTATTTAAACGCAAGAGCTCACGCCAGATCGCAAAGGACAGGCTTAAAATCCTTTTGATTTCAGACAGGGTGAACTGTTCGCCCGAGATGATGGAGCTTATCAAAAACGACATTGCGCAGGTTATTTCAAAATACATGAAGATAGATGCCGCCAGCATGGAAATACAGATTTCAAAGTCAGGGAAGTCAAACAGAAACGGCAAGATAATGCC
>X301_European_Hare__coassemble_1200_pt1 | contig 16004 bp, 17 predicted proteins | sample X301_European_Hare__metabat2_low_PE_011 | metagenome-assembled genome bin X301_European_Hare
CCTCGCTGCCGCAGCCCTCGTATCTTGCGTGGTAGGTTACTCTGCCGTCGTCCCATAGCTTTGCCCCGAATTGAAGACGCTTCAAATTGCCCTCATATACTTTTTCTACCTCTTTCATTTCCTCAACGGCTGTATCAATTCTTGTACGCATGCTTTCATCTAAATTTTTGACCGCATGCGCGTCCAAGAGAACATTAAACTTGGCATCATACCGCCATAGACTGTCCTCGCTCAGATTGGAATCCGCGCTCGTGTAGTAGTTGATCCTTGTATCATGTTCATCCGTGGAATATTTATTCTCCAAGGCATCTATGTCAGCAAACTGCTTGGCTACAGGATTGCCCGTCCAACGATCTGCTCCCTTGGCGGCATTTTTAAATATCTGTTCTTTAAGCCATAAAGATCGAATACCAACTAATTCATTATAACGATTTACCAATGACATCGGCTCTAAATTATTGGAAAATTTCATATCGTATTCACTGTCAAACTGTAACCCATCCACATTTTCGACCTTATCAGCATCTATTTGCATTTCGTGATAATCAGACTTGTCATAAAGCTTAAACTCATAATTGTCTGGCATACCATCAGCATATGTAAACTGATACCCGCTGGGTGGCAGCTCATCAAGCCTCTGTTTCAGTTCTTTTATCTGTGCATATAAATCGGGATTATCCAGCCTAAGTCTTTCATCTATATTATACTGATCAGAATAACGCGCCTCCCACTTTAAAACCGAAGAATTACTTTCCCAGTCTTCCCTGACGGCAGTTTCACCTGATTTTTTTACATTATCCTTATTTGCATTAATAGCACTGTTCTCAAGCTTTAATCTGCCAAGCTTTGATATTTTCAATTCAACGGCGGTCTGTGCATTTTCCTCGTCCAAACCAGCTACCTTAAACTGTGAGAGAGTATTAATCATAGAATTTTTCTGAATATCGGCTATAGGCGTTTGATTGATATTGATGCTTAAATTATTTGACATATATCTTTCTCCTTGTTATTAAATTTATTTAGGGTGATTTTAGATAATCTTTTATGAGTCAATGGTTTTTTTCAAGTAATAAAAATAATTTGTATCACTAATAGTACTATCAAATGTTGGTTGAAGTATTACTTTCATTAAATCGTAATGATGTACTGTATATGGACCATCAAACAGTAAATCTCCACAGGCTGGATTTAACCATACCGTCACTTTAAAAAATCCATTGCTGCCTGTGACTACTGAAGCACTAGTTACAGCTTCGTCTAACTTTCCACGATCCTTCAACTGCTGATTTTCTACAGTAACTTTAACTAACACATTTTCTACTGACGTTTTATTGCCTATACTATCTTCCCAATATGCCCAACCATAGACCTCAACATAATCTGGTCCCTCTTTATTTTCACTTATACGCCAATGTTCACCATACGGATAAAAGACATCCTCGCCAGCTTCTGGACCTGAAAATTTTGTAATTTGCACTCCATTTACTTTTGGAACAGGTGCAACTGAAAGCTTATATGTTGGAATATCGCTAAAGTTAAAATCATTAAAAGAGTTTGTACTCACTACTCTAATGTAGTATGTACCCGCAGGTAATTCTAGTTCACCGCCATTACCCCAACCATGTAATAACATCGCATAGTTGCTATTTGAGCCCAAATTTTTGTATATCTCAAAGCCGCATCGATTTATAGATGAGTCTGCATCAACAGTTACTCTAATTTTACTATACGTAGCACCATCAGGAATCGTAAATACATACCAATCATTATCAATAGGTGAATATAGATAATGTGATACATTGACACCATTTGTCCCTATTGCCAATTCCTTGGCTTCTTTAGCATTTTCATTCGGCTCGTGATTATCTAAAAAATTCGTTATTATTGTATAATCTAATGTATATGCCTCTGTATCACTGCCTCCACCTCCAGAGACTACCACCATATACACCACTTCGTCAGCCAGTGCCTTATAGCCAACCATTTCCGCTAATGTACCATTGTCATTGATATATGTGTAATAATCACTTGATTTTATGAATGCAAATGACGAATCATAAAACACTAAATCATAATCTATATTAGTGTTATTTGGTGTCAACAACCTTGCCTGCAGATAATCTCCCGAAGAAAGTTCTACTGCATATGCTTTATAATCTCCTGTCTGCAATAAGTACTCAGAAAAATTTCCATGAGAGATGGTACTGCCATTATTCGTATATAAAGCTTGACTTTCCTCGGAAAAATGTTCTACACTTGTTTCTTCGCTCACTTCAACAGTCAGTTGATCAGCCGGCAAATCTTTATCATACATATCAAAATCATTATTGAAGCTGTTAATATGAATATATTTATCGTCCGAAATCTCTTGAACTTCTTCCTCATCTGCATAAGCATATTGCGTTTTAGACAGAATCATTAATGCCATTGCCATAAATACAGCACATTTTTTTAATACTTTTCTCTTCATAATTGTAATCCTTTCTATTTGTTCTATTAATTTTCCATATTGTACAGTTCCATACCGCAGTTAGTTTTTAGTTAACATCTATCCAATTCGGATCTATCCAACAGCTGTGGGTTTCATTCCATCTGCGGTATTGCATGACACCATTATCCCAACGGTATTTTATTATAATAACCTCATCTCTTTGCACATTTGCGCTTTTGTTATCTATCTGTGTTATAGTATTAGTTTCACATGCATACGTACATTGCATCGGATTGGATGTCACCATAAAAATGACCGCAAGTAACATCATAATTCCGTTTTTCATTCTTAAATAATGTTGCCGATGTCCAGCCCTCCGATTCCAGCTGCTGCGCCATCTCTGCCGAAGTCAGTGGTTCGTTTATTTCCCATAAAATATTGAGAAGTTCTTCTTCTCTCTGCGTAAGACAGTCTTTCTTTTTCATAGTAATCTCCATTTTTAAAAAAGGCTATCGAACTTACTTTTTTTATAATCGTTGTAATTATTATATCGTCAACTATCTGTATTTTCTTAACATATTTTCTTAATTTTTTTACCGATAAAAAAGCCATTCCTTAAAGCATATAGCCTTAAAGAATGGCTTTTTATTTTTCACTGCAAATCAACTATTTATCCACCTTAGGCAGCCCGTCAAAGCCTTTCCGCAGATCCTCATCTGTCGGGATATAATCCGTCATCTCGCCGTCGTGGAATTTCTCATATGCAACCATATCGAAATAGCCCGTACCCGTCAGCCCGAAAAGTATCGTCTTTTCCTCGCCTGTCTCATTGCACTTCAGCGCCTCGTCTATTGCGACGCGGATTGCGTGCGCGCTCTCAGGCGCGGGAAGTATGCCCTCAACTCTGGCAAACTGCTCCGCAGCCTCAAATACCGACGTCTGCTCCACCGCAACAGCCTCCATATAGCCGTCATGATAAAGCTGTGAAAGCGTCGAACTCATGCCGTGGAAACGCAAGCCCCCCGCATGGTTCGGCGAAGGGATAAAGCCGCTGCCCAGCGTGTACATTTTTGCAAGCGGGCAAATCATGCCTGTATCGCAGAAATCATATGCAAATTTTCCGCGCGTAAAGCTCGGACATGATGCAGGCTCTACCGCAATAAAACGGTAATCCTTCTCACCGCGCAGCTTCTGCCCCATAAACGGCGAAATCAAGCCGCCAAGATTAGAGCCGCCGCCCGCGCAGCCTATTATAATATCAGGCTCGATGCCGTATTTGTCCATGGCGGTCTTTGTCTCCAGACCTATCACGGACTGATGCAGCAATACCTGATTCAGCACGCTGCCAAGCACATAGCGGTAGCCCTCGTTTGAAGTCGCGACCTCTACCGCTTCGGAAATGGCGCAGCCAAGACTTCCCGTCGTGCCCGGGTGCTCCGCAAGTATCTTGCGCCCTACGTTTGTCGTCTCTGAAGGCGACGGTGTCACGGACGCGCCGTATGTCCTCATCACCTCGCGGCGGAAAGGCTTCTGCTCATACGAAACCTTTACCATATATACCTTGCAGTCAAGCCCCAGATAAGCGCATGCCATGGAAAGCGCCGTACCCCACTGTCCCGCTCCTGTCTCAGTAGTCACGCCCTTTAAGCCCTGCTGCTTTGCGTAATACGCCTGTGCGATAGCGGAATTGAGCTTATGGCTGCCGCTCGTGTTGTTGCCCTCGAATTTATAATAAATCTTGGCGGGCGTCTGCAGCTTTTCCTCCAGACAGTACGCCCTCACAAGCGGCGACGGGCGGTACATTCTGTAAAAGTCACGTATCTCCGACGGTATTTCAATATACGCCGTGGTGTCGTCAAGCTCCTGTCTTACAAGCTCGTCGCAAAACACTCCTCTAAGCTCGTCAAAGGTCATTGGCTGCAGCGTGCCCGGGTTCAGGAGCGGAGCGGGTTTTGTCTTCATATCCGCGCGCATATTGTACCAAGCTTTTGGCATCTCATCTTCTTCAAGATAAATTTTGTATGGGATGTTTTTTTCCTGTTTCATTGTTACCTCACTATAATTAAAGTCTCTTTAACAGTTCTTCCCTGGCTGCCTCGTAGCCTGGCTTGCCAAGAAGCGCAAACATATTCTTCTTGTAGCTCTCTACGCCCGGCTGGTTAAACGGATTAACGCCAAGCAGATATCCACTGAGGCCGCACGCAAACTCAAAGAAATAGAACAGCTCTCCTAAGTAAAATTCATTTACCTCGGGAACCTTTACCATAAGGTTAGGCACCTGTCCGTCTGTGTGCGCAAGCACTGTGCCGTTCATGGCGCTCTTATTTACGAAGTCTACCGTCTTGCCAGCAAGGTAATTCAAGCCGTCAAGGTCTACGGGCTCTGTGCCGATTGTGATTTCCTCCCTTGACTTCTCGATATTCAAAACCGTCTCAAACATAATCCTTGCGCCGTCCTGAATGAACTGTCCCATTGAGTGGAGGTCGGTCGTGAGGTCAACGCTTGCGGGGAAAAGTCCCTTCTGATCCTTGCCCTCGGACTCTCCAAAGAGCTGTTTCCACCACTCTGAAACGTAGTGTGCGCTCGGCTCATAATTGCAGAGGATTTCGATTGCCTTGCCTTTTCTCAAAAGAATATTTCTAAGTGCCGCGTACTGCATAGCGTCATTTTCCTCAAACGGAAGCTCCAGCGCCCTCTTTCTGCCGCTTGCCGCGCCCTCCATAAGCTTGTCTATGTCCGCGCCGCTTACCGCTATAGGAAGCAGCCCCACTGCCGTAAGCACTGAAAAACGTCCGCCTACATCATCAGGCACTACGAATGTCTCATAGCCTTCCTCTGTAGCAAGGTTCTTTAATGAGCCCTTCGCCTTGTCGGTGGTAGCGTAAATCCTCTTTGCAGCGCCCTCCTTGCCGTATTTCTTTTCCATCATCTCTTTAAATACGCGGAAAGCGATGGCAGGCTCGGTCGTCGTGCCTGACTTGCTTATCATGTTGATAGAGAAATCCCTGTCGCCGATAACATCAATCAAGTGCTTGATGTAAGTAGAGCTGATTGAATTGCCGACAAAGTAAATCTCGGGAGTCTTCCTGATGCTCTTGTCCACCATATTGTAAAAGCTGTGGCGCAGGAACTCAACAGCCGCCCTCGCTCCAAGATATGAGCCGCCGATACCGATGACAAGCAGGACATCGCTGTCGCCCTGAATTTTTTTCGCCGCCTCTTTAATCCTTGCAAACTCCTCCTTGTCGTAATCCACAGGAAGGTCAATCCAGCCAAGGAAATCGTTCCCCGCGCCGTTTCTGCTTAAAAGTACCTCCTTAGCGTCAAGCGTCAGCTTTTTCATGTACTCAACCTCGTGCCCGCTTACAAACTGCGCCGCTTTTGAATAATCAAATGTTACCTTGCTCATTTGTCCTCTGCTCCTTTTCTAAAAATATTTATATCCGGCATATGCAAAACCTCTCCGCAGCCGCCAAATACTGATAATAATATTTTAGCAAAATTTTCCTTATATTTCAATCATTTATGCTTTGTTTCCTATAAAACTGCGCAGCAATTCTTCAAGCTCACGCGCCTCCTCCTGCGAAAAGGAAACCCGCTCCTCCTGCGGCGCCGCTTTTTCACTTTTTTCGTCCTCCTCGTCTGACTTTTCCTGTTCAAGCTCCCACATAAGCTTTTCTTTTTCAAGTATGCCATGTTCAAGGCGCTGGGCGACTGTATTTTCAAGGTAATCCGTGAGGTTCGTCTTTAGCATCTGCCTGCGGTTTGGCATGTCCACTATCGACACGACGCTCAAATACAGGTAAATCCCCAAAAGGCTTATGATGTAAAACGGCAGAAGGCTTATAAAGCCTATGCCCTCGACTATGCCCTTGCATACGCCAAAGCCCGCCACAAACACGCCCGCGAGCATAAGCTGTCCCGAAAGGTGCTTCATAAAGCCCATGCTCATGCCGATAAAGCGTATGCGGTTGATAAACTTGTCCACAAAGACTGATATGTTTGACACGCCACCGTTTAGCTTGTAACAATTCACGAAGCGCTCCTTGCACTGCGTAAGGAGCTTGTTTTCCACGCCTGAAAATGTGTCCGCCGCCTGTATCATGCGCTGGTAGGTGATGCCGATTGCCGCCTGAAAAGCTATGCCGAGCGCCATCAGTACGAGCGTCAGCATTATTATAAATGACTGGTCAAAATAGCTGATAATTTCATTTAACATATGTTTTCCCTCCAAAATGATTAATTTGCTTTAAGTATAATCATTCGCGCGGCGCGTATCAAGACACGCGGGGGGAAAATCGTTCGTCAAATTGAGGGCGGATTTGACAGGGGGCGACAAGGTTTGGCTAAAGACGGCAGGGGGCGACAGATTATGCCTTCCATTGCGTCTAATATCGTCTGTTTTTTTCCTGTAGATATGCTTTATTTAATTTGTTCTTGCTGTATTTAAGAATTTAAGACATGAAGCTTTTGTTTTTTCCATATACTATAGCTGTAATTTCTTTCCATTCTGTAGCAAAGGGCAGCATTTATGATGATTTATATTTTATCTTTTCTATCCTGTTTAAATGTTTGCATTTTTCTCCATCGTGCTTGAATCAAAATAATTCATTTTTTAATTAACACTCAAAATATCCTTGTAATATCCTGATACCGATTTACGACACGGTAAATTTCAACTGCGTCTTTTCTTACCTTATACAGTATAATATAATCACTCCATGGCAAATATTTATAATCTGTTTTAAAACTTACTCTCTTTGATAAATCTGAACCCATATGCGGGAATTGCTGAATATTCTCAAACTGTTTATAAATTCCCTGTATCGTTTCCAAAGCCTTACTGGAGTTATCCTCGGCAATATATGTTTTAATCGCGCTTAAATCTTCTGCTACTAACGGATTAATTTTTAATATCATCATTTCTTACTCACCAACTTTAGTCTTTAGTTCATCTAATGACAGCCATCCGTTTCCGTCGCGGACAGCCTCCTCCGCCTCATACAGCTTTTGCAGCAATTTCTTTTCAGCCTTATCACGCTCATAGTCCTCTATATCCATAACTACAAATCTTCCCCTGCCATTTTTAGTAAGGAACACAGGCTCGCCAATCTGGCAGTTTTTTAACACTTCATTATAGTTTCTTAAATCTGACACGGGTAATATATTCGCCATAAATACCATCCTTTCAAATTTTACATAATGTATTTATTATTATAATGCAAGATGCTGTAAAAATCAACGAAGATTTTTACAGCATCTAATATAGTATCAATATTTAGGATTTATACTATAAATTTATTTATGCCTTGTGCCATATTTTCACAAACGCTATAACGTCTAAGCAAAAAATACTTTCAGTGCTCAGCTTTCCATGTTTATAACACTAGTTTATAGCACTAACAAAGATTAGTCGCCACTATGCTTGAAATCAGCATATACATATGCTATATTAAATTAAGCTCTTTGCACTGCATAAAGCTACAGTACAATCTGAGCAGACCGTGGCGCGGTAAGCGCCTTGGAGTCGGGTCGCATACGCGGCAGCGGATAGCCTCAACATCTGCGGGACAGTAATTGCTAATACTGGTACGCGGGTGTTTTTTTCCCTTATTTTCCAAGACACCCGCAAAATTAACGCAAAAGAGCTTGCAGAAGCAACAGAAAGCGAGGTAAAAGCATGGAAAATAACTACGAAAAATCCGCCATGAAGGTATCATTTGTAAGCATCGCCGCAAACACGATTCTTTCTATTTTCAAGCTGTTTGCGGGAATTTTTGCCAATTCAGGAGCAATGGTGAGCGACGCCATTCACTCCGCCTCAGACGTATTCAGCACCTTTGTCGTGATTGTAGGCGTCAAGCTTTCAAGCAAAGCCTCCGACAAAGACCACCCTTACGGTCACGAGCGCCTTGAATGTGTGGCGGCGATTATCCTCGCCACAATACTGTGCGCCACAGGCTTAGGCATCGGCTGGACTTCCCTCTCAAACATACTTTCAGGCAATTACGAAATCCTCGAAATCCCCAAGCGCTTAGCGCTGATTGCCGCCGTCATCTCAATACTCGTAAAGGAAGCCATGTACCAGTACACCCGCCTTGTCGCAAAGAAAATAGACTCAGGCGCGCTTATGGCAGACGCATGGCATCACCGCTCCGACGCGCTCTCGTCAGTCGGCGCTTTCATCGGCATACTGGGTTCAAGACTCGGCTTCCCAATAATGGACTCATTGGCAAGCCTCGTAATATGCGTCTTTATCGAAAAGGCATCATACGACATCTTCATGGACGCCGTAGACAAAATGGTTGACAAAGCCTGCGACGAGGAAACGGAAAACCAGCTGAGAAACTGCGCCATATCCCAGCCAGGCGTATTAAACATAGACCTATTGCGCACCCGCGTATTCGGCAACAAAATATACGTAGACATAGAAATAAGCGCCGACGGCAGCAAAACCCTCCGCGAAGCCCACTCAATCGCCGAATGCGTACACGACGCCATCGAGCAAAACTTCGCCAAAGTAAAACACATAATGGTACACGTAAACCCCGCCAAGCAGGACTAACCTGCCCTCCAAAAACTTTTTCCCTCTCAATTATTGACTTGTACAAAATTGGCTGATAAAATTTCTATAGTATATATTTTTTCGAGAGGAGAATAATTATGAAGTACAAAACAAGCGGAACCTGTTCCACAATGATTGATTTGGAAGTAGACGGCGACACAATACGCTCGGTCGCATTCACAAACGGCTGCAACGGCAACCTCCAAGGCATTTCAAGCCTTGTGCGCGGCATGAAAATCGACGACGCAATAAATAAGCTTAAAGGCATCAAATGCGGCTTCAAAAACACCTCCTGCCCCGACCAGCTTGCAAAGGCGCTCGAAGCATACAAGTCTGGCGAACATTAATAAATATGCGAATATATTATTAATAAAATACACATTATAGATTTAAAGAAGCGGAGGCTTTAAACTATGAAACGCATCGTCTTTACAGGAGGCGGGACAGCAGGGCACGTCACTCCCAATATCGCGCTTTTCCCCAAGCTTAGAGAGCTTGGCTATGATATACATTATATCGGCTCATATGAAGGAATAGAAAAAAGACTAATCGAGGATTACCATATCCCGTATTACGGCATTTCCACGGGCAAGCTCAGAAGATATTTCGATCCCAAAAATTTCAGCGATCCTTTCCGCGTCATCAAAGGCTTTACCGAAGCCAAAAAGACGCTCAAAACACTAAAACCCGACGTAGTTTTCAGCAAAGGCGGCTTTGTGAGCGTGCCGGTAGTGCGCGCCGCGGCGGCTTTAAAAATCCCCTGCATCATACATGAATCAGACATGACGCCAGGACTTGCAAACAAGCTGTGCATACCCGTAGCCACAAAAATATGCTGCAATTTCCCCGAAACCTTAAAGGATTTGCCGCATGACAAGGCAATTCTCACGGGCTCTCCTGTACGCGAGGAGCTTCTGCGCGGAAACCGCGAACGCGGCATGGAAATGTGCGGCTTCAACAGCAGCAAGCCTATTATCATGGTTATCGGCGGCAGCTTAGGGGCTGCAGGCATAAACACGCTTGTGCGCGAGGCTCTGCCGCAGCTGCTTGCGGACTATCAGATTGTGCATATCTGCGGCAAGGAAAAGATCGACAACCTGCTTTTGAATAAGGAAGGCTACAAACAGTTTGAATATGTAAAAGACGACTTAAAGCATTTGTTTGCCATGGCGGATATTGTGATTTCGCGCGCAGGTGCAAACGCCATCTGTGAACTGCTGATGCTTAGAAAGCCTGCGCTTTTGATACCGCTTCCCGCGCACGCAAGCCGCGGCGACCAGATTTTAAATGCGCAGAGCTTTGAATCGCAGGGCTTTTCAATGGTGGCTGACGAGGAATACCTTACAGGCGCAACCTTGGTGGAAAAAGTGCATGAGCTTTACTTCACGCGCCAGTCATATATAGACGCCATGCAGAACAGCAGCCAGAGAAATTCGATAGACACTATCATAAAGATTATAGAAGACGCAGCAAATGGCAGGGCGTAACGCCCTGCCATTTATCTTATCCATTGACATCAATTTGCGTCATTTAATATGTCCCTTATCTTGTCAAGCTCCTCATCTGTCATCTTTGTTGGTTTCATCACAAGCGTCTGGTTATCGTTATTATACCGCGGTATCAAATGCGTGTGGAAATGGAACACCGTCTGCCCCGCCACTTCATTATTATTTTGAATAATATTGAAGCCGTCGCAGCCAAGCCTCTCGCACATATGATTAGCCATCTTTTTGGCAAGCGGCATTACCTTGGAAGCGACACTGTCGTCAAGCTCGTACAGGTTTTTGTAGTGATTTTTGGGAAGTATCAAGGCATGTCCTTTTGTAGCGGGATTTAAGTCAAGAATTACCCGAAAATCACTGTCCTCATAGATTGTCCTCGACGGTATCTCGCCATTTGCGATTTTGCAGAAAATACAGTTTTCATCTCTCATAATTTTCCTTACCTCTTTTCTTCGGCGCGCGCGGCGCAGATTTTATTTTTACCAGACATTATATATAAAACCGCAAACATAATTCATCTGTCAAAAGCGGCAGACAACTTATCAGACAAACGCAAAAAGTAAATCAAGTGTCCTGAATACCTTAAAATCGCCCTTCATCTTCATATCCCCCGACATAAACGCGCGCTGGAAGGTTGTCCGCCCTTGGGTAATCGCTTCAAGGACATCGGGCGAAATCTGCATTTCCACGTCTGCGCTTTCAATATCGCCGTAATAGCACTCCATATCTGTATGGTCAACCTTTACGACAAGCGGCTTTGGGGCATCGGCAATGACAAATTTATACGCCGCGCCAAAGCCTGCCTGCGGGCGGAAATGCATCTTGAAGTCCTGCAGGAACACTGTGTAGTCAGGCTCTTTTTCATTGAGCAAATCCTTAAACATGCTCGCAAGCTCCTGAATATCCTCCTTCTGCTTCTGCACATACAAATCATCGCTTGCCAGCTCTGAAAGCTGCGCCGCCTCCTGCGGAGTGAGATTAAGCCCCGGGGTAAACGAAACCTTCTGCTTTACAGCCTGGTTACTGCACGGAAATACCGCCGTCTTCTGGTTGATAGAGCGGTACAAATCCTCCGTGCGCTTTTCAATGACGCGCGTATAGCCGATATTTTCCTCAAGCTCGGACACATCGGCAATATAGCCGCATATGCCCGTGCAGGGCAGCCCGCCCAGTATCTCCCAAGCCTCGGTAAGGCTCATCATAGCGTCGCGCTCTCCGTATGTAGTTGACATAACTATTGGACACATATATATGCCCGAAATCTTTTCCTTGTCGCCATAAAACCAGCATGCGTCGAGGAACTGCTGCATATAGCCGCCTATCCCGTACCACTCCACCGTAGTCGCAAGCACCACGCCGTCAGCGTCCTTCAGCGTCTGCGGCAGCGTAACTATATTATTTTTGTATTCGTAGAGGTCGTAGCGCTCTATATTTACATTGAGCTCCTTCAAAACCTCCTGCATGCTGTTTAATACGTAAAGCGTCGGATCGCCTATCAGCCCCCTGCCCCCGTAATAAATGTTTATTTTCACGGATTACTCCTCCCCCTTCTGACAAGCTGCATTATCAGCATTACCAAAAATCCGCACACCAGACCGCCGATATGCGCCGCGTTGTCCGTTGTCGTGGACTGTACGCCTGTGTATATCATGTAACATATTCCGAGAATTATTCTGCCAAGCGAAACCGCGCCGTACCTGCCGTTGTTAGCCAGCACAAGCACAAGGAGCGCGCCTATAAGACCTGAGATTGCCCCGCTTGCGCCGACCGAGCGGTAATTCTGCGCAGACATTACCATATATGTAAGCGAGAAAAGGCTTCCGCCCAAGCCCGAAACAAGATAAAGCACAGCAAAGCGCCAGTGCCCCGCCTCGCGCTCAAGCATCTCGCCCAAGCCCACCGCAAAAATCATGTTTCCTACTATGTGCGCCGCGTCAGCGTGCAGAAATGTGCAGGTTATCAGCCTGTAAAACTCGCCATCGCCGATTACCGTGTCGGCGGAAAGGCTGCCGATGTCAAAAACCCTCTCGCCCGCAATTATATAAAAAATATACACGGCGACATTTATTATTAAAAAAATCAGAGTTACGCAATAGTTTTTCCAGTTTCCCGTATTTGATGACACAAAAATCAGCCTCCGCTCCGCATGTCTTGTCACTATGCTTTAGCTTTCCCAGCCGCTTATGAATTATCTTATGAACATACATAAGTATTTTACCATTTAATGGCAGATAAAACAATGATTTAAAGAATATTTAAGCAATAAAAAATCCCAATACAGCGCAATTTCTGCCCTTATATTGGGATTTTTAGGGATTTTGGGGACTTCTGCATTAAAAATATTAATATTACAGTCTGATTTTTATTACTCTGCCGCCGTCTTCATGACACATATTTATGCTCCATTTTCTGTGCGCAAACTGTGTACCCTGCGTGTCGGGCAGCACCTTCTCATAGCGGTGCGCGCTCAAAAGCAGCCCTATTATAATTGAATACATAACCGCCGCGCTCCCGCCGTATGTGACAAACGGCATTATCACGGACGTAAGCGGGAAATATCCGAAATTTTCCAGCACTCCCTGCAAACAGTTGACAGCGATTATCAGCATACAGCCAAGCGATATGATGAAGCCAAGCTGGTTTTTCTGCGCCCTCGTGATATTTACGGCGCGTATGATGAACGCCGCGAGCGCAAATATAAGCAGCGCCGCCGCAAGCAGTCCGTATGCGCGGATAATATACGTCAGCATCAGATCCGACGACACAAAAAGCTCATTTGGCACTTGATTTTCATATGCGCCTATTATGCTTGCCCCCTGCAGCGTTTCCCTTATCTGAATTGGCAGATAGCCTTGAGCGTTTGCGTATTTTGCTGGGTTTATGGCGGCTTTTATCCTCATTGCCTGATATCCGCTGCCATAGCTTACGCCGTAAAATGTCATAAACGCCAAGACCGCCACAGGCGTTATAATTGCCGCTATTGCCGTGCAAACCGCTGATTTCCTGCTTACCTTAAACCAGCCCTTGAGGGCGGCTGCGGCAAACAAAACTATGCAGATTACAAAAATATTGGCTCCTATAAATATTCTGTCGGAAAATTCTGTCGTTATGTACGCCGTAATGAGCGCAAGCAGCGCGCCTTTTGCTATGCCGCCCCAGCCCTGCCCTCTGAGCCTGTATAAAATCCCCGCAAAGACAGGGACATAGAGGTACACAAGGCTTGACAAGGCGGGCACTCTGCCGTTTATCTGCGCTCCCGAAAGCGCAAAGACAAACATTGCCGCAGTCATCGCTACGTAAATAATGTGGCAGCACCGCCCTATAAAGGTGTAGTCAATAAAGCACACGCCTATCGTTATCGCAAAGCCAAGCACTGTATACGCGCACTGTCTCGGAAACCTTGCTGAACCATATGCGCCATACATTACGGCAAGTCCTGCGATATGTAAAATCAGCGTGATTGCGAGCAGCCTCCAGTCAAGCTGCGGTCTATGCACGGCATCAAGCGCAATGCCGATTTCCACGGGATCGCCCATGTCGCGCACCGCCTTCTCGAGCGCCTTGTCGTGGTCGTCGCCTGACTGTTCATATGCCGCTGTCTGGTCAAGGATATGGTTTCTTATCTCCTGTGCCGCGCCGTCGCGCGCTTTTACGCATCTTATCTGTTCTGTGATTGTCTTTAAAAATTCTTCCATCTGTATGATAGCCCTCCATTCTGCATTTTATTATGCTTTCTATGCCTTTCTATGCTTTCTGCGGTTAAAAACGCTGTAAAACATCTGCTGCTGATAAGCAAATATACATTTAAATTAATGCAGAAAGCACAGCACATTTGACACGGCGCTCTGGTATTCCTGCCACTCGTCTTTTTTGGCTTTGAGGTATTTTCTGCCTTCTTTTGTGAGGCTGTAATACTTGCGTATTTTGCCGCCTGCTTCGTCTTCGTAGGCGGTGAGGTACTTTTTTTCCTCGAGTGAGTGCAGCAGCGGGTAGAGCGTGCCCGCCTTTAGGGTAAATACGTTGTTTGACTTTTTTTCAAGCGTCTCAATCATCTCGTAGCCGTACATATCCTTGTCCTCCAAAAGACGCAGGATAAGCATTGATGTGCTGCCTGAAATAAGCGACTTGTCAATTGCCATGATTGGTTTCCTCCTTTTGGTTGGTGTGTAGATAATCTATATATCCTTATGAGTATTATATATAGATTGTCTATATATGTCAAGGTATTTTTTTGAAAGATAAATTCAAAATATAAAGCCCCCGACTTTCATCGAGGGCTGTTAAGCAATATTTTTAAATGTAACAAAAAACTTTTCTTTTTTACTTAATTTATTCTTCTGTGGATTACGGGCTGGCATCTATAGACTAATGCAAATCCTACATCTTATCCGCATACGCCATATAATATTCCTCCGCCTTTTCCTTAGTAATGCCGAAAAGCTTTTGGAGATTGTCTATGCTGCGTTCTTTGGATATGTGCTCTAATATGTTGTTGAGGATAAGCGCTCTTATTCCTTGATTAATTCCCTGTTCTATGCCTTGATTAATCCCTTGCTCTATTCCTCTGTCATATATGCTCTGCCCCATGCCGCTCATTTTATCGACCTCCTCTCGGATTTGCGGATTTCTGTCCATGTCTATGTACTTTTGGATATTCTCCTTGTCGGAAGTGAATACCGCATTTAAGTATTTGAATATGTTGCAATCTGGCGTTTTTTTGCCGCGTCTGATTATCACTACCTCCATCAGGTCATAGTCTTCTGTCGGTTCGTCTGTGTGTCCTATCAGATCTTCCTTTACAAAATGGTAACGCGTCACTGTGTTTTGCAGCCTTTCGGGTATGTTTTCGTTGCAAACCCATATGCTGTAGGCTTTTTCCAGCCGATTGTAGTCTGTGGTTTCTGTCAGTATGCCCAGCTGTGATGAGATTTCACGCGCCACGTAGTATGTACCGCGTTTTGTTATCGGATAATTTACATTATAGTCGTTATGCACTTCAAAATTTATATGAAGCGATATGTAAATGATTTCATCTGAAAGCCTTGGATTTTTTGCCCTAAAACGGCAGTCGTAGTAAATCGTCTTGTCCGTGGGCGAGGTCATCTCCGTGCCTGCGTCTTTTATCCGCAGCGGCAGGTCGCTTACCGTGTCTGACAGGCTTATCGAATCCGCGTCTATCAGCGCGATTATTTCGTCATTTGTGCAGTCCTTAAATTCGGCGACTACTTCCTTCAGTATCGGCGCGACAGCCTCACGGTATCTGAAAAACGCCTTGCACATCGCGTCGTATTTCTGTCTGCCGTCCATTGTGTCTATAAGCTGTGTTATTTCTTCGTTCATTAATTAAATTATGCCTTTCCTGTAATTTTAATATACCATCTGTGGGTGGGGATTTCAAGATTATAAGATTAAATGGCTGGGTGTAATTTTATGTTTTTGAAATATAATATGAAATTGATTGATTATAAAAGTTTTGTTCTGTGCGGGTGCTGTATTATAGTAACAT
>X301_European_Hare__coassemble_1208_pt1 | contig 15915 bp, 15 predicted proteins | sample X301_European_Hare__metabat2_low_PE_011 | metagenome-assembled genome bin X301_European_Hare
AGCCGTTGTTTATTCAAGCATTGTTTAGTGATTTACGCTGGGAAAGTTGAGTAAATAACAATTATCTAATAAAAATGGATATCGGATTTTACGTTAAGGTGTTAGAGTTTGCTGTGGAATGTAAATAATGACTTAATAAAAATACAATTTCAGTGTTGACATACAGAGTATATTTGTATACAATTATACAGAAAAACAAAAATCCTTCAGATGTACATTAAAACGGCTGTTTTAAATGTGGATTATTGAAGGAGCGCCCTAGAGCGGCGGAGGAGGAGATTGAAGAATGGACAATGATAACAGGAACGAATATTTTGAGAACCGGCCCGTCACTATGAATGAGCACAACAATCTGCTGCAGATTGAGGAGCATATGTATAAGCTTCAGGATGTGGAAAAACCGAATGCTTTCAGAAATATGTTCCCGTATGACGAGATACCTAAAATTCCGTTTAATGACAGGGTAGTGCCCCACAATATGCCGAAAAACATATGGATTACGGACACTACTTTTAGGGACGGCCAGCAGTCGCGGGCACCGTACAGCACGGAGCAGATAGTTACGATATATGATTATCTGCACAAGCTTGGCGGTCCGAATGGCATGATACGGCAGAGTGAGTTTTTCCTTTACAGCAAGAAGGACAGGGATGCTGTATATAAATGCATGGAGCGCGGATATGAGTTTCCAGAGGTCACTTCGTGGATAAGGGCGAGCAAGGAGGACTTTAAGCTGGTAAAGGAAATTGGCATGAAGCAGACAGGCATACTTGTTAGCTGTTCGGATTACCACATTTTCTTAAAGCTGAAAATGACGCGTCGCCAGGCAATGGACCATTATCTTTCCATAGTGCGCGAATGTCTTGAAGAGGGCATAAGCGCCCGTTGTCATTTGGAGGACATCACGAGGGCGGATATTTACGGGTATGTGGTGCCGTTCTGCCAGGAGCTTATGAAGCTGTCGCAGCAGTACAATCTGCCTGTCATAGTCCGCGCGTGCGACACTATGGGATATGGCGTAAACTTCCCAGGCGCTGTTATTCCGAGGAGCGTTCAGGGCATTATCTACGCTATACATACCCATGCGGGCGTGCCTCATGAGTGGATAGAGTGGCATGGGCACAATGACTTTTACAAGGCTGTCACAAACTCTACTACGGCTTGGCTGTACGGCTGTTCGGGCGTGAACACTTCGCTTTTTGGCATTGGCGAGCGCACGGGCAACACGCCGCTTGAAGCTATGGTGTTTGAGTACGCGCAGCTAAAGGGCACGCTCAACGGCATGGACACTACGGTAATTACGGAGCTTGCCGAGTATTATGAGAAGGAAATCGGCTATCACATTCCGTCGAGAACGCCGTTTGTTGGAAAGAATTTCAATGTTACGCGTGCGGGAATACATGCCGACGGGCTTTTGAAGAACGAGGAAATTTACAATATTTTCGACACGGAGAAATTCCTCAACAGACCTGTGCTCTGCGCTGTGTCAAATACGTCAGGACTTGCGGGTATAGCTCACTGGATAAATACATACTTTAAGCTTGGCGACGACGAGAAAGTGAGCAAGACTTCGGAGCTTGTAGCTTATGTCAAGGCGTGGGTTGACGCGGAGTATGAAGGCGGACGCGTGACAGTGCTTACCGATGACGAGCTTTTAAAGGTGATAGACGAGGGCTGCAGGACGCTTGGAGTGACGCTCAAAAAACAGGCGGCTGCAGAATAAAATGGTGTGAGGTAAAAATGGATAATGATTATTCATTGAGAAGCCGTGTGTTCACAAGGCTTCGCGAGGACATACTAAACGGAAAATACAGCGAGAACACGGAATTAAAAGAGTCCGCCATAGGCGAGGAGCTCGGCGTGAGCAGGACGCCCGTAAGGGAGGCGTTCAGACAGTTGGAGCTTGAAGGACTTATAAGAATAGTGCCGAACAAGGGCGCGTATGTCACGGGCATATCCGCTTCAGATGTAGCCGACATATATGAGATAAGGTCGCTTCTTGAAGGGCTGTGCGCGAGATGGGCGACAAAGCGAATGACAAAATCAATGATAGAGGAGATGGAGGAAACCATTATTTTGAGTGAATTTCATCTCTCCAAGGAACATTTTGAACAGCTTATCGAGCTTGACAACAGATTTCATATGCAGCTTTATGAGGCGTGTGGCAGCAAGATACTTATACATCTTTTAAAGGATTTCCACCAGTACGTGCAGAAGCAGCGCCAGCAGACGCTTTCCAACATAGAGCGCAGCAGGCAGGCGGTGGCGGAGCACAAGAGCATTATGGAGGCAATACGCGACGGCAATGCGGACTTGGCTGAAAAATTAGCTGACGAACATATTTGTAATGCGTACCGGAATATGGTAAAATGTGGTTTGAGCGACATTAAAGACTAAATATTATATGCCTTGCGACATTGACAGGGCAGAAAGAGGTTAAATATGGAAAAAATTAAAATGATTACTCCGCTTGTGGAGATGGACGGCGATGAGATGACCCGCATCCTGTGGAAAATGATAAAGGACGAGCTTATCCTGCCGTATGTTGATTTGAAAACTGAATATTATGACTTGGGGCTTGAACACAGAAACGAGACAGACGACCAAGTGACTGTGGACTCCGCAGAGGCGACAAAGAAGTACGGAGTGGCTGTAAAATGCGCGACGATCACGCCGAACGCCGCGAGAATGACGGAGTACAATTTAAAAGAGATGTGGAAAAGCCCCAACGGTACGATCAGGGCACTTCTTGACGGCACGGTTTTCCGCGCGCCGATTATCGTAAAGGGAATAGAGCCGTGTGTGAAAAACTGGGAAAAGCCTATCACGCTTGCAAGGCATGCCTACGGCGATGTATATAAAAATACTGAAATCAAGGTGCCGGGCGCAGGCAAGGCTGAGCTTGTATTTACAGCGGAGGACGGCACGGAGACGAGGGAGCTTATACATAATTTTACGGGTGCGGGCATCATACAGGGTATTCACAACACAGACAAGTCAATCACAAGCTTTGCGCACGCCTGCTTCAAGTATGCGCTAGACACAAAGCAGGATTTGTGGTTTGCGACAAAGGACACTATCTCAAAGAAATACGACCACAATTTCAAGGATATTTTCCAGGAGATTTACGATGCCGAATACGCCAAGAAGTTTGAGGAAGCGGGCATAGAATATTTCTATACGCTTATTGATGATGCTGTGGCGCGTGTCATGAAAGCAAAGGGCGGTTTTATCTGGGCGTGCAAAAATTATGACGGAGATGTCATGAGTGATATGGTAAGTTCTGCGTTTGGCTCGCTTGCCATGATGACGTCAGTGCTTGTGTCGCCGTCAGGAGTTTACGAGTACGAGGCGGCGCACGGCACTGTTCAGAGACATTATTACAAGCATTTAAAAGGCGAGGAAACTTCTACAAACTCTGTAGCGACAATCTTCGCATGGACAGGCGCGCTCAGAAAAAGAGGCGAGCTTGACAAGCTTGACGATCTGGTGAAGTTTGCGGATAAGCTTGAAAAGGCGACAATCAAGACAATAGAAGACGGAAAGATGACAAAGGACTTGGCGCTTATCACATCACTTAAAGACGTGACAGTGTTAAACAGTGAAAACTTTATTAAGGCGATCAGGGCGACATACGAGACATTATAATATAATAAGCATAGGGGATGTCGTAAAGTGATATGCTCCCTTCTAGGCAGCAAGTTTTTTATTATTTTACTTGTGTACCTAGAAGGGAGCATATCATTTACAGCGAAAGCTCTTCCCATTTGTTATACAGTTCTTCAAGCTCTCTTTCGGCTTCCTCCCTGTCTTTTGCAAGCTCCTGCAGTTTGGCGACGTTTGTGGCAACGTCGGAATGTGACATTTCATTATCAAGCGCCTTGATTTTATCTTCAAGCTCGGCAATGCGCGCCTCACATTTTTTTAATTCGTTCTCTTTTTTGCGCTGCGCCGCCTGCTGTTCCTTTTTTTTCTGCCAGTCAAGCTTCTGCGCGCTCGGCTCGCTTGAAACGTCCGCGGCATTTTGTAACACAGGTGTCAGAATATCTTTTTTTTCAAGGTAATAATCATAGTTTCCTATGTAATTTACAAATTCTTTCTGCGTCAGCTCCAGTATGCGCGTTGCGGTTTTATTTATGAAATATCTGTCGTGCGACACATAAAGCACGGTGCCTTCGTAAGCGTTAATCGCCGTTTCAAGGATTTCCTTTGATGTAATGTCAAGGTGGTTTGTCGGCTCGTCAAGTATGAGGAAATTCGCCTCCGACAGCATAAGCTTTGCAAGCGATACGCGTCCGCGTTCGCCGCCGCTGAGCGCGCTTATTTTCTTGAAAATATCTTCGCCCGTGAACAGAAAAGCGGCAAGGGTATTGCGTATCTGCGTGTTTGTAAGATACGGGTACTCATCGCTTATCTCGTCAAAGAGCGTCTTGTCCATATGTAGCACGTGATGCTCCTGATCATAGTAGCCGATTTCGACATTTGCGCCGAGGCGGATAGCGCCGCTGTCGGGCGGGATAAGTTCGTTTATGATTTTCAAAAGAGTGGTTTTTCCCGTGCCGTTGTCGCCGATAATGGCGACATGCTCTCCGCGCTTTATCTCAAAGGAAACGTTTTCAAACAGCATATTTCCGTCAAAGCCTTTTGAAAGCCCCTCAATGCGCATTACGTCGTTTCCGCTTGTCTTGTGCGGCGTAAGCGTAAGCTGCATATCCGCCTTGACATCCGTCGGTTTTTCGAGGCGTTCGATTTTGTCAAGCATTTTTTCACGGCTTTCCGCGCGCTTTATTGATTTCTCGCGGTTGAACTGTTTGAGCTTGTCGATAACTTCCTCCTGATGCTTTATTTCACGCTGCTGGTTTAGGTAGGCATTCATCTGCTCGGCGCGCAGATGTTCTTTCTGCACGGCGTAATCGGAATAATTGCCGTTAAATGATGATACGACGCCGTTGTCAATCTCGATTATCTTTGTGGCAATTTTGTCAAGGAAATATCTGTCGTGCGATACGATTATGACAGCGCCCTTGTAATTCAAAAGATAATTTTCAAGCCACATGATTGAGTTTAAGTCAAGGTGGTTTGTCGGCTCGTCAAGCATTATCAAGTCGGGCTTTTGCAGCAGGAGCTTTCCAAGCGCCACGCGCGTTTTCTGCCCGCCTGAGAGCGTGTCCACCTTTTTGCCAAATTCGCCTTCCTCAAAGCCAAGCCCCTTTAGAATGCCCGTGATTTCGCTTTTGCACGCGTATCCGTTTATAGCTTCAAAACGGTTTGAGAGAGAGGAGTATTTTTCCAGAAGCTGTTCAAGCCTTTCGCCCTGCGCCTCCTTCATGGCTTTTTCCGTATCGCGGAGTGCGTGTTCTAGGTCAAGCACCTCCTGTTTTACGGTCAGCAGCTCGTCATAAATCGTATTTTCACTGTCCACCGCCTGATGCTGGGCGAGATAGCCAAAGCTCTTGTCCTTTGCAAAGGTCACAAGCCCCTCGTCGGCGGGCAGGCTCCCTACTATGATTTTTAAAAGCGTGGTCTTGCCCGCGCCGTTTATCCCCACGATTGCCGCCTTTTCGTAATCCTCGATATGGAAGGAGGCGTTTTTCAATACCTGATTGTCCACAAATGTTTTGCTTATATTACTGCATGATAAAATCATAATTACCTCTGTTTCTGCGCTGCCTTTTGTTTAAGGTAGTGTATTGTATAAAAATTTGCGGCGGGCGCGCTTACAAAAAGCCTTTAAGTTTTTCCGAAGTATTTTTGCCGAAAACTGCAGACGGCTTTAGGCACCGCAAATCTATATAATTATAAAAGAGTTGCGCGATAAAAGCAATAAAAAAGTTTTTGGTTAAAATGTCAATAAAACAGCCGTAAATTGTACAATATTAAAATATGAATTGACAATCATTTAACGAAGTTGTATACTAAATACAGATATTTTTTGTTAATTTTGTCATATTTAACAAAAAACGACATAATAATGTCAAAGGCATAATAATTACACGGGGGTGTGCATTGTGGACGATAGGGACATATCGCAGGCTGTTATATCAAGGCTTCCGCGGTACTACCGTTATTTGGGGGATTTAAAAGACGACGGCATAGAGAGGATATCCTCGCAGGAGCTGAGCGAGCTGATGAAGGTCACGGCATCGCAGATACGGCAGGATTTTAACAACTTCGGGGGCTTCGGACAGCAGGGCTACGGCTATAATGTAGAGTATCTTTACAATGAGATAGCAAAAATTTTAGGGCTTAATGAAAAACACAATCTTGTAATAATAGGGGCGGGCAACTTAGGCAAGGCGCTTGCCAATTATGTCAACTTTGAGCGGCGCGGCTTTATCGTGAGGGGCGCGTTTGACAAGAATCCTGCGCTGTACGGCAAGGAGCTTAGGGAAGTCACGGTGCAGCCAATGGACAATATGGAGAAATTTATCACGGAGCACAACATTGACATTGCGGTGCTCACCATACCCAAAGATGAGGCGGTAAAGGTGGCTGAGAGGCTTGTAGCCTGCAATATCAAGGCAATCTGGAACTTTGCGCACGTCGATTTAAACGTGCCTGACGATATAGTGGTTGAAAATGTACATTTGTCGGACAGCCTTATGAAACTGTCCTACGGCATTGCAAATACGCAAAGAAGGTGAACGAATGTCACGTGATGATGAGATATTCCGCGAGGCGCTTGTCGGCAAAAAAATCCCCATTCTCACGCTGGATAACCAGTGGCACAAGCTTTTTACCCAGACAGGCGACAATGCGGAGATACATAGGCTTGAAGAACAGGTAAACGACCTGTTAAAGCGTCAGGGCAAGCTTAACACGGAGATCAAGAGCCTGAATGTTTACAAAAAGCAGATTATGAATGAGATCGTTTCTATCATGGAGCTGCCCGACAGTCCTGCCAAGGAAAAAAAGATGACCGAGAACAAGCAGGAGATCGAGGAGACAAACCGCAAGATTGACGATTACAATGACGAGCTTTTGGAGCTTCCAAAGCAGATAGACGACGCGAACTTCAATCTTATGCTTGCGACCATGAATGTGTGCTATAAAAAAATAAAGCAGAATGTAAAGAATATAGACGAGATAAACAGGTGGATTGCGGATTTCAGAGGCAAGCTGAAGCGTCAAATTCTGGCAAAGCAGCAGATGGAGATTTACAATGATGAGCTCTATTCATATATGCACGCTATATTTGGTGCGGAAGTCATAGAGATGTTTGACATGAAATACAATCCTAAAAATGTGCTCAATAAAAATAAAGACGGGGTATGACAGTTATCAATTTTGAAAGGCGGACACGGCGCATATGGAATATGTTTTGAGCGCGTCAGAGATGAAAAGCTGCGATGCGGCGGCGATTGAAAAATACGGTATCGCCTCCATGGTGCTTATGGAGCGCGCCGCGCTTGAAACAGCGCGCATAATCATTGACAGATACGGCAGCGGCATATATGCGGGCATTGCAGCGGGCAGCGGCAACAATGGGGGCGACGGAATAGCCATAGCGCGGATTTTGTCGGAGAGAGGCATACGCGTTGAGATAAACCTTGTCGGAGATGAGAAAAAGCTCACCGCCGAGACCAAGGCGCAGCTTGACACGGCAAAGCTTTTAGGAATACCTGTAAAGCATGGATTGGGGCATGCGACAGGATATGATGTTATTATCGACGCGCTTTTCGGCATAGGGCTTGCGAGAAAAATAGAGGGCAGGTACAAAGTGGCAGTTGATATGATAAATGCCTCAAATGCAAAGGTGGTTTCCGTGGATATAGCATCAGGCATAAACGCCGACACGGGAAATATAATGGGCTGCGCGGTAAAAGCTGACATTACTGTCACTTTTCAATACAGAAAGCTGGGGCATATACTGGCTGACGGAGCGGAATATTCGGGCGATGTCGTATGCGTGCCAATCGGCATACCTGACATAACAGTCCGAGAAGGGCGTTTGGGCGCGTTTACTTATACAGAAGCGAAAATTGATTTGAAGCTTCCGCAGAGAAAACCGACAGGGAACAAAGGCACATTTGGCAAGGTTCTGCTTATAGCGGGTTCAAAAAATATGGGCGGGGCATGCCTGCTTTCTGCGCTTTCAGCGTTTCGGACAGGAGCGGGAATGGTGCGCGTGTTTACGGCGGCTGAAAACAGGGACATCCTGCTTAAAAATATTCCAGAAACAATAATAAGCACATATGCAGACGACGGCAGCCAAAGGCTTTCCGAAATGGAATACAATATCCTGCGCGATGGCATGGAATGGGCAGACGTAATAGCCGCAGGTCCAGGGCTTTCAACATCAGATAAGGCGACAGATATTGTCAGGTTTGCGATTTCAGCAGGCAGAAAACCGCTTGTGCTTGACGCAGACGCATTGAACATTATTTCTGAAAATAATGAGCTTTTATCATTATTTGAAAGGGAAAGAGAAAATGATAAATTACAAGACGGCGGCGGTATACGAAGCGTAGTAATGACACCGCATATTGGCGAGTTTGCGCGCCTTGCAAAGATTCCTGTATCGGAGATAAAGAAAGACATGCTGACAGCCGTAAGAGGTTTTGCCCAAAAATACGGCGTGACACTGGCATGTAAAGACGCGCATACAATAGTATCAAAGCTTGGAGAGCGCGAATATATAAATTCCAGCGGAAATGACGGAATGGCAACGGCAGGCGCGGGTGACGCGCTGACAGGTATTATAGCGGGGCTTATGGCGCAGGGAATGAGCGGCTTTGAGGCGGCGGTCACAGGCGTCTATACGCACGGACTGGCGGGCAATATTGCGCGTGAAAAAACGTCTGGTTACTATATGATGGCTCAGGATATAATAAAGGCGCTGAAACATTTACAGTCCTGTCATATTTAAGACGCTATCTGCGCACAGTGCGCGGCGCGGGTACGTAAACTAAATCGGAATATGGCTTATAAGGCGCACGGAAATGAGGGGCATCATGCTTGGCTATACAAGAGTTTGGGCGGAGATAGATACAGACGCGGCAGCTTACAATCTAAATGCCATAAAAGAAAAAATAAATGATAATACCAAGATAATCGCTGTCATTAAAACAGACGGCTACGGACACGACGCAGTGATACTTTCGCAGATATACGAGCGTGACAGCAGGGTGTGGGGCTACGCGGTGGCGACAGCAGACGAGGCAGACGAGCTTGCCAGAAGCGGGGTGAAAAAGCCTGTGCTTATTTTAGGCTATGCTTTTCCGCAGAATTATGAGAGCCTGATTGATGAGGACATACGCCTTACCGTGTTCACATACGAGGCGGCATGCGGCATTTCGGAGGCTGCGGGGCGGCTTGGCAAGGCCTGCAGAATACATATCAAGGTTGACACTGGAATGAACAGGATAGGCGTCAAGCCTGATGAGGAAGGGCTTGAGCTTGTGAAAAAAATATCACAGCTTCCCTATCTTGAAATAGAGGGTATTTTTACGCATTTTGCGAGGGCAGATGAGGAGGACTTGTCAAGGGCTCGCGGGCAGCTTGACGCTTTTACAGGCTTTGTCAGCGAGGCGGAAAGACAGTCAGGAATAACCATACCGCTAAAGCATTGCTCAAACAGCGCAGGGATAGCGCAGCTGCCAGAGGCAAACCTTGACGCGGTGAGGGCGGGGATAATACTTTACGGGTTATACCCGTCAAACGAGGTAAAGGCGATGAACAAAATTTCGCTTAAACCCGTGCTTTCGCTTAAATCAAGGATAGTGCATATAAAGACAGTGCCGTCAGGACAGGAAATAAGCTACGGGGGCACATTCACCACATCACGCTTTACGCGTATTGCCACGGTCTGCATAGGCTATGGAGACGGCTATCCGCGGAGCCTTTCCAATATCGGGCAGGCGCTTATATGCGGGCACAGGGCGCATATTATAGGGCGTGTGTGCATGGATCAGATGATGATAGATGTCACAGATATAAAAGAAGATATAAATGTGGGCGACATAGTCACGCTAATCGGAAGCGACGGCGGCGAAAATATCACGATGGAGGAGCTTGGAGAGCTTTCGGGCAGGTTTAACTATGAGCTTGCCTGCGATTTGGGAAAAAGGATAGCCCGCGTGGTAAAATAAACAGCAAAAATTAAGCCGTTTTTTTAGTATTTTTTTGAATAAGCTGTAAATTATAGGGAAAGCTTATAACAAAGCTGAAAACACAGCAGTATTTCAAAAAATAACTGAAACAGAGGTGCTTAATTTTATGAAACGAGGAGATATTTATTACGCGGATTTACGGCCCGTAGTCGGCTCGGAACAAGGCGGGGTAAGACCAGTGCTTATCATTCAGAATGACGTCGGCAACAAGCACAGCCCCACAGTAATATGCGCGGCGATTACCTCAAAGATGAATAAGGCTAACCTGCCTACCCATATAGAGCTTAACGCGGGAAATTATGATATAGTAAAGGACTCGGTAATTTTGCTTGAACAGCTCCGCACGATCGACAAGAAACGCCTGAAGGATAAGGTGTGCCACTTGGACAATCCGATTATGCAGAGAGTGAACAGAGCCTTGCAAATCAGTCTTGAGCTTGATACATAAGGCTTTGGATATTGACGTTTTTGGATTGAGATGTTATATTAGAAAGGTGTAGCCTGTTTATTACACAGATTACACCTTTGTTGCTGTTATTCCGCATAATATTAAAGGAGAAAAATTTATGGACGACGGAGGTTCTTCGGCCTGTAGCATTATTTTATTTTTAGCGCTGCTGGCAATTCAGGCAGTACTCACGGGCTTTAAAAAGGCAATTGACCTGATGAACGAGAGTGAGATTATACGCAGGGCGGAGGAGGAGAAGGACAAAAAATCAATTCTTTTGAACAAAATTATCATAAGGGCTACCATATACCTTAACTCAATCCAAATGGTGCAGTCGCTTATCGGGCTTGTGATGGGCTGCTTTTTCCTGCCAAGGCTGACCACTTTCTTTAGGACATGGCTGTCAGGGATTAGCTTTTTTGCGGGAATGGGAGAGGGGCTTGTTACATTGCTGGCGCTTATAATAGCGTCATGCTGTCTTATGTACATACTTCTCACCTTTGGATTTCTGCTGCCAAGGAAGCTTGCGCAGAAGTACCCAGATGCATGGGCGTACAGGTTTATACGGCCTATGCAGTTTTTAAAGACGGCGCTTTATCCGCTCACGGGAATAGTGGCAGTGTCGGCGAATTTTATTTTGCATGTGCTGGGGCTTAGGTCTGTGGACGATCAGGCTGACGTCACGGAGGAGGAAATCATCTCAATGGTAAACGAGGGTCACGAGCAGGGTGTGCTCGAAGCGGGTGAGGTTGAGATGATTACGAATATCTTTGAGTTTGGCGACAAAGAGGCGAGCGACATAATGACGCACAGAAACAGCATTGTGGCGATTGACAGTCAGATGCCGTTTAAGGACGCGCTTAACCTTATGCTAAGGGAGAGCAACAGCCGATACCCTGTATATGAGGAAAATCTTGACCATATCAAAGGAGTGCTGTACCTAAAAGACGCGATCGCATACACACTTCTGACGAGGGCTTAAATTCGCCTGTCGGAAGTATCGAGGGGCTTGTGAGGGAGGCGGTCTTTGTCCCTGAAACAAAAAATATTGACGCGCTTTTCAGAAGCATGCAGTCGGACAAAAACCAGATGGTTATTGTCGTTGACGAATACGGGCAGACATCGGGGCTTGTGACTATGGAGGATATTCTGGAGGAAATCGTCGGCAACATAATGGACGAGTATGATCCAGAGGAAAACCATATCGAGGAAAAGGGCGAGAATGAGTATGTTATAGAAGGTATGACAAAGCTTGAAGATTTGGAGGAGCGCTTCGGCATACATTTTGGCGAGACGGAATTTGAGACGCTCAACGGCTACATTATTTCAAAGCTGGATCATATACCCGATGAAGATGAGTTTTCAGAGGTTCAGATAGACGGGTACAATTTTAAGATTAATAAGGTTGAAAAAAATGTAATCCAGTCGGTTATTCTGACAAAAATTCAGGAGTGATTTTTGTTATCGCTGTGAGCTGTAAAATGTTAATAATAGGCAATTGTAAATGGGTGCTTAGCTCCTATGCAGTGCTGCAAAGTTTTGCAGTCGCCTAACTGTTGATAAAATGAAAAAGGAGAAAAGATTATGTCAGGACATTCAAAATTTGCTAATATTAAGCACAAGAAGGAGAAAAACGACGCGGCGAAGGGTAAAATCTTTACGATTATCGGACGTGAAATTGCCGTGGCGGTTAAAGACGGCGGATCAGATCCCGCAAACAATTTTAAGCTTGCGCAGGTTATAGCCAAAGCAAAGGCAAACAATATGCCAAACGACACCATTGACAGGGGCATCAAAAAGGCGGCTGGCGACGGCAATGCCGTAAATTATGAGCATGTTACATACGAGGGCTACGGTCCAAGCGGCATAGCCATAATTGTGGAGGCGCTTACGGACAACAAAAACAGGACAGCGGCAAACGTAAGGAGCGCATTCACAAAGGGAAACGGCAGTATCGGTACACAGGGCTGCGTATCGTTTATGTTTGACAAGAAGGGGCAGATTATCATAGACAAGGAGGAGTGCGAGCTTAGCGCGGACGACCTTATGATGATGGCTCTCGACGCAGGCGCGGAGGACTTTTCAGAGGAGGAGGACAGCTTTGAAATCCTTACTTCGCCTGATGACTTTGACGCGGTTTATAAAGCGCTGCAGGACAACAAGATTGAGATGGCAAGCGCGGAGGTCACAATGATACCGCAGAATTATGTGGAGCTTACTGATGAAACTGCGATAAAGAACCTGAACAGGACTCTCGATATGCTTGACGAAGATGACGATGTTCAGGCGGTTTATCACAACTGGGACGAGTAATCGGTCGGAGGATTAGGATAAAGTGGTTACGGTCAATAACGGGAATTTTGACATTGAGCAGATATGCCAGTCGGGACAGTGCTTCCGCATGGTTAAATGCGGCGACAAATACAGCCTTGTGGCGTTTGGCAGGTATCTGGAGCTTAGCCAGAGCGGCGATGACATTTCCATTGAATGTACGCAGGAGGAATTTGACACAATCTGGAAAAGCTACTTTGATATGGGAACTGACTATGGGAATATAATAAAAGGCATAGATGCGCAGGACAATTATCTAACGCAGGCTGCGGATTTCGGCAAGGGCATACGCATACTCAGGCAGGATTTGTGGGAAATGATTATTTCATTTATAATCTCACAGCAGAACAACATAAAGCGTATCAGAAAATGCATTAATTTCATATGTGAGAAGTACGGTGAAAAGCGTGTCAGCGCAGGCGGCGCGGAATACTATGATTTTCCCACGCCGAAGGCGCTTGCAGGTGCGTCGGTAGATGATTTGTACGCCTGCAATTTAGGCTACCGCAGCAGATACATACACGAAACGGCGCTCAGCGTATACAGGGGCGACATAGATTTGGAGGCTCTGCCAAATATGGATTATGCGGCGGCAAGAAGCGAGCTCTTAAAGCTTTGCGGCGTCGGTGCAAAGGTTGCGGACTGCATATGCCTGTTTGCCCTGCACAAGACCGAGGCGTTTCCTATAGACACGCACATAAACAAAGTGCTTGCAGCCCAGTACCCGTCGGGCTTTCCGTTTGAAAAATATTCTAATTACAGCGGAATACTGCAGCAGTATATTTTTTATTATGACTTGAACAAAAAATAATATTGGCGTAAAATAAAAATCAACAGAAAGGAGTGTCAGTTATGAAGGAAATAACCGCTGATGAGGAGGAAAAAAAGGTTAAGTACATAGACAATCCTCTGCCGGTGCCAAAGCGCCGCGCGCACAGGCAGATGGAATACTCCATAGAGGTTGATGAAAATGACGATTTTGACATCAAGGATATGACGGGAATGGATTTTTACGACATTCAGTGACGGCGCGCATAATAAATCCGAATATGTGAAAAAATAAAGGGAGCTCCTTTATGGCAGGGAGTTCCTTTTATATTAAAATTCGGAGGTATGCGCATATGGCGGATAACGGCGGCGATAACAATGAGGTTTTGGAAAACAAGAAATATAAAGATGAAAAGCTGGAGAAGGAGAGCCAGATTACGCTTGACGAAAACGAGGAGCACCACAAGATACATCTCATTACGATTATAGGAGAGATAGAGGGACATGAAAACGCGGGAAACCAGTCAAAGGTTACTAAGTATGAGCTTTTGCTCCCGCAGCTTGCGTCAATCGAGGACTCGAAGGATATTGACGGCGTGCTGATTCTGCTCAATACTATGGGGGGCGATGTCGAGGCTGGTCTTGCAATCGCTGAGATGATATCGTCGCTAAGCAAGCCCACGGTTTCACTGGTGCTTGGAGGGAGCCACAGCATAGGCGTGCCGATAGCGGTAAGCACGGACTACTCATTTATAGTGCCGACAGGGACTATGGTGATACACCCTGTACGGATGAACGGAATGGTGATAGGCGTGCCACAGACCTTCAACTATTTTAAGGACGTGCAGAACCGCATAACAAGCTTTGTGTGCAGCCATTGCAATATTTCAAAGGACAGGTACGAGGAGCTTATGATGGAGACGGAGGTGCTCACAAAAGATGTAGGTTCGGTGCTTGAAGGTCAGGAGGCGGTTGATGAAGGGCTTATCTGTGCGATAGGCGGAGTGTCGCAGGCGATAGAGAAGCTTCATTCTTTAATAGACAACCGAAAGAAAAAATGATATACTAATGTGTAAAGCGTTTTTGATGGGGAGGAATATAAATGGCATCTGCTAGTGGAAAGAAAAGCTCAGTAAGCAGGGCATCCAACGGAAAAAGTACAAGCAGGAGCAAAAGCACGGGCGCACGCAAAACAAGCGCATCAGGCACAAGGAGCAGAAAAAAGAATGTCAAAAGAAACGAAGTGGACATTGCTGTAAAAAGCGAAGTAATGCTTATCATAGTGTTTGCCGTTGCGATATTTGCGTTTCTTTGCGTCATAAATCTTATACATGGAGCGGCGGCGGAGGGAATACGTGACGTTATGTTCGGGATATTCGGGCTGATGGCGTATCTTATCCCAGTCATTGTGTTTCTGGGTTTCGCCTTTTGCTTGTCAAACAAGGGAAACACCGTTGCGGTCATAAAGCTTGTGAGCGCGGTGGTGCTTGTCTTTCTGCTTGGCATAGTCGCATATATGATAATGGGACAGGAAAAGCTGCTTTTTAGCGGCAATCCTTTAGTCAAGGAATTGTACAGTATTTCCGTCGAGCATCATGCGGGCGGCGGAGTGCTTTTCGGGAGTGTGGCGCATGGGCTGTATTCGCTGGTGGGCTTTGGAGGCACGCTTTTTGTCGTGATAGTGCTGGGCATTATTTCAATAGTCTTTATCACGGAAAAGAGTTTTTTGTCAGGCATAAAGAGAGGTGGCTCATATATTATCGAATCGGCAAGGGAGGATGCTGCGCGCATGCGTGAGTATAGGGAGTCGCTTGCGCAGGAGGAGGACTATGACGATTATGATGAGGAGGATTATGACGACGAGGAGGAACCGGAGCCTGTAAGACGGTCCCAGCGCCCTTCGCGTATAGAGCTTGAAAGACAGCGCGCGCAGGAGCGTGAAAGAGAGCGTGAAAAAGAAAGAGAGAGGGCAAGGGAAAAGGCTAAGGCGAGAGAAAAATCAAGGCGTCTGGATAAAAAGGCGCGCGGAGTAGTGCCAAGTGCGGCGGTTACATTAAAGAGCGAGGAGCCGCAGCTTGGAGCAAGTCAGAATATTCATGAGATTATGCTTGTCGATGAAAATGACGAGGGCAGTACATATTATGAGAATATTCACAGCAGACCGTACAATGAACAGGAGCCGCCTGCGTTTGAAGGTGCAGGGGAGACTGCATATGCCGAAGGAGAGACGGAAACGGAAAATGCTCAGGATTATAT
>X301_European_Hare__coassemble_1213_pt1 | contig 15809 bp, 11 predicted proteins | sample X301_European_Hare__metabat2_low_PE_011 | metagenome-assembled genome bin X301_European_Hare
GGATGATGATGATGATTATCCGTCGCCTAGTGTTGCTGAAAACAAAAATAAAAAATGTAAATATGATTACATACTTGGCGGGCGGTATGAATTACAACAAGTAACATGGCCTGCTGTACTGACTGGCACAATACCTGATAATACATTATATGGCTGTTATCATTTGGGATTGGCGATTTTCCCGGAAACAGCGCAGACAGCTACATATTTCCCATCTGATAAGACTGGCAAATATACCCGTGGACTTTTCAGATATGTGACGAATGATGAATTTTATGTGAAAGGTCCGAAGGAAGGGGCGGCATCAAAGAGTATAGCAAGTCCAAGACAGTGTACTTGGGAGGCTACGGCGGGCTATGACGTTGACGGAAAGCCGGGACCTGTGCCGTATATGTTTACTGATGAAACAGGCGATCATTTTGAGATAGGATATGATGACGCTAAATATATTGCTACAGTCGATGTCATAGACGAGAAGACGGCAAAACTTACAAGCTATATGGTAAACCCCAAAAACAGGGGGGAAGACACTGACCGCGTGGCGGTTTCCATAGGTAAAGTAGGCAAATACACCATAGTAGAGATAGGCGAAAACTGTTTTGACGAAGAGGCTAAACAGCGCATATACAAGCTTACGCTTGAGGACGGAGCAGTGCAGAAGCTTGATGCGGGCGCTTTCAAAGGTACTAAGAATCTGCAGTGGGTGTATATAGGCAATGATGTAAAGGACATAGGCAGTGAAGCGTTTGCAGACTGTCCTAAGCTTGAAAATATTTATTTCAGTCAGACTGATTCGGCAGCTTGGAATGATGATGATCCATATTGGAGCGAGCTGCAAGTGCCTGATGATGCTTTCCGCACTAGTTCAGACCGCTTGACATTCCACGGTGACATAAATGAGAACTTTAGACCGTTCCAGATAGCTATGTCCGGGGATAATTATGATGGCAACGGGAAGTGTACTTTGACAGGAACAGGCATTGCCGTATGCTACAAGACGGACGAACCGCTCAACCTTACTGTAATCAGAAACCGCAAGGACGGAAAGGCGACGTTGGTAGACTATCCTCATTATGAGGAAGTGAATACTATTAATGCGGATTACCTTGCTAAGAAATATCCGTATGTGGATGCTGATGGCACAGCCTTTGAACCAGATGAACCATCTAATAAACAAAAGAAAGATAAAGTAGATGCTAAAAGAAATATAAAGGGCAAATTTGAAAAGATATATGGTTTGGCGGCAGGGGATTCTGATGTGACAGAAATGCCAGCAGACGAGATGGAGATAATAAATGATGCCCTCAATATAAAACTTCCAAGCGGCATAGAGAGCGTGGATTCTGCGTCTTTCCTGACAGAGACTGAAGATAATGATCCGACCAAGAGCAACAAAGAAGAACAATGGTATTTATATCATAAGTATGTGCTTGGCAAGGATAGTAATGATCAGGACGAATATCAAAGTGATAAGGATAAAGGCGGAGAAATAGATGACAGGGAATTATTATCACCTAAAAAAGTAAATAAAGCTGGCGCTAAATCGCCAACATTTATTGTTGATTTGTATTCCAAAAATGGCGAAGACACAAATGACACGTATGATGAGCGTTATCAAACGGCTATAGACAAGGACGGCGTAGCGGACGGCAGGAATGTAGCAGTAGGCGGTTTGTTCAGCGGCTTGTTTACGGCTATAGATCAGTCTGCGCAGGATTTTACACAAGATATTGAATTGAATACCAACAGGCATATTTTTACAGGTGGCGATGTTAGTGGCATATATGAGGGACAATTATACAGGGAACGCTACTCGGCAGGAAACGATTATCTGACGACCATAGACTTGGGAACAGTTTCAGAATTGCCTGATTACGCCTTTGACAGCTGCGAAAATCTGTTGCGCGTCACTTTTGGCGAGGAAATGCAGGATGTAGGCATACTTCCGTTTAGAGGGTGCGTAAATCTGTATAACATAGCGACAGAGGGAAGTCCGTATGATTTCAATGATATGATTCTGTATAAGATAAATGACGGCGGTACGGCTAAGATTGTCGAGTGTCTTGAAGGCAGAGGTAAAAATGGCGATGGTGTTCTTGACAACAGTTTTGGAACATACAAAAATTCGGAAGTAACAATTCCTGACGGATATGATGTTACGGAAATGGATAAGTATGCGTTTGCCAATTGTAAGTATGTTGGCGGTGTAGACCTTTCAAATACACGGTTAAGGGTTCTTCCGGAAGGCGCTTTCCAAAATGACGAGGCGTTGAGGGAGGTTAAGCTGCCAGCTACGGTAAATAATATTGGAGATTACGCTTTTTATGGAGTAGAAGGCAATTTGAGCCTTACCATACCTAATCCGAATTGTGCGCTTTCAAATTATGCGTTTAACTTTGATGACACCAGTACAGTTACGATAAGAGGCGTAAAGTATGAGGACGAAGCATCGGGACTGACAAGCACTACATGGGAAACATATACTCAGCTGAAGGACGCGCTTGCAAAGGAACATAAGCAGGACAATATAGTCTGGGCTGAATATGACAAAGAGTATATCGTGACTTGGCTTGATTATGATTTATCTGTAATTAAGCAGGATACGGTTTTGAAGGGCGGGAGCGTTACGCCTCCAGCAGATCCCAAGAGAAACGGATATAAGTTTACAGGCTGGATTTCAAGGATAGGCGGGGATGTCATTACAGACAAGGATGACCCTAAACCGTATGAAAATGTCACAGAGGACAGGACTATAATCGCAACATATGAGACTGACTCTAAATCAGTAGTTTCAGATGGTAATGATTACCAGCTGACTGTCAATAATGGCAAGGCTTTGATTGGAGGAGAGGTTGTTACAACTTTCCCAGTTTCTCTTAAGGGCGGTGACAGTGTCACTCTTATGGCGGCTGATGAGGAGAAGTTCAGCGTATGGACGACTGATCCTAGGGAATATATTTCACTTGTAGACAATCCATCAGCATATACATCACTGTTTACTATGCCTAACAAGGATGTAACAGTTACGGCTAATGACGCGGTAGACAGTGGCAGCCAAACTCCAGGCGGCAGCGGCAGCGACAATCCAGGCGGCAGTGGCAGCGGTGGCGATAATCAAGGCGGCAGCGGCAGCGGTGACAACGACAACAAGACCAAGTACAAGCTCACAGTCAACTACGGTTCAGGCAGCGGCGAGTACGAGGCGGGGACGAGCGTGACGATATCCGCGTATGCGCCTGAGTCGTCAAGCAGGGTATTCTCTAGGTGGACATCAAACAATTCAAGCCTTGGCTTTGCGAGCGCGACCTCGGCAACCACTACATTGGTGATGCCTGCGGCAGATGCTACAGTTACGGCAAATTATAAGGCGCGCGTAGATGACGACGACGAAGATGATGACGATACATCAAGGCGTCCTAATACTAACACGACTACTACAGTGACAAACCCGAGCAGCAATTCGGGCAGCAATGGCTCAAACACGAGCGGCACTGTAACAAACAACAATAATAACAATAACAACGGCGGCAGCAAGATTTACATTACCAAAAACGGAGTTTCAAACAAGGATTTGGCTTCCGTATCGGTAAGCGGCTCGACTGACAACTTTATAGTGAGGATTTCGGAGACTGACGAGGCGACGGCGGCAGCGGAGGAGGCGCTTATCAACAGATACGGCTCACTTGACGGATTAGTGTATTTCCCGATGGATATTTCACTGTATGACTCGACCGGTCAAAACAAGATTACCGACACCTACGGGCTCAACATCACGATTACGATGCCGATACCTGACGTGCTTATTCAGTACGGGGGCAATTCGCGCGTGGCGGCGACTGACAACGGCACTTTGCAGGCGCTTAATCCTGTGAAGTTTACGACTATTGACGGCATTGCCTGCATATCGTTTGTACCGCCCCACTTTTCACCGTATGTCATCTATGTTGACACAAACAACCTTACGGCGGGACAGACGCTTGACTCCACACCGTCTACGGGCGATCCGATACATCCAAAGTGGTTTCTTGCGTTAGGCATGGCGTGCGTGTCAGTGATATTGTTTGCTGCAAGTGACGGGCGCAAGCGCAAAAAATATAGGACAGCCTAGTGGGGAGGTAGTATGGATAGAAGACTGATACCTCCGATAGCGGCGACGGCTTTACTCGGCATTTTGGCTGTGGTGGGCGTGACGCGTGGCAGCGGCAGCGGCGTGACTGCTGCAGGAGATGATAGATTTAGGATTGACGGTACTACGCTTACGGCGTATCTGGGAGATGACACATTTGTCACGCTCCCTGATACGATTACCGTGATTGGCGAGGAGGCGTTCAGGGGTAATACTACGCTTACATCGCTTGAAATACCGGACAGCGTGACGGCTATTTCATATAATGCTTTCAAGGACTGTACGGCATTGACGAATGTGATAATACCAGACAGCGTGACGCGCGTAGGTCCGGGGGCGTTTGAGGGCTGTACGGCTCTTACGTCCGTCGAAATAGGTGAGAATGTAAGCTCATGGGGCACGGGCGTATTTACAAACTGTAGCGCTCTTGGCTCGGCTTATGTTGACAAGGACAACGATTATATTACGGAGTACAACGGCGCGCTTTACAATGGCAATATGACTATGCTGTATCAGGTTCTGCCTGCGCGGGAGGGTGATAATTATGTTATGCCTGAAAGCGTCAGGGATATGGATACGTATGCCTTCTGGAATCTTGTAAATACAAAGAATGTAAAGCTTTCCGACAAAATAACGGTAGTGCCGACGTATTCAATGACAAATATGGGCTCAGTGCAGAATGTCATTCTGACGGATTCGGTAGCTGCGATTGAGGAAAAGGCGTTTGCGGGCAGCGCAGCGCTTATGCAGGTGGGCATACCTGAGTCTGTTAAGAGCATAAACAAGTCGGCGTTTAAGGACTGTCCTGAGAATATGATGATTTATACCAAAAGGGGCACGACAGCGGACACATTTGGCAAGGACAACGATATTACTGTCATTTATGACGCGCAATATCCCAGAGATTTTATGGACAGCAATGTAAATATGGAGGAGCTGCCGAATCTGGGCGGGCAAGGTCAGACAAATACAAACAGTGCGGATTTGACCGATACAGACAATGATAATTCAGATACTGACAATAACAGCGGTAATACCAGCACAGGCGGCGACAGCGCTGGCGGCGACGGGACACTTTATTTGGAGGATTATCCTGCGGATGAGGGCTGGCTGTATGCGCCCGAGGGATATGACAGTATTCTTGATGCTCCGGATGATGACAGCGTTATCGGCAAGACTATAGTGGCTGCGGGGCAGGCTGTGATGCTTATGAATAATCATGACGGCACGGTTTACGGCGTGCCGGACGGCGTTAAGGCTGATGTAATGACTGAGGCTGAGGAGAAGGAGCAGTCAGCTTCCGAGAGCGAGACGCAGGCTGCAGACACGGAAAAGGACAATTCTGACAATCCCTCTGGCAATGCAGATATGGACACAAGCATCAGCGTGACGATTAGCCCTGACAAGCAGGAGAAGAATGTGTCAATACCGCAGAGGGAGTATTATAGGCAAAAAAACCTTACAAGCTTTGAGATTGACGACACTGTTCAGACGATAGGCAGGCTTGCCTTTGCGGAGAGCGGGCTTAAGGCTATTGATATTCCAGAAAACGTGACGGCGATAGAGTACGGCGCGTTTATGAACTGCAGCGCGCTCAGCGACGTGGAGATTCCAGATACTGTAGAAAGCATTGCGACAAGGGCGTTTAGCGGTACGGTGTGGCTGAATGAATGGCTCAAGGGCGGCAAAGAAGGGGCAGATGACGATTTCCTTGTTGTTGGCGACGGCATTCTGCTTGCCTACAGGGGTAATGAGGAGTATGTGACAATTCCCGACGGCGTAAAGCAGATTGGCTCGGAGGTATTTAAAGGACATACTGAGATTATAAATGTCGCCGTGCCTTCGTCAGTGACAAAAATTTGCGCTGAGGCGTTTAGAAACTGTGACTCGCTCATAGGGCTTTCGGGCTGTGAGGGCTTGCGGACTGTAATACGCGGGGCTTTTTACGGCACACAGATTTCCGAAACTGAATTTGGGAATTAAAAGCCTTTGATTTGAATTTTCATAGCGGAGAGAAGACATAATGGAGAAACTATTTTGGGGAATGGTAGGATGCTGTACATTGGTTTTCGGTATTCTGCTGGGCGCTTATTTGAATAAGATAGGGGTAATTGGTTCTGAGCCCGAGACGGCGGTTGAGACAGTATCTGATGAGGAGGACAGCGCCGATGAGGTGACGACGGAGCTTTCCCTTGATGAGCTTACGGCGCAGGTGCAGTCGCTTGTGGAGGATTCGCAGGATAATTATGCGACGGCAATGCTTGTGTTTGATGATGAGGAAAAGGCCTCCCAGGCGGAGGGATCAGACAGCGCGGTAAGCAGGCCGGGCAAAAGCGAGACGGAAAATCAGGTAAGAACCAACGAGGCAGTAGATCCCGACCGAAACGGCAGCCATGGGTATTTCCTCGAGGAGGAGCCAAGCGCGGAGGAAAATTCTGATGAGCAGAGCAGCAGCACGGAGAGCGCGCCCGAATCAAAGAATGACGGCGAGTATCAGTACCAGCTTTACAGCGACCATGTTGTTATCACAAAGTATTTAGGTACAAAATCTGATTTGATAATTCCTGATACGATAGAGGGGCAGCCTGTCACTGAGCTTGGGGCGTCTTCATTTGCAAGCTCGGCATCGCTTGTGCGCGTGGACATACCTGATGATGTGACGGCAATAGGCGACAATGCTTTTAAGAACTGCGCCCTGCTGGTGAGCGCACAGCTTCCAAGCAGTCTTACAAGTCTTGGTACGGGGGCATTTGACACCTGCACGGCGTTAGTAAGCGTAAATGTTCCTAATGGGGTTACGCAGATAAAGGACAGAACCTTCAACAACTGTCTTGAGCTCAAAAACATCACACTTTCCAAGGGGCTTACGAGCATAGGCAAGCTTGCGTTTTTCGGCTGTACCAAGATGGAGCTGGAAAAGCTGCCGACAGGTTTGACAACGATAGATGATCAGGCGTTTTTTTCCTGCGCTAAGGTAAACGCGGCATTGCCAAAGGGCTTGACAAAGCTTGGCGTGAGCGCGTTTGAGGATTGTACGGCTATGGAGACGGTAAACATTCCCGCAGGCGTGGAAACAGTGCCCAACAATGCATTTTCGGGCTGCACAGGGATTACCGAGCTTACCTTTAGGAACGGCACTACGGTTATTTCAGACAATGCGTTTGCGGGCTGCGAGAAAATTACGGAGGCCATTTTGCCGCGGACGCTTGTTAGCATTGGGCTTGATGCGTTTTCAGGCTGCACGGAGCTTGCGTCAGTGGAAATACCGCGCAATACTTTGAGCATCAGGTCGGGGGCTTTCAGCGGCACTAAGCTTACGGAGGTTACGGTCACTAAGACTTGTTCATATCAGGAGGATTCATTCCCTGAGGGAGTGACTGTGAATAATTACTAGGATTTTAGCTTGGCTGATTTATATTAATTATCAGGCTTGGCGCAGTGCGCCAGGCTGTGCTTTATGGAGGAGGGATAGGCATATGTGGAGAAAGCGTATTGTTGTCATGGCAGTCTGTCTGCTGCTGTTTTCGCTTATTCCTGTGCGCAGCGTAAGCGCGGACAAAGGGCCGGAGTTTACGCCGCTAGAAGATGTTTATTACACGAAGGCAGGCTGTGTCGTTTATGCGGAGCCGACATATACGTCGCTGGTGCTTACTACGCTTGACGCCAATCTGCCTGTGCGGGTTATCGGCGAGTTTTCAAACGGCTGGTATCGTATTAATATCGGCGTTATCTGCTATGTAAAGATGGATTCGCTTACCACGGCGGGCGCGATAGGATTACCGACTAATGAGGATAAGCAGATTGCAGACGCGCAGAAGACGGCGGCTGAACTTGGGTATGAATTTGTCTATCTCAAGCTGAACAAACAGAAGTGCATTGAGAAGGATATTTACAACAGCTATGTAGGCCGGAAGGTTATGCTGTATGCCAAGATTGATGATGAGCTTGGAGTTTCTTTTAAGATGCTCTATAATGACAAGGTGAAAAATGATATAAACCTCAACTACACAAAGACGGAGGCTGACAGTCCTTACGGCGGCAGGACGGTGGAGTTTACTGTTCCGGAGGACACGGAGCTCAAGGGACAGCTTGCCATTTTCCAGTTTAAGGAGGGGTATGACAAGGCTGTCACGACATATACGGCGGATTTGGATTCCTTTGAATATGTGGAGATGAATACATACTATACGGAGTTCAGCGAGTTTGCCTATGCGCCGATGACGCAGGTGAGCAATATGCGCATAGACGAGATGGAGATACCAAACAGCCTGACGGACAACCAGCGCGAGAAGATGGCAAACATCAGAAAGGGCATAAAATACCAAAGCTACGACACGAAGGAATACCGCCAGACAGTACGCGGTAAGCTTAGGAAAGATACTGAGTATGTTGATTATGACTATTAGAGCAGGGGAGGTATGTTTATGATTGATCCGCAGGGTGAGTTTTCAGAGAAGATTGAGTTAAACGGTCATATAGCACACCATGAGCGGAATGGCATATATAAGGTTGAGGAGCCTTATATGGTTGATATTGATGAATGGTCGCTTGATGAAGAAAACGAGAATTATTCGGCTGTGGGAACTAAATATTCGCCTGAATACGATAAATGCGAGATAGTCTATCTGTCAAAGGATTACAATGAAATAAGGAATTTAGCGAATCAACTGAATGATGACGGTGGCAATTTATATGGCTGCCTGCATTGCATATACAATGATAACAACCGTCCGATAATTGCTGGAGGAGTATATATTGGAGTTTAGGTATAACAATAGAGTAAAGGCATATGTAGCATTGGTTCATTATATGAACAACTATATACAGGCAGTCTGCGATACAGGCGCTTCATCTACGGCTATGGACTTAAATTCTCTGCGAGCATTAACAAATGACAGTAAGCGGTGCAATGCCCTAAACTCTGAAAGCATTGTCCCGACAGGTCAAATACGCACGGCAAGCGGAGAGTTAAATAAAGTGGCGCTTATATCATTAAACAATATAAGGATAGGCAGAGAAATAATTCCAACACTTTACAGTCGCGTGATTATTGACAATGCAGGGGCGTATGAGCCCATGATGCTTATAGGGCTTGATATAATAAGGCGCTGTGAAGTCAGTATAAACAGGGACAGGATTATTCTTGACAGTTTTCAATATGGCGACTACATAGAGGATAACAAAGCCATAGATAAATCAGTGATAAAGATATACTCATTATCATAAACATAAAAACGCGAAAGAGCATGGAATACGAGTAGGTGTGTTCCGTGCTTTTTTTGTAACAGCGTTTGGCAGCTTCATAAAACCTAATGGAATACGCGGGCGGACTGTCAGCCGTTTTCATAAAAATAATCACAAAAGTGTTACGAAATGTTAAGATTTATTAATTGTGCATATGTTTATTGCAACTTCGCAAAACTTGTGCTATAGTTTGTTGTGAAATGCATGGCCGTATTAATTGCGGCAATACAGATTTTGCGCAAGGCTACAATCTTTATGGGGGAACTGTGATGGGGGAAAAAAAATCAGGACCTGTAATCATGGTCAGGGATTTGTACAAGGTGTACCGCATCGGTGAAAACAGGGTGCGCGCGCTAAACGGCGTAAGCTTTTCAATCAACAGGGGCGAGTTCTGCGCGATTGTCGGCACGTCGGGCTCAGGCAAATCCACTCTTTTGAACATGCTCGCAGGCTTGGAAAAGCCCACAAAGGGCGAGATAGTCATAGTAGGCGAGCATGGGGAAAAACAATCGGAAAACCAGCTTGTAAAATTCAGGCGTGAGCATATCGGCTTTATATTCCAGTCATTTAACTTAATGGGCACTATGAACGCGGTTGAAAATGTCGCGCTGCCGCTTACCTTTCAGGGCGTGCCAAAACGCGAGCGCATAAAGCGCGCAAAGAGGATGGTGCATCTGGTAGGGCTTGACAAATACTGGCGGCACAAGCCAAACCAGATGTCAGGCGGACAGCAGCAGAGGGTGGGCGTAGCGAGGGCGCTTGTGGTAAATCCCGAGATTATTTTTGCGGACGAGCCTACAGGCAACCTCGATTCAAACACGTCAAGGGAAATAATGAACTTAATGCAGGATGTCGTGAAAAAGCAGAATAAGACACTGGTAATGGTTACGCATGACAATCAGCTTGCAGGCTTTGCGGACAGGATAATACGCATAGTTGACGGCAAGATTGTGGATATGATAGACAATACTCAAAAGAGCGGGGAAAAAGAGGAGGACAAGGTAAATGAAAAGGTTTAAGCGGCTGTTGTTGGCGTTTACGGCGATGCTGATGCTTTGCGGCAGCGCTGTCACGGTGTTTGCGGAGGAGGAGAATAGTGATGAGAATGAAAGCACTATAGATTACGCTACGGATGAAGAAAAGGATCATGTAAGAGGATTACTGAACCAGTATTACAGTGATTTAAAGATACGCTATAAGCTTTCAGAGGATCAGAAAAAGCGTATGGACAAGATATACAACAGCGCCATGGGCTATATGCAGAATGCAGGGCTTACTTATGGTGAGCTTGAAAGCTATAAGTCAGAGATTTCAGGGTATCTGCTGGAAATAGCAGAGGAGGAAGAAGAAATAACGCAGCCTATACTTATGCTGTCAAACGAAGTGCCTGTGTTTGAGGCAAAATACGGCGAGCAGACATTTGTAGTGCTTTCGCTTATTAATCTTGGCAAGACTGACATTACCGACGTGGTGGTGACGCCAAAGGTTTCAAATGACAGGAAGGAATGGCCGTTTGACATACAGCAGGCGTATGACGCGCAGACAATCCAGATAATCCAGGCGGCAGATGATGCGCAGGACGCATATAGTAAGCGTATGGATATTGGCTGGTTTTTTAATGTCAGACAGGACGTATTGACAGGCTGCTATCCGATTACTTTTAACGCAAAATACTATCAGAGCGGAGAGTTAAAGGAAACTGAGGTTGTTGCATATATAAATATAAAGGGCGCGGATCCTAAAAAGCAGCTTGTTGATAATGGTGATGATGAGGAAAAAGCTTCCAACCCGCGAATAATTGTCACAGGCTACCGCACGGATCCCGAGGTGGTGTACGCAGGCACAGTGTTTAACCTCACTGTAAGCGTAAAAAATACCTCAAAGGAAACGGCTGTTGAAAATGTCCTTTTTAATCTGGAGGCTACAGTGGAGGGAAGCAGCACGGAGGCTTCATATGCGGCATTCCTTCCCACATCGGGCTCAAGCTCCGTATATACCGACCGCATAGCGCCGGGCGCAACATATGAGATGAGCATTGATATGGAGGCAAAATCAGACCTTGCGCAGAAGCCATACGTGCTTACTGTAAACATGAAGTATGACACGGAGGACACGATAAATCTGACGGACATAGCTGAGGTATCAGTGCCAATCAAGCAGGAGGCAAAGCTTGACACGAGCAGCGCGGAGGTAATGCCTGAGTCGATAGAGGTAGGCGGTCAGTCAAACGTCATGTTCAGCGTGTTCAACACCGGCAAGACAACGCTTTACAATGTAAAGGTAAACTATGAGAGCGACACGGTTGAGAGCGGCGTCACATACCTTGGCAACATCACTCCCGGGCAGACGGGCAATGTGGATTCAATGCTTACAGGCATCGCGCCTGATACGGGCAGCGGTATTGTAAAGGCTGTGATAACCTATGAGGACGAGTCGGGCAACGAGTCAGTGTTTGAAAAGGACATAAACCTTTCAGTATATGAGGCGTTTTATGAAGACCCCGGGATGTATGAGGATCCCGGGATGATGGAGGAGCCCGTGGAGGAAAGCAAGGGGCTGCCTGTTATCGCAATAGTTGGGATCGCTGTCGGCGTTATCGTTGTAATTGTCATTATCGTGATAATTTTAAAGAAACGCAAAAAGGCAAAGCAGCACAGGGAGGACTTGGATTTATTAGATGAAGATGGGGACGATAAATAATGAGGTTTTTTGACCTGCTCTTTATGAGCATCGGCAATCTTTGGAAAAGAAAGCTCCGCACAGTCCTTACGGTGCTTGGCGTGGTTATAGGCGTAACCTCGATAGTAGTCATGATGGCGCTCGGTAATGGACTGAAGGAGTCAATGCTTGAAAGCTATTCAAGCTATGCGTCAATGACCGAGATACAGGTCAATTCGGGCGGATCTGGCTATTATTCTTCAGGCTCGTCGTCGGCCCCTGGCGATACGGAGGAAAAATTCTTAAATCAGGAATTTATTGATCAGCTGCTTGCAATGGAGCATGTCACTGGCGTTGAGCCTGAGCTGTCAATGTGGATTATGCTGAAATGCGGCAGGTACAGGGCGGAGCTTGACATCATCGGCCTGACACAGGAAAGCATAAAGAAAAGGGGCTATACCATAGCGGAGGGCACTCTGCCGCCGGCTGATGAAAGTGAGTTAAAGGTGTTTTACGGCAATAATGTGCTTATGCAGTTTTATGTTGAAAGCACATACTTTTATCCGTGGTATGAAAATCAGGAGGCGCCAGATGTAGACCTTATGAATGATCCGATATTTTACATCTTTGACAGGAATGCCTACTGGAACTCGCAGGGGAGCGACAGCACGACGGCGCCGCCGAAAAAATACATCATCGAGGCAAGCGGCCTTATGGCAGGGGAGCTTGGCGAGTGGGATAACAATGACAGCTCGAGTATAATCTGCGATATAGATGCCCTAAAGGCGCAGCTAAAGCGCGTATTCAGGAAAAATCCAATTCCCGGCCAGCCCACCCGCAAAAACGGCAAGCCGTATGACGAGATTTTTTACTCAACAATCAGGGTGCAGGTTGACGAGATGGAGAATGTGGCTGACGTCACCAAAGCCATACAGGATATGGGGTACAACGCGTACAACAACGCTGAGTGGATTCAGCAGAATATAGAGCAGATGAATACAATTCAGGCGGTGCTTGGCGCGATAGGTGCCGTGGCAATGCTTGTCGCGGCGATAAGCATCACGAACACTATGATGATGTCGATTTATGAGCGGACAAAGGAAATTGGCGTTATGAAGGTGCTTGGCTGCAATATCCGCAATATTCAGGCGCTGTTTCTCCTGGAAGCAGGCTTTATAGGCTTTCTGGGCGGCATGATAGGGCTTGCGTTAAGCTACGGGCTGAGCTTTGCCATAAACAGCCTGGCGGCATCGGGGGGAGACGCGCTTGGGCTTGGCGGCAGCATATGCCGCATACCGCTGTGGCTTGTGCCTGTCGCGGTAATTTTTGCCGTGGTGGTAGGCATGGTGGCGGGCTTTATCCCGTCGCTGCGCGCCATGCGCTTAAGCCCGCTTGCTGCGATTAGAAATGAATAAGGCATAAATAAAAAACGAAATGCCGCTGCAAAAAACGGCATTTCGTTTTTTATTGTCTTAATTTATCTAAATCAGTGACGCCAAGCTGTTGCAGGCGTATTTCCAAAACGCGCTCTTGATAAGCGATTTCCTTATCCTTGTCATGAGCGTTTTTTATCCGTTGTAAGTCCACATAAGAACGTATGACCTCATCTTTTAATTCATCACCAGTAGGCATATATGCACCTCCAATCAAAAACGTTCATAATATATCACTTATATTATAGCAAATGTGGTATGTGGTGTAAAGCCTTATAATTTTTTCTAAATCGACACGTTTTTTATTTTTCGCCATATATTAGTATATCAGTTTTGGATTTATGTATATGGGGGAATCGGCGATGGACAGAGTGCGCAGGATGCTTGGCTGTGATTCGCGGGAGGCTTTGCCTTACACGGGTAAAAACGTGTATGTAGGGGTATTGGACAGCGGTGTGGCAGCGCACCCTGACCTGCGCGGGCGGATAGCGGCGTTTAAGGATTTTACGGGCGCAAGGAGATACAGGGGCGACGCGTATTACGATGACAATGGGCATGGCACGCATGTATGCGGCATACTGGCGGGAAACGGCGCGGCATCGCGCGGCAAGTACCGCGGCATAGCTTATGAAAGCGTCCTTGTATGCGGCAAGGTGCTTGACAGGAAAGGCGCGGGGAGCCTTAAAAACCTTATACAGGGGTTAAAGTGGATTTTGGAGATGTGCGACAGATATCCGATAAGGGTGCTTAATATTTCCATAGAGATGGACTCGGAGGAAAATCTGAATAAGGAGGAGCTGCTTTTATTAAAGCGGTATTTCGGGCTGCTGTGGGAACGTGGGATTGTGATAGTTGCCGCGGCGGGGAATAAGGGACCTAATCCTATGACGCTTTCGCCGATTGGGGAATGCGGGACTTGTATTTGCGTGGGGTGCCATGACGGGGAGTATAGGAGCGCGGGAGGGAAGATGTGCAGTGAATATTCGGGGCGGGGGCCGGGGAAAAGGGATGCTATGACTGAAATAGTCAATCCGCTTAAAAAGCCTGATATAGTCGCGCCGGGGACTGATATAGTTTCGTGTAATTACAGGTATAATATTATGCCGTATGTGGCTAAGAGTGGGACGTCTATGTCGGCGCCGATAGTTAGCGGGGCTTGCGCTTTGTGCCTGCAGAAATATCCGGGGCTTTCAAATGCGCAGCTGAGGAGGATGATGCTTAATACGGCGAAGGATTTGGGGGAGAGCTGGAGTGCGCAGGGGGCGGGGATGATACAGATTGATGAGATGTTGTTTGTGCCGTTTAGGTGATGATTATGGTAGGAGTCCGCCAGCGCGTGGGCATATACCCCCTGTGGACATCGAGGAAACGTGCGAAGCACGAGTCCGAAAACGGAACTTAGATTTTCTTAGTTGTTGTCTTTTAACAACTTAGAAAATCTTTCCGTTTTGATTGCGCTCAGTGGAAAGCGTAGCGGACACTAAGCTCAATTGTGCTGCAAAAGGAGCTACGCTTTTGCAGCTTATTTCGCTAAGTGCCGACGCTTTCCAAGGTCCTTAGTGGGTATATGTCCACGCTCGGACTACTTTGTTGGCTGGGACTTGGGAATATGCTTATGTTCGGGCTGTTTTGTTGGCTTGGACTTGGGTATCTGTCTATGCTTGGGTTGCTTTGTTGGTTTTGATGGTAGAGTGTAAATAATTATTTTAGCGGAAGTTTGTTATGTTTATAAAGTTTTATGTATTAGCGTAAATCGTTAAAAATACAGTAATTGCAAAAATTATTAAGAATAACGGAGGAATTTTTTATGTTGAAATGTTATGACACTTTGAGTGGTAAGTACGTAACTGTAGAAGTGAGTGAACAGATTGAAACTGAAGTAAAGAGGAGTTATTGGAGAGAGGATATGCAGGAAAGCAGGAGGTACTATAAGAGATGTCAGCCATTAGATGAGAATATTAATTACACTAATGATGTGGCAGATGCATTTGGCAGTAGGCTTGTACGTGAATATGAGTTGTCTGTATTAAGAAGTGTACTTAGCGAGCTGGACAAGCAGGAGCAGTTTATTATTAGTAGTATTTACTATGCGAATAGGACTCAGAAAGCTACAGCCAGAGATATAGGTTTGAGTGATGTACAGATGAGCAGATTTCTTAAAAAGTTGCTTAAGAAGATTAAGGATTTTTATATACAGAAATGTCAGCAGAATGAAATATAAAAATTCTTTGGTTTGTATACATATATTTATGTAGTAATGTTTAAGATAAACACAATAAATAGTGTAGTCTCTGAAAGTCAGTAAAAAAACGGAAAAACATTTATTGATGTGAAGTTTGTGAAAAGGT
>X301_European_Hare__coassemble_1216_pt1 | contig 15670 bp, 14 predicted proteins | sample X301_European_Hare__metabat2_low_PE_011 | metagenome-assembled genome bin X301_European_Hare
CTGGGGAGCAGTCTTAGAACAAAAAGGGTGTGGTTTTTAAGATGGAGGAAAAAGAGAAAAATGCAATCAGGCTTGTAAGGCAGGAGATGAGCGAAAAGGATTTTGAGCTTTACATTTATTCGCTCAAAAAGCTTGCGGAAAACAATATTGACAAAAACATGAGCTTTATGACCGAACTCTACAATCTTCGCGCATTTCAGTTCAAGGCGGCGGAGGAGATGCTTGAAAATCCTGGGCTTAAATTTGCGATGATTGTCCTTGACTTTGCGAATTTCAGCACGATAAATGAGTTTTGCGGAAGGACCGTGGGAGATGAGCTTTTAAAGCATACGGCTGACAGCATGCGCACATTTCAGCGGGAACATGTGCTGCTTTCACATTTCCGCGCGGATACGTTTGGCATTTTCACACCGTTTGAGGACAAGTCGGAGCTTATAGACATTGTGGTAAAGCTGGACGAGATGATATCAAAGTTTAAAATACCCTACAAGGTGCTGCCCGCCTTCGGCATCTGCATAGCCGACAGCCCTACCATGGCGGTGAGCATTATGCGTGATTATGCGACTATGGCGCTCGAATCCATAAAGGGCAAGTTTTATGCCAAATACGCGTTTTTTGATGATGAAATGCGCAGCCAGATGCTCTTGAACAAGATGATTGAAAATGACATTGTTGACGCACTTGAAAACGGGAACATACTTCTCTATATACAGCCAAAGGTGAATATGCGGACAGGCGAGATAGAGGGCGGCGAGGCGCTTGTGCGCTGGCATCACCCTGAGCGCGGCATTGTCATGCCGAACAGCTTTATACCTGTGCTGGAGAGAAACGGGCTTGTAATAGACGTGGACATATGCATTTGGAGACAGGTATTCAGCCTTCTTGGAAAGAGGCTGTCCGAGGGCAAAAGGGTAGTGCCGATTTCCATAAATATATCAAGGCAGCATGTGTTTGACAGTTCCTTTAAGGACAGGCTGATAGATATGTCAAAGGAATTTAACGTGCCGCCTGAGCTTGTGCCGCTGGAACTGACGGAGAGCGGTTTCCTTGAAAACCAGGGATTAATGTACGAACGTATGCATCATTTGAAGGAATACGGCTTCAAGCTGTCGATGGACGACTTCGGCTCGGGCTATTCAAACATAACAATGCTTAAAAATGAGGCCATGGACGAGATTAAGATAGACAAGGGCTTTGTTGACGACATAGCGACACCAAAGGGGCGCAGCATTTTGAAGCACATTATAGAAATGCTGCGTGATCTTGACTTGAATATTATTGTCGAGGGCGTGGAGGAGGCGCAGCAGCGTGACTTTCTGCTGGGCTGCGGCTGCACGAAGGCGCAGGGCTATTATTATTACAAGCCGATGACGACTGAGGATTTTGAAACGCTTTTGGACAAATAGGAAAGGACATTTGGGAAAATGAATATACAGATGCAGGTCGGCGGTCTGCTGATTTTGTTTTTGGTGCTTTTTTACTACAAAAGGCATGGCACTGTAGGGCTCTATGCTGAAAAGCTTTTCAGGAGAGCGTTATATGTTACTATAGTGTGCCTTATATTGGATATAGTGTCCATAGTGCTTATTGTAAACAGGGACAGCCTTCCGCTGTGGCTTGTTGAGCTTGAGTGCAAGGCGTATCTGATTTCGCTGGTCTGGAACGGATATATGGCGCTTTCATACGCGAGTGCGGACACGCATTACCTGATGAGAATGAACAGGCTGGTGCAGCGCTTTGGTGTGGCTGTTGTCATTGCGAGCATGATAATACTTTTGCTGCCGATAAACATTTACTGTGAGGGCAGCGTCGCGTACACCTACGGACCTGCGTGTCTTGCGACATATTGCGCGGCGCTCATAACAATAATTTTTACCATATATATTGTGCTTACGCAGCGCAGCGAGATAAATCCGAAGCGCGTGAATGCCATACTGATGTGGATTACGATATGGGTAGCGCTTGCGGCAACGCAGTTTTTCTTTAAGCAGTTTCTGCTGGTGGGATTTGCGGGAGTTATGGGCATAGTGATACTGTTTTTCGAGCTTGAAAATCCCGAGGCAAATATTGACAGGCGGACTGGCTTTTTCAATAATTATACATTTGTCGATTATTTGAAACAGAAATACAAGGAAAATGCGTTTATGTGCGGCATGCTTGTGTCGCTCGAGAACATACACGCGAGGGATATTCCGTCGGAGCAGCTCGACGAGGCGTTTGCGGAGGTCGCTTCTTTTTTCAGGCAGATTCCCAATGCGACGCTTTTCAGGACTGAAGACATGGAATTTACGCTTGTGTTTGACAATCATGGCACGCTTGAAAATGCGTATCACATGGTTTCGGAGCGGTTTAAAAATGGCTGGCTTGAAAAGCGTTTCAGCAGTGTGCCGCTTTATCTGGAGCCGCAGTATATAATAATGCCTACGGCAAGCGTGGCAAAGAGCGCTGACGAGCTGATTGGCTTCCTGAAATATTTCAAGGCGCATGTGTCGAAAGCTTCTGACAACAACGTGATGATTATAGATGAGGCTATGATGGCGAGGAAGCGCGCAAGAGAGGAAATGATGAGCGCGCTCATAAGCGCCATGAATGAGGACAGGGTGGAGGTGTTTTTCCAGCCGATTTATTCGACGAAGGAAAAGCGGTTTGTGTCCGCGGAGGCGCTTGTGCGCCTGAGAAAGCCTGACGGCGCGATTATTCCGCCGGGGCTGTTTATACCTATCGCGGAGGAAACGGGGATTGTCGCGCAGCTTGGGGAGATTGTGTTTGAAAAAACCTGCCGTTTCATAAAGGAGAATGATATAGAGCAGTACGGTATCAGGTATATTGAGATTAACTTGTCTGTGGTGCAGTGCGAGAATGCTAAGCTTGCGAAAAACTGTATTGACATAATGGAAAAGTACAAGGTTAAGCCGCCGCTTATAAATCTGGAGATTACGGAAACGGCTTCGGCGGGTATGAAAAAGACGCTGATGAAGAATATGCAGGAGCTTATTGATTACGGTGTGGAGTTTTCGCTTGATGACTTTGGAAACGGGCAGTCAAATTTGAATTATATTGTGGATATGCCTGTGCAGATTGTGAAGTTTGACAGGGATATGACGCAGGCGTACTTTAAAAGCGAGAAGGCGCGGTTTGTGCTGCAGGCGGCGATGAATATGGTACATGATATGCATTTGGAGGTCGTGGCTGAGGGCGTGGAGACGCAGGAGCAGTTTGAGGTATTGGAGGCTATGGGGGTTGATTATATTCAGGGGTATCATTTTTCTAAGCCTGTGGAGGGGAGATTGTTTATTGAGTTTTTGAAGTCGCATAATTTGGGGTGAGAAGGTTATAGGATAAAGAAAAAGCACTTTAGCATGCTAAAGTGCTTTTTTAGTTACACTCATGTTAATAGTGTATCATAAATGGGAATACAAGTCTAGTAATATTTTTGAGGGGCGGTTATAATTTATATTGTAAAAGGCGCCCGAGAGTTGGCGAGTAAATATTATTAGGCTGATAGCTTAATTTAGTATATTCTTGTCTGGGTAGGATTGGGCGGGTTGGCGTGGGTGATGATTAGCGGGTATGATGTAACTATTCATAATATGCAACCCTATGTTTTCGTAGGAAGTACATATGTAAATCGGGCGTGGGTGAGCTGCGCTTGGTAAGGAAAGGTGTGGTGTGATTATGGCGGAGAGTAATCAGGGCAGGCGAAGTGGTGAGTGGTGGGCTGAGAGTGAGCATTTGGCTGAATGCAGGGAGATTATTGCTGCGAATATTGAGGGGTATGAGGCGCAGCTGGAGGAGAGGCGCAGGGCGACTAAGGCGCTGTTTGATGAGGTGCAGGGCGGAAATGTGGAGCTTTATGACCAGCTGATTGCGTCTAGGAGCTTGGAGGAGCATAGCTTTAAGCAGCTCAATAATAATCGGGCGGCGTATGAGAGGCCGTTTTTTGGGAGGATTGACTACAGGAATCTGAGCGAGGGGCTTTTTGAGTCAATTTATATTGGAAAGCATGGGGTATTGCGGGACAAGGTTAATGTTGTGATTGTAGATTGGCGGGCGTCTGTTTCGGCTGTGTATTATGAGAATGAGCTTGGTATGGGCAGTTATAGTACGCCTGTTGGGAGCTGCGATGTGGATTTGAAGCTGAAGCGCACGTTTGATATTGAAGGCGGTGTTTTGCAGGGGTATTATGACAGTGATGTGGCGGCGAATGATGAGCTGCTTGTGAAGTATTTGAGCAAGAACCGTGATGCCGTGCTGGGGGATATTATTGCTACAATACAGAAGGAGCAGAATGAGATTATACGCGAAAGTCCGTTTCACAATATTATAGTGCAGGGTGTGGCTGGCAGCGGCAAGACTACTGTGGCTATGCATCGTATTTCGTATATTATGTACAATTATAAGGAGCGGTTTACGTCGAATGAGTTTTGCATTGTGGGCGGAAGTGACCTTTTGATTGACTATATTACGGGAGGGCTGCCTGAGCTTGAGGTTTATGATGTAAAGCATATGCGCATGGACGAGCTGCTTACGCACCTTTTAAAGAAGGAATGGAAAAAGAAATATAAGCTTGCGCCGCCGCAGCCTGAGCTGGCGTGGAAAAGCAAGCTGCTGTTTGCGGAGGAGCTTGAAAATTATCTTAGGCATATGCGTGACAGGCTGCTAGGGGAGTGTGAGGTTATTGACGGTGAGCTTGGCGTGCTGCTTTCGCGGAAAAATAATGAAATGTTTATTGCGGATAATGCGGATTATTCAATAAACAGGCTGTTGGTTACGCTTGATGAAAGGCTTAGAAACAGGATAAAGGTTCAGTGCGTAGGGCGCGAGGAGGAGGGTATTTACAAGAGGAAGCTTGCGCAGTACAGGAATTATTTCAGCGCGCATTGCTATAAGGGCGATGCTGTGGGGATATATCTTAAATTTTTGCGAAGCTATGGCAGCGCTTATTATATAGATATGACACAGGTGTCGGAAAATATTCAAAGGGGATATTTTGACGTGTATGATGCGGCGGCTATGCTGATTATATATTACAGGGTGCTGCAGAAGAAGCCTGATGATGAGTTTGGGCAGATTTTTATAGATGAGGCGCAGGATTTTGGGGCGATTGTGTATTATGCGTTGAGGACTGTTTTGCCTGAGTGCTTTTTTACGATTATGGGCGATGTTTCGCAGAATGTTAATTATGAGTGCGGAATGAATGACTGGCGCGATATGACGGAGAAGATTTTTTGCGGTGAGAGGGATTGCTTTAGGGTGCTGGCAAAGAGTTATAGAAATACGATTGAGATTTCGGAGTTTGCGGGGAAGGTGTTGGAGAGCGCGTCAAAGGGGGCGTACAGGATAGAGCCTGTTATACGGCATGGCGCGCCTGTGCGTTTTGCTGAAAGTATTTCGCTGGAGGAGGCGGCGGGGATTTGCGTGGAGGCGATAGAGGGTATGCTGGATAGGGGGTATGAAACTATTGCTGTGATTTGCTTTAATGATGAGCAGCGGGTGGCGGCTGAGAGAAGGATTGGGAGGCTGCTTGCGGATAGTGGGAAAGCAAGGGTGAGGTTTGCGGGGGAGAATGGGGAGAGTTTTGGAAAAGGGGTGGCGGTGCTTACTGTGCATGAGACTAAGGGGTTGGAATTTGACTGTGTGGTGCTGTGGAAGGCGGATTTTGAAGGGGTGAGGGAAAATCCTAAGTTGGCGAAGCTTTTGTATGTGGGGGTGACTAGGGGGGTGCATGAGGTGTTTGTTGTAAAATAGGGGAGGGTGTGGTAGAATTTTGTTATGGCAGGAGGTCGCCCGAGCGGGGACATATATCCTCTGCGGGCATTGAGGAGTTGTATGCGCAAGCACAACTCCGAAAACGGAATATAGATTTTCTTAGGCGTTGTCTTTTAACGCCTTAGAAAATCTTTCCGTTTTGATTGCGCTCAGTGGGAAACGTAGCGGACACTAAGCTCAACGGCGCAGCAAAAGGAGCTACGCTTTTGCTGCTTGTTTCGCTAAGTGCCGACGTTTCCCAAGGTCCTTAGTGGGTATATGCCACTGCTCGGGCTTGGTCGTTGAATAAAACTAAAAGGATTAGTTGTAGTTAGTAGGAGAATGCTTTTGATTGGCTGGGTTAAGGGAAATATTATTGGTGAATTAAGGTACGTTTGGATTAGCAAGTGTCTGTGATTTATTAAATATGAAAATTGGAGTGAGGATTGCTATGGGTGAGAATTATAGGGTGAAAAGGCTTTCTGGACCTGTGGATTGGGTTGTGGAGGTGCCGGGTTCTAAGAGTATGACGAACAGGGCATTGCTTATGGCGGCGCTGGGTGACGGGCGGACTGTGCTGGAGGGGGTGCTTTTCAGTGATGATTCGAGGTATTTTATTGGTTCGTTGAAGTCGCTTGGGTTTGAGGTGGACGTGGATGAGGTTGGTAAGCGTGTTGTTGTGAATGGTTTGAATGGGTGTATTCCTGTGGACAGGGGCGAGATTTATGTGGGGAGCGCGGGGACGGCGGCGAGGTTTCTTACGGCTATGCTGGGATTTTCTGGGGGGATATATACTATTCAGGCATCGGAGCAGATGAAGCGCAGGCCGATGCTGCCGTTGTTTGAGCTTCTTATGGACGCGGGGGCGAGGATTACTTATTTGGAGAAGGAGGGTTTTTTGCCTGTGCGTATTGTGGGAGCGTCGTACCGCACGGCAGAGCAGGGAGTGAGGGACAATGATGCTGACGGCGAAAAACCTGTGACATATCTGGAGCTTGACATAAGCCAGAGTACACAGTTTTTGAGCGCGCTGCTGCTTATTTCGCCTATGATAAAGCAGGGGCTTCATATAACCATAACGAGCCAGAGGAAGGACGGCTCTTATATACGCATAACGCGTAAGATGATGGGGCAGTTTGGAGTGTGCGCGCGGTTTGACGGGGAATGTTATGATGTCGGGAGGGACAGCGCGTATCGGGCGGGGACTTATCAGGTAGAGCCTGATGTTTCGGCGGCGTGTTATTTTTATGCGGCTGCGGCGCTTACGGGCGGCAGGGCTTTGGTTAGGAATGTCACTTGGGATTGCATGCAGGGCGATTTACAGTTTTTGAGGGTGCTTGAAAAAATGGGCTGTACGCTCAATGAAACGGCAGATGGGATAGAGGTGCGCGGCGCTGAAAACGGGAGGCTTAGCGGGATTACTGTTGACATGAAGGAGTTTTCCGATCAGACAATGACGCTTGCCGCGATAGCGCCTTTTGCGGAAGGGACTGTGCGCATTGAAAATGTGGGGCATATAAGAGGGCAGGAATCGGACAGGCTGAGCGCTATTTACACGGAGCTTACGCGGCTTGGCGTGAATTGCGTTGAGGAGGAGGAGGCAGTCACGATAGAGCCGTCTGTGCCGCATGCGGGTGTAGTGCAGACTTACGATGACCATAGAATGGCTATGGCGTTTGCGCTGATTGGGCTTAGGGTAGACGGGATTGAGATAGCCAATCCGCAGTGCTGCAGGAAAACCTTTGAAAATTATTTTGAGGTGCTTGATAAGCTGACGGAGTAATGGTTTTCTTTTATTTTTATATGGGAAAAGATTATTGGGAAAATATAATTTTAAGTGCTGAGATACAGTAAAAATAGTGCTTTACAAGGATATGCAGGGGACATATAATGAATTTATTAAATGTTTTTCAAATGTATGTCAGACAGGAAATAGAGGGAGAGTGAATGCAATGAGCGAGAGAGAGCAGACATATCAATTATTAGATGCTTTACCAGATAATAAAATAGCGTATGTTATAGGATATCTGCAAGGCTTGATGGCAGAGGAGGTATGCGAGCCAAATGCTGAAACAATAGCGGCAATGCAGGAACTTGAAAACGGAGGCGGAGAATGTTTCGACACTCTTGACGAATTATGGAAAAGCTTGGAGGAATAGAATGTTAAAGGTCAAGGACTCTGGGCAATTTAAGAAAGACTACAAAAAATGTGTCAAACGCGGGTTTGATATGAGCTTATTACAATCTGTTGCAGAGATATTAGCTGTTCCGTCTGCATTGCCGTTAAAGAACAAAGACCATGATTTAAAGGGAGATTACAAAGGATATAGGGAATGCCATATATTGCCTGATTGGTTATTAATTTACCGATATGAGGATGAATATTTAGAGCTTGCGAGAACGGGAACACATTCGGATTTGTTCAAAAACTGAAACAATAAAAAGCCGTTGTATTTTAAGCGGCTTTTTTGTATGCGAAAACTAACATTAAAAATGATATGACATTCAGAATGGTAGATGATATAATAATTAAAAAGCTTTAGTAATGTCACATGAACATAAAGAAAACGCCATAGTCTGTGTTAGAAAATCGGTAATTTAGAAAAACAAAAAATGCAGACAGTGATGCAGTTGGAGGAAGATTATGTTTTTTAAGGGAACGAAAGAAAAAATATTATTGCTTGCCGCAGTCCTGCTGCTTGGCATAAAATGTGAGGCGGCGCAGGAGGGACAGGGGCAGGACAGTCAGACGAGGGACAGTCAGGTGCTTGAACAGTACCGCGAGTACCAGAGCCGTTTGAGTGCGATAGAAACGCTTTCCCAGATAGGCGAGCAGGGCTTTGACATCATAGAGGAGCAGTGCTTTCCAATCGAGACGAAGGACTTTGGCGAGGTGTCGCTTGTGCCTGCTTTGGAAAAGGAATACAGCCGACTCGCGCTTTTTCTGGCAGATGAAAGCGGCAGGATTGTCTGGAAAACAGACCAGCTGGAGGCAAACAGCAGGATACTCGGGCAGATGGAGCAGCCGATAGAGGGGATATCCGCGGTGTCCTTTCAGGATTTGAACGGCGACGGCTTAAAGGACATAGCGCTGATTGCCCTGTGCGTAAATGACAGCGGCGCGTATGCGGGCAAAACATATAAAACAGGCGACGTGCTTTTTCAGACAGACGGCGGATTTTACAGGGATTACCGCATTTCGGAGAAGATAAACCGTTTCAGCATGAACAAGGGGATAGACAATATTACGGCGTTTGTGCGCGACGGGTACTCGGCGGAATTTCTTTACACGGCGACGACAGAAAAAGAGCTTGTCCGAAACGGCTTTGTGATAGCGCAGGATCAGCATTATGCGCGTCAGTTTGAAAAGCTCGGCAGGCTTGATGTGGTGCCTGGGACATACAAAATGGCGGATTTTACATATTTTATGGTTTATTTGGTAAATGAGCAGGGGTACATAGTATGGAGCTTTCAGCCGATGGGCGAGTACGACAATCTCTATGCGCTGAAGGGGATAAACTGCCGCGACGTTGACGGCGACGGCATGAAGGACATTATCGTGCTTGCGGATTACAGCTATGCGGGCGAGAACAATGAGCTTCTTACAAAGAGCGAATATTCAATTTACTATCAGAGGACGGGCGGCTTTGCCGCTGATACGGAGGTAAAGGCGCATATAAGCTGTGGCGAGGACGATACGCTGAGCGCGCTTATCGAAAAAGCAAGAGCCTACTGGGGCTGGAGGGTGGAGGAAGATGATTAAGATACTTATTGTAGATGATGAGAAACCAATCTGTGATTTGATAGACATAAATTTGTCCGCGGCGGGCTATGATTGCACCGCCGTACAGGACGGGATAGAGGCGATAGACCTCATTGACGAAAATAAAGACGGCTATGACCTCATTCTGCTTGACATAATGCTGCCGGGGGCTGACGGCTACGACATAATGGAATACATCAGGCCGCTCGGCATACCTGTCATTTTCATTACGGCAAAGCACGAGGTAAAGGACAGGGTAAAAGGGTTAAAGCTCGGCGCTGACGACTATCTTGTCAAGCCGTTTGATGTGGTGGAGCTTGTGGCGCGCGTGGAGGCTGTACTCAGGCGTTACAATAAGACGGCAAAGCAGGTGCGCGTGGGCGATGTCGTGGTGGATATGGAGGCAAGGCGCGTGATGAAGGCGGGAAGGCTGGTGGAGCTTACAAACAAGGAGTTTGGACTGCTTAAGCTGTTCGTTGAGAACAAAAATGTCGCTCTTTTCAGGGAAAAGCTTTATGAAAAGGTCTGGGAGGAGGAGTATTTCGGCGACAGCCGCACGCTCGACATTCATGTGCAGAGGCTGCGCAAAAAGCTGGGCTGGGAGCATAACCTGGTGGCGGTATATAAGGTGGGTTATCGCTTAGAAGCAGAGGAGTGAAAGTAAGCTTTCAAGCTGTTGATTGATATGCCCATTTGAATGGGCAAGGGGTATTGCAATGAAATTTTCTTTAAAGCTTTTGCTGTGGACTATGATTGTCATGGCTGTGGCGCTTGGATTCAGCGGGTTTTATTTTGTCAACTATGTGTTCAACACGTCAATGGAACGTGAGACAAGCCAGGCGATTGACGAAAACAGCATACTGAGGTTCGCGTTTGAGACGGCTGTGCTCAATGTACCTGTGAAGTACGACATTCTTCAGGATCATACCGTGGAGCAGGTCGCGTCAAAGCTTGAGGGCAGCCAGGAGGCAGGCAGGCTCCTGCGTCTTTCTGACGAGCAGAAAAATATACTTTATGCAAGCGACGGCTTTGACGCTGACGAGGAGCTGCTTTTGCAGACGGGCGAGAGCGTCAAGGCATACAGGATAATAAACAGCGGAGGGCGGTATTATGTGCATACGGGAAGTGCTGTCAACGCGCTTGACAGGGTGCTTTATTTGGAAACGCTGAAAGACGTGTCTGGAGTTTTCCATGAGAGGGATATGGGCTTTAGGGTTTACCGCCGCATGACAATGCTTATGCTTGTCGCGGGTGTGGTTATAATGCATATCATTTCATCGTGGCTTACCAAGCCGATAAAGCTTTTGACAAAAGCCACGCGGCGCATGGAATCGGGCGATTATTCATACCGCGCAAAGCGTGTGAGCAATGACGAGCTGGGGCAGCTTACCATGGATTTTAACCGCATGGCGGCGGCGCTTGAGGAGAATATCTCAATGCTTGAGGAGGAGATACAGGCGCGCGAGGATTTTGTCGGGGCGTTTGCGCATGAGCTGAAAACGCCGCTCACGTCAATCATAGGCTATGCTGATATGCTGCGCTCGCGCAAGCTTGACGAGGAAAAGAGCTTTATTTCGGCAAATTATATTTACACTGAGGGAAAGCGGCTGGAGACGATGTCGCTCAGGCTGCTTGACATAATAGTGACGAGGCGTGGCGAGGCGAAGTTCCAGCGTGTGGCGGTGGAAGGCATTTTTGAGTACCTGCGCGATACCTTTTCGGAAAAGACGGAGTATGAGTTTGAGTACGCCTATGATGACGGCGCAGTGTGGGCGGAGGCGGATTTGATAAAGACAGTGCTTGTCAATCTGCTTGACAATGCCTGTAAGGCGTCGGAGGCAGGCGGGCGCATAGAAGTGACGGGACAGAGCTATGAGGGGTATTATTATTTTACGGTCAGGGATTACGGCGTAGGCATACCGCAGGAGGAGCAGGCAAAGATTACGCAGGCGTTTTACATGGTGGACAAATCGCGCTCGCGGAGCAGAAACGGCGCGGGGCTTGGGCTTGCGCTTTGCGCTGAGATACTTGCCCTGCATGGCGCGGCGCTCGACATAGAGAGTGAGCCTGGGAAGGGCACAAGCATGAGCTTTGCGCTGGAGCTTATGGGAATGAAGGAGGGTGAGGCATATGGACAGGGCGAAGACGGACAGCCTGACGAAAACGGACAAGGCGGCGAAGACGAGAAGGAGCATGAATAATGGCAAAGGCGGCAGCAGACGCAGGAGCAAAGGCATAGGACTGAATAAGCATATAATTAATATCATATTTCTGGGCTGCGCCGTGCTTGCCGTGGTTTTGTCAGTCTGGGGACCGCAGGCGCTGACGGAATATAATGACAAAAATGTGCTGAACAGCATAAAGCTTGCCGAGGAGGAGTCGGAGGACGCGGGCTATCGCTATAGTTTAAGCAGCAATGAAAAGCTTTTTATACTGTCGGAATGTCTAAACAGCCAGACTGTTCCTGAAAGCGAGATGAACGCGCTGACGCGCATTTCGGATAGTGAGACGGAGTATCAGAATCTTGTGGGGACATATGCATTCGTGCTGAACCACAAAGGACCTACGGGAGAGGAGATAACAAATTCTGAAATATACGGCACTTGTAACGAGGGGCTTAATGCCTTGAAGGAGCTTGGCATACTTCCAAATGAAATAATGGAGGTATCGGCTGCCACGCACGAGGCGACGCTTTACTCAGCAATAGATGTCCCAGAGCCTAGAAACAACGTCGCTGTCTGGAAACTCAGCCTTGTAAACGACAGGCAGAACGCCAACAAGGAAAACCGTCTGATTGATGCGTATATTGATGCCGACGACGGTAAGATATATGAGTTTTACGCGCGCACAGGCCTTGCGTGGGAGGACATAGACGCTGACGGGCTGATTGACAGGTGGAGCGAATATATGGGGCTCAGCGCGCCGCAGGAGTATGACACAGACAATCCGCTTCTGGAAACTACGCCTTATTATAAAAAATATGTTTTTGAGGGCATGGGCGGCGAGCGCACCATAGTGACAGTCGGCTTTTATGACGGGATAAATGAGCTTTTCCTCAAAATTTCCAAATAGAAATATTGAAATTGAACATTTGAAAACTGCAGGGCGTAAACGTTAAAATATAAAAACGCAATTGCTGCTGACAGTAATTTATGCTACTATTAGAAACAGGGAAAATACAAGATACATTCAACGTGTGTTTTTATCATAAAGCGTTATGCTGAAAGGGTGAAGCGGAGGAGATTGGAATGAGGAACAATAAGAGGGCGCTGGAGTTTGCCAGGGAAATGTTGTTTGCGGCGGCGGCAGCGTTTGTGATGGCAGTGAGTTTCGCTGGAATTGATACATATGCTGGGTTTGGCGATTTGAATGACTATGATTATGGCGGAGGCGACGACTGGGGCGGTGATGACTGGGGTGACAGCTATGATTATGATGACGGATGGGGAGGCAGCTCGTATTCTTATTCAGGCTCGCGCGGGAGCAGCGGTTCAGTGAGTATTCCTGTAGTTGTCGTGGTGATAGTGATAATCGTGGCGTATTCGGTGACAAAATCAAGGTCAGCCAAGAAAATTTCTGGAACTGCCCAGACACCAACTTCGCGCAATATGCAAGGCGGAAGAAGCAATGCCAGCCAGCCCGCAAAGACGCTGCCGGACAGGACAGAGCAGATTTCGCAGATAATGAAGGCAAAGGACGTAAACTTTACGGTGAACGATTTCCTAAGCTATGTAAAGCGCGTGTATGTGGATATTCAAGAGGCTTGGTCAAAGCGTGATTTAGAGCCTGTGCGCTCAGTGCTGCACCCTAATCTTTACCAGCAGACGCAGCAGCAGATTGACAAGAAGATAGCGGACGGCATAGTCAATCATTTGGAGAGAATTGCCGTAAATACGGCGTATCTGACAGGCTACAGGCAGGACGACGACTATGAGTATATGGCGGTCTATCTCGCGGCGCAGATGATAGATTATCAGGTTAAGGAGGAAACGGGCGAGGTGCTCTACGGCGACAGGAATACGCTGTGGCATATGTTTTATAAGATGACGTTTGTGCGCGCCATAACAATGCAGACGCCTGACATTACCGAGGCGGAGAATGAGGTTATGAGATGCCCGAGCTGCGGCGCTCCGATAGAGGGCACGGCGTTTGGAAAATGCGAGTATTGCGGCACGGTGGTGTCTACTGGAAAGTACGGCTGGGTATTGTCTGATTTTGGAGTTATACGCAGCGACACACGCGATGAGGGAATACATTTAAAAACAGGGCAGTAAAATAAAATGCCCTGTTTTTTCGTGCGCTTATGTCAGCAGGTATGGCGGTATTCCGTGGGAGTGCAGCCCATATATTTTTTGAAAATTTTGCTGTAGTAGCTTGTATTGTTGAAGCCGACTGAGCCCGCAATCTCGGCAATGGATTCATACGGCTTTTGGCGCATGCGCTTTGTGGATTCGAGTATGCGGTATTTCATAAGGTATTCAAACGGGGTGACGTTAAGCGTGCGTTTAAAGCAGCGGCAGCATTCGCTCTTGCTCACGAGGATAAAGCCCGCTATGTCGTCAAGCGTTATCGGCTCGGTAAAATGCTCGTATATGTACAATATTGCCTGCTCAATGCGCTGCTCGTCCTGTGTGGAGGCGCCGACGGCAAAATCGTCGCTCGGTTTTGAATGAAAATATTTGTATATGTATGTCCAAAGCTGTAAAATTGATGATTTTGTCAGCATTTCATAGCATATAGGCTTGTACTCGTTTAATTTGAAAATTTCAGACATTTGTGCCATAATTTTTAGGTAATCGCGGCTTTTGGGTGTGAGGTGGAGATAGCTGATTTTGCTGTCAAATATAACCGGGTTTATGTATTTGTTTTCCAACTCAAGCTGGCCTAAACCAAAGACGAAATAAGGATTTAGTATGACTGCGCGGAGAATGCATTTGTTATCTGCCATGGGCGTATTGGAGTGCTCGACATGTCGGTTGATGAACAGTATATCTCCTTCGCCTGCGGTAAAGCTTTTGTTTCCGCAGGTGACAAGCATCTGCCCACTGACAACGTATTGGATTTCTATCTCGTCATGGCTGTGCGGGCTAGTTATTTGGTCGTGGGTAAAAAAATTGTAATCAATCACAGATACGGGATAACCGCTTGCAATAAGCTCCTGAGTGCGTCTGTGGTAAAAGTCGGAGTCCTGTACGGGTTTGGCAAGAGTCATGGCTGCGTCCCTCCCCAAAATAAATGCTGTTACATAAAGTATAGCAGAATTGGCAGAAAAATTGAATAGTTTTTTGGCAGATAATTTTTACAGATAATTTCTGTTTTTTGGGGCTGATTAATTGAAATACAGGTATTTGGGCTTTTCGACGTATTCTACCTCGTCCAAGTCGGCAAAGGCGTCGATGAAGTCCTCGCGGACTGTGGCGATGCAGTAGCCGTTTATCAGGGGCTCGATGTGGATTACTTCGGATTCGAGGCGTTCAAGAGCGCCGTGGTATTTGACTATCAGCTCCCAGCTTTTTGTGGTCGTGTTGTAGCCTGTCATTAGGGACTGCGATTTTTGGCGTTCTTCTTCGGTTGCGGAGAGCGCGAGGTTTAGGAGGTTTTCGAGTTTGGAGTTTGGCATGGGGGCTCCTTTAATGCATATGATTTTTTGGGCTGGGAAACGGTTTATGATAATATAATATGAGCGGCGCTTATTACGCGTGTCTGCCAAAATAAAATTTATGTTGTGCCATGGCTGTGATGTGATATAATTTATGTATCAGCAATATCAGAGGCATTATTACGAGGAGGTAAGCATGAAAAAATTAGGTTTTGGCACTATGAGGCTGCCGCTCTTGGAGGCGGAAGATGTAAAGAGCATTGATTATGGGCAGCTTTGCCAGATGGTTGACTGTTTTCTGGACAGCGGCTTTGAGTATTTTGACACGGCGTACCCGTATCATGGCGAGATGTCAGAGGGGGCTGTGAAAAAGTGCCTTGTGGACAGGTATCCGCGCGAGAAGTACGTGCTGGCGGATAAGATGCCTATTCTGCGGGTGGCGGCGGCGGAGGAGTATGAGAAATATTTTGAGGAGCAGCTTAGGCGCTGCGGGGTGGAATATTTTGATGCCCGTGTTATAATAGGGACAAGTTAGAAGAAACCCAGTAAAATCAAGGGGT
>X301_European_Hare__coassemble_1221_pt1 | contig 15581 bp, 9 predicted proteins | sample X301_European_Hare__metabat2_low_PE_011 | metagenome-assembled genome bin X301_European_Hare
ACTCATATTCGCTACTTTATCAAGCTTAGGCGAACCCAGTCCCAGTATTTTTTTTTTTTTTACCTTCCTGCTCTCCTCGCCATACTTCTCAGTGAGCACTTTTACATATACCTTTTTCATGTTCTCAGATTGCACAATAACTTTGTCAGCGTTTAACACGCCTGGCACTGTACAAAAATGTGCCATTGCTTTTACCGAAGTCTCATTTTCTTCCAACACAAAATACGGTATATAAACCAGCTTGTCCGCATACTTCCTCAAATTCTCCGTATAAAAAAACGGCTCCACGCTCGTCACAAGATTATATTGGTCATAAGGATTATGGAAGAACACAATATCAGGATGCCTCTCCTCAAAGTCATACTTCCTGTAATCCACCACTGGCACATCCTTCGGGTATTCATCTATCTCATAATGCCACTCCTTCAGGCTCCCGTCAGGGTTCTTATCATAATATGGTATAGGCACAACATACGCGTCGCATTCCTCATCAGCGCCCGCCGCTCTCCAGACGCTCTCCAAACTGTCCCACATCGAAGCCTTGTACGGTATGAACACGACCTCTTTCTTTACCGCAATATCATTCGCCACGCTGTTTGACACTCTCACTATCTGCTGTCTCAAAGTCTTATAAGCTTTATTAGCACCGACTTCCCCGCCGTTCGAGAGCTTATCATAGATCTGATACGCCATCTCGCAGTATTCCTCAAGCATAGACACAGCTTTAAGGCCATCTCCCTCAGACTTTTCTATCATAGTCCCGAGTTCAATCGCCTTTTTCTGACAATCCGCCAACAGCATAAGGGCGCTCTGAACATCCTGTTTTTCGATGTCATTTCTTATCCGGTCATGCGCCTGCTCCAGCAGCTTTATTAAATTCTTAGCCAGTTCCTTCTGCGCCTTTCTCATAATTTTCCTCCGAAAATTTTTCCTCCGAAAATTTTTCCTTCTGAAAATATTCCGTATCTTCTTATTATCATACGGATTAGCTTGGCTTACGCCTCCGCAGAGAAAATCAATCCCCCGCAGTTCGCTCCATGTAAAGCCATGGTCTTGGCATACAAGCAGAGTCTGTCAGGACTCCTGATAATGCCGTTTTTTGCTTTATCATTAACTGTTGTTTCCTGTGATACGCATTCGCGTTAAAACAGCCTTTCGGATGTTCATTCTCAGGTCATACAGGTTTAACCGTTTTGCGGCGTTGCCGCTTTTTCTATGTTTTTAGCCGTATTTGCAGCTATCGTCGTATGCAATCCGCAGGCGGGACATATAAAATTTTCCCTTTCGCGCTTACCCTCGCTGCCGCATTCGGAACATATGCTGCCTGTTCCCCTTGAGTTTATCTCTACAAGCTCCACGCTGTTGATTTTGCACTTATAAATCAGCGTTTCCCTGATATATCCCCTGAAATTCCTTGTAAGCCGCCTGTTAAACGCCTTTGAATAATTCTTAGTCCTGTCCTTGGTTACCGGTTTCGTAATCACTATCCGTGCCGGTTTTTCTTCTCTGAACATTCTGTTTATCTCGGCATTTATATAATTTTGGGTTTTTTCACGCTCGCGGCGCTTTTGGTCATCATACTTCTTCCTGCCAAGGTTATTGCTGTCAATGCGCTCTGTTTTTGTTTTTTCGCCGCTTTCCTCATGCATTCTGTAAGCCGAATAAGCTTTAGCGCGTTCTATGTTTTTGCGGTTTAACCTCTCGGTTTCAGGTCCCACCATTTCATTCAGCGCCGCGCCGTATATGTTCCCGTTCGATAAGGTGAGCATATCCCTGTATCCTATATAGGCATATACCGTATTGGCATAATCGCCGTGTTTCCTTGGGAGTATATCAATCGGAATAACAAACCTTGCGCTGCTGCCGCTGATACATACGCGTATCTGCCTGTCTGTTGTCACATCATCTTTTAGCGGTATAAATACACGCTTCCTCGGCGTACGGCTCACAAGATATATGCCTCCGTCGCCATATCTGTAACCTGCGGGCGACACGAGAAAATTGTCAGCCTTCTGCTGCCTTGGTGTCTTTATATGTCTTCTTACCAGCCTTCTGATAAGATTATTAAGCTTCTTCGCATCAAGCTCCAAGCCTGAGACTTTGTTTGGCATATCGTATTCCATACAGTTAAGCACAGCGTAGAAAGTGCTGTTGATCTTAAGTACAGTCCTGATATACATGCGCTCATCCGCATTCAGTCCGTCATTGGCATCTATAAGGCCGCGCACCGTATTTTTCAATACGCCCCACATCGCCTTTATGTCAGTGACTGCCTCTGTAACAGCAAGCTCATAATACACCACCGGAAGATCAAGCTGCGTCCTGAGCCCGCAATAGCGCATCTGCGTCAGGATATCATATACAGGCGTAAGCTTGTCCAGACTTTTGATGCCCGAATATCGCCTGTACACGTAATTTTTCACCTTGCAGTAATCCTGCGCTATTCCATTCAAAAACTCTAAAACTTCGCCCGAAAGCTCCCTGCTGTACTGTGATATCGTCTTTGTAACTGTCTCCACACTCTGCCTCTGCCTTCGCTTAAATAGTGAATTTGTGAGTGTTATACGCCCTTCGGCAAAAATGTATACTTTTTGGCTGTTAGATTTTGGAATTGTTCATATATAAGAATTGCACAAAAAAAGAGTTGACTTTACCCTGATTTTTTTGTAAAATAGCATTAAATTTGTGAGAGTTTTGCCGATATATAAAATGAGCCAAAAAGTATACTTTTTGGCTCATTTTTATTATACCACATCACATCATTTATCCAATCCATACGCCCAAATACTCTTAATCTGCCCCGCAATTTCATCATAAGTCCATCTTTTCCTGCTTCTGGCAGCGCAGTTTGGATCATTTACCATAAACCCGTCATCATCATACCCGTAAATCACCACAAAATGCCCCGCCGTAGTAAAATCCCCGCTCCCGACGGCACATATAATAACGCAGCCACTGTCAAGCGCCCCCGCGATTGAAGTCCGCGAAAGGCTGGGCTTTGTTATTTTCAGCTTGTGGAACGGCACATTTTCCATCAGCGCCCAGGCTGTCCCTGTTCCTTCCACATAAAAACCGTTTTCCATGCTGTACTCCGCAACCTTATCGGGCGTACACGACGCATCCCCCGTCAGATAAAACAGCGCCATTGAAAGGCACGTCGGTCCACAGCCAGCAAGCCCGATGCAGCTTTCGCCATACGGCTTATAGCCCCACCGCCTGTCCCACTGCAGAAAGAGCGGATATTCCTGCTCTTTTTCGCCGGCAGTAAGCCTTGAAAGCTCGTCTGCAGGCGGTTCTTTTATATATTCCCGATAATTTGCCGCAAAATCCGACATTTCGGGATTGTTCGCCAATGCCATGAGCAGCTCCTCTGGATATTCGGCTTCATTTTCTGCAATACGCGCAATCTCATCATTGTCATTGCCCAATTCCTTAAGCCGCTCAACCGCCTCCGCCCTTGTGCGCCTTACAGGCTTTGAAACCTCCGCTGCTGCAATACTCTCCGCATAGACATACGCAGACTGTCCATTGCCTCCCGCATGGTCCGCAACGGTATCCAAAAGCTGCTGCCTTTCAGCCTCATAAACCGCCTGCGCCCGTTCCAGCGCCGCCTTTACTTCCTCAATCTGCACATTTGTATCTTTGATTTTGAATGCCATCAGCGCAAAGCAGGCTGACACTAAAACAAAAAGTATGCGCTTTCTCCGCCTGCGCTTTCGCATTTCGTAAATCCGCTTTTTCTTTCCCCGGCTTTTTACAGCCCTGCTCCGATTAACGTTTTTTCCGCTGTGTGCCCTTTGCGCCATATTTTCCTCCGTATGAACATAGTCATAAATATGATTAACTGCGTAAAATCATTCTTTCATATTTATATCTAAATTAGCTCTAAAACGCAGGCAATGTCAACGTAAAGCGTTATTTTTACTCATATTTGTGCATTTGCAGGCACAGTAAAAGGCGCAAAGCATAATATCCACAACAGCCCTGCGCCTTATATTAATATTTTTATGATATTTTTTGCAATTTCGCACTGTGCTCAGCAATTACCTTTTTCATAATCTCAATGTCATCAAAGGCAGCCTCCATCCTATCTGCATAATCCTTATACCTATCATATGTAGATGTATAACAGGCTTCTATATTTTGCAGCCTAGGCACAACATTATTCTCTAATGTCACTTCAATCCTTTTCAGTCTGTTCTCAATCGGCTGAAGCTTTGAGTTAAGCTTTTTATCCATCATATCCGATATCGCCAGCAGCAATTCATTATCGCTCATATTGTCATTCCTCCCTTAACTATCCGCATACATTCATCAATACCGCCCTATCTCCCGACACTCTCAAACGCCTGGTTAATATCCTCTATCATATCAATCACAGCCTGCCTTGACGCGTCGGCAAAATTCAGCGCGCCAAACTTCTCGTACTTTTCATTTTGATACGCGGCAATTATTCCTCTTGACGAATTGATAATAGCCCCCAGACGGCTGTCGTCAAAGAAATGTATCAAATCCTTACCCTTGCCGCCCTGCGCTCCATATCCGGGCACAAGTATAAACGTCTTTGGCATAAGCCTGCGAAGCACCCGCCCCTGCTCAGGATAAGTCGCGCCCACCACGGCGCCGATGCTGCTGTAACCGTTTGCGCCCACAAGCTGTCCGCCCCATTCAGCCACCTTCCCGCCTACTATCTCATAGAGCGGGCGCTCCGTATCGCCGTCCTTCACCAGACGGTCCTGAAACTCGCCGCTGCTAGGGTTAGAAGTCTTCACCAGAATAAAAATCCCCTTTTTCTCCTCCCTGCAGACATTTATAAACGGCTGTATGCCGTCGCTTCCAAGATACGGGTTCACCGTCGCAAAATCCTCGCCAAAGCCCGCGCAGACGCTGCCGCCCACCTTGACACTTCCAAGATGCGCCGCCGCATACGCCTCCGAAGTAGAGCCTATATCCCCGCGCTTTACGTCGCCTATCACAACTAAGCCCTTTTCCTGACAGTATTCAACCGTCTTTTTGAAAACCATAAGCCCTTCTATTCCAAACTGCTCATACATAGCTATCTGCGGCTTTACTGCAGGTATCAAATCATATGTCTTGTCGATAATCTCCTTATTGTAAAGCCATATCGCTTCCGCAGCGCCTTCGAGCGTCTCGCCCCGCTCCTCAAAAGCAAGCTTCTTTATATGCTCAGGCACAAGCTTCATCGTAGGATCAAGCCCCACCACAATAGGCGCTCCCGTCTTCTTAATCTTATCTATAAGTCTGTCAATCACCGCACATACCTCCATTCACCGCAGCGCCTTGTGAAACAGCCATTTCCGTAAGCATTCCGCATTTCTTCTCACACTACGCTTTTCACAAAGTCCGCGTACTTCTTAATATTTGAAACATTCACATACTTCTGCCGCGACTGTCCCGCCTCAATAACAAGCGTGGGCGCCTGCATAACACCGTACTTTATGGCAAGATCCGCGTTTTCTTCCGCGTCAACCACGGTATAGTCAATATTTTTCAGATATTCCTTGGCAAGCCTGCAGTTTGGACATGTCTTTGTGGTAAACAAAATAGTCCTCGCCGCAGAGCGTGCGCTGACACGCCTGTCCTCCGCTGCCTTTTTCTCGACAGCCTTTACATTAAGCTTATCATGCGCCGCATAAACCATATTCCCCATCTTGTACTCTGTCCTGTTGGCGTATTCCTGGAGCTTGCCGTCATTCCAGTTCTGCACAGGTCTGTAATAGCCTGTAATGCGGCTGTAAACCTCCGTTGTCTTCCCGCACTTGGGACACTTCTTCTGCTCGCCGTTAAGATACCCATGCTCCTTGCATATGGAATACGTCGGCGACAGCGTATAATACGGAAGCTTGTAATTTTCCGCGATAGTCCTCACAAGCTTTGCCGCAGCCTTCCAGTCAGGAAGCTTTTCGCCAAGGAACGCATGGAAAACGGTCCCCGATGTATATAGCGTCTGCAGCTCGTCCTGCACGTCAAGCGCATCAAAAATATCCGTGGTATAATCCACTGGCAGATGTGATGAATTTGTATAGTAAGGTGTATCACCTTCATTTCCCGCCGTTATAATATCGGGCCATTTCTGCCTGTCATGCTTTGCAAGCCTGTATGTCGTACTTTCCGCGGGCGTAGCCTCGAGATTATAGAGGTCGCCGTAAAGCTCCTGATAATCCGACAGCCGCCCGCGCATATGATTCAGGACTGCCTTGGTAAACTCCTGCGTTTCCTTGTGCGACAAATCCTTTCTAAGCCAAGACGCGTTGAGCCCCGCCTCGTTCATGCCGATAAGCCCTATCGTTGAAAAATGGTTGTCAAAGCTGCCAAGATAACGCTTGGTATATGGGTACAAGCCCTCGTCCAAAAGCTTTGATATAACGTTTCTCTTTATCTTAAGCGAACGCGCGCTTATATCCATTAACTTGTCAAGTCGCCTGTAAAAATCCGCCTCGTCCTTTGCCAGATACGCGATGCGCGGCATATTTATCGTGACTACTCCGACGCTTCCCGTGCTCTCGCCCGATCCAAAGAAACCACCCGTTTTTTTACGGAGTTCCCTCAAATCAAGCCTTAAACGGCAGCACATGCTGCGCACGTCAGAGGGCTCCATGTCAGAATTTATATAATTTGAAAAATACGGCGTGCCATACTTAGCCGTCATTTCAAATAACAGTCGGTTGTTTTCAGTGTCCGACCAGTCAAAATCACGTGTTATTGAATATGTAGGGATAGGATACTGGAAGCCTCTGCCGTTTGAATCGCCCTCAATCATAGTCTCGATAAACGCCTTGTTTATCATATCCATCTCAGCCTTGCAGTCCTTGTAGCAGAAATCCATCTCCTCGCCGCCCACAATCGCGGGCAGCTCCGCCAAGTCATTCGGCACGGTCCAGTCAAGCGTGATATTGCTGAACGGCGCCTGCGTACCCCAGCGGCTCGGCGTATTCACGCCATATATAAACGCTTCAATGCACTTTTTCACTTCATCATAAGAAAGCCCGTCAGCCTTTACAAACGGCGCAAGGTATGTGTCAAAGGACGAAAACGCCTGCGCGCCCGCCCACTCATTCTGCATAATGCCGAGGAAATTGACCATCTGGTTGCAGAGCACGGACAAATGCTTTGCGGGAGCAGATGTTATTTTACCCGTGATGCCGCCAAGCCCTTCCTTTATAAGCTGCTTTAACGACCAGCCCGCGCAGTACCCCGTGAGCATTGACAAATCATGGATATGTATATCCGCGTTCCTGTGCGCGTTAGCTATCTCCTCGTCATATATCTCGGAAAGCCAGTAGTTTGCCGTGACAGCGCCCGAGTTTGACAAAATCAGGCCGCCTACGGAATAAGTCACCGTGGAGTTTTCCTTCACCCTCCAGTCCTCAACCTTGACATAGCTGTTTACCACTTCCTTGTAATCAAGTATCGTTGACTTCATATTGCGCATTTTCTCGCGCTGCTTCCTGTAAAGGATAAACGCCTTGGCTGCGGCGGCATATCCCGCCTCCTCAAGCACCTTCTCGACGCTGTCCTGGATATCCTCCACATGAACCGCCTCGTCCTTAATCTTGCCCTGAAAATCCGCCGTAACCCTCAGAGAAAGCAAATCAATCACGTCCTGATTGTACTGCACCTGAGTAGCGTCAAATGCCTTTATAATGGCGCCTCCCACCTTGTCAAGCTTAAAATCCGCATAGCTGCCGTCTCTTTTAATAACCCTGAACACTTAACCTTACCCCTTCCCTATCTGTAAGACTGCCCACGCTGATGCCAAATGGAACAGCTTAAATCTTATCCAGTCAGCCCTTGTAAGCATTTCAGAAAATCTTAGGCTGCATTTTCTGCAGCCTTAAAATTTCCTAACGGTTTAATAATATCAGATAAAGAACAGTAAGTCAATCGAACACTACTAAATATCATATGTTCTTTATTAAATAAATACAATATCTTGTATTTACGCGGTTTTCAGCACATTTTAACCATAAGCGCCCGCAAATCCCGTTTTTCGTCAAATAACATTTGTTATCTTGTGCTTAGAAAATCCGCCTCGCGCTTTGCGTCAGCATCATCAGGATATGTTGAAATATACTCGTCCATCATGGTTTTTGCGCTCGCAAAATTTCCCAGTCTCTCATTTACGACAATCAGGTTATATTTAAGCTCCTGAAGATAACCAGTGTCCCCTAATTCCGCGCCCGCCTCAAACGCGTCAAGCGCCTCGCTGTATTTCTCCTGCTTCATCAGGCATATCCCAAGGCTGTTGTATATCGCCGCGTCGGGAGGATTCGCCCCCAGATAAGTCTGGTACACTACCGCCGCATAATTCATATCTCCAAGCTGCTCATACGTCTTTCCGAGTATCAGCGAGGTTTCCGCGCTGTTGCCGTTCAGCGAGGAGTCCAAATAAATACGCGCGTTATCATAATCCTCAAGATAGTAATATATCATACCCTTCTCGCTGTCCTTCAGACTTTTCTCCTTATTTTCCATCAGCTCGCTCAGATAAACCTTGCCCTCCTCAGTATAGCCTGCCGCCTGCATTTCCGCATACGCGTCAATCACAAGTTCAAGGTTATCCGGCTCAAGGGAAAATGCCTTCTCAAAATCAGCGATGGCGTCCTCGTACCGATTTTCCTTTAAAAAAACACACGCCCTTAAATAGTAGGCGTCAACCTCTTTCTTCCTAAGCCCGATTATCGCCGTGTATATCTGCTCCGCGTCACTGTACTCGCCAAGCTTCATATGCGCCGCCGCAAGATAATAATTTGTGTCATATTCAAGCTGGGTAAGTCCTCTGCCCGCATATGAGAGAGACGTTAAAAACGCGTTTTTAGCCTCCTCATAATTGCCAAGCCCCATGTATGCGAGTCCCTCTCCCCTGTATAAAAGCTGATCATCCTCCTTATAGACAATCGCCGCCTCAAAGCTTTCAAGCGCCGTCTGATAATCATACTGCTCCAAAAGCTCCATGCCCTTTAAAATATTGGTGTTTTCAGCCTTTTTCCCGCAACCCGAAAGCATCACGGAAAATAAAGCCGCCGCTGCGAATGCCACAACACATGTTATTTTTTTATGCCGCATAATTAAACCTCATTTATTCAATCCAATGCTTAAACATGAGACTTAGAAATTCTCAAATGCCTTAATCTCTCCCAAACAAATCCCTTGTATAAATCTTATCTGACACGTCCTTCAAATCCTCGGAAATCCTGTTGGCAATAATCACGTCGCACTCCGCCTTGAAGCTCTCCAAATCCCTTGTAACCCTTGAGTTAAAGAAGCTGTCCTCCTTCATCGTCGGCTCATACACAACCACCTCAATGCCCTTTGCCTTGATGCGCTTCATAATGCCCTGAATCGCGGAATGTCTGAAATTATCGGAATTTGTTTTCATCGTGAGCCTGTAAATCCCGACCTTCCTGGGCTTTCTGTCAAGAATCATTTTCGCTATATGATCCTTGCGCGTAGTATTCGCCTCAACAATGGCGGAAATAAGGTTATTCGGCACATCGGCAAAATTTGCCCGCAGCTGCTTTGTATCCTTCGGCAGGCAGTACCCGCCATATCCAAACGAAGGATTATTGTAATGCTTTCCAATTCTCGGATCAAGGCACACGCCATCGATAATCTGCTTAGTGTCAAGCCCCCTCACCTCGGCATACGTGTCAAGCTCATTAAAATACGCTACGCGCAGCGCCAGATAAGTATTCGCAAAAAGCTTAATCGCCTCCGCCTCCGTCGAGCCCGTAAACAATACATCAATATTTTCCTTTAACGCTCCCTGCTTTAAAAGCCCCGCAAAAACCTCCGCGCGCTCCGACTGCTCTCCCACAATGATTCTTGAAGGATAAAGATTGTCATACAGCGCCCTGCCCTCGCGCAGAAACTCAGGCGAAAACATAATATTACGCGTATCATACTTTTCCTTTATCCTCTTGGTATATCCCACAGGCACAGTCGATTTTATAACCATCACCGCATCAGGATTTACCTTCAGCACCAGCTCCACCACCTGCTCAATCGAGCTCGTGTCAAAATAATTCATATCAGGATCGTAGTTGGTAGGCGTCGCTATGATTATAAAATCCGCGTCCCTGTATGCCTCCCCGCCATTTGTCGTCGCCTTTAAATTAAGCGGCTTCGTGTCCAAATACTCCTCAAGCTCCTTATCAATGATCGGCGACTTCCTATTGTTAATCATATCCGCCTTTTCCTGAAAAATATCGACTGCCGTCACCTCATTGTGCTGCGCCAGCAGAACAGCATTCGACAATCCCACATAACCTATCCCAGCCACCGCAATCTTCATATCCTCAAATACCTCCGTACTTTAATCAAAATTTATTACACTGATATCCCAGCATTATACTAAGTTTACCACAACACCGCTTCACTTGTCCACCCCCAAAACACCACGGCATATAAAAACAAACGCCGAAAATCCAACAAAAAGTCAGACTTCCGGCATCTTATCCTATTTTCTTAAATCTACCGCCTTCGCAGACTCCCTCTCCAGAAGCTCCGCCTCATACACAATATGCTGATGCTGCCGCTTCCCCGAAATAATGTCAAACAGCAGCCTAGCCGTCTCCCTGGCCATCTTCTCAATCGGCTGCCGCACCGTCGTAAGACTGGGCGTAATATAATTCGCCAGCTCTATCCCGTCATACCCCGACACGGATACATCGTCCGGGACGCTCAGCCCCGCCTCATACAGCGCCCTCTCAGCGCCTATCGCCAGCGTATCCGCCACCGCATACAGCGCCGTAAACTCCTCTCCGCCCGCAAGCAGCTTCTTGGCAGCCAGATACCCGCTCTCCATTGAAAACGGAATCATCTTCTGGCTGACATGGCACACAAGCCCTGGATTCACTTCAATGCCGCTCTCCCGCAGCGCATCATAGTACCCCTCCAGACGCAGCCTGCCAATGCTCTGTCCTTCCTCCGCCTCAGCCACAATAATCGCTATCCTCCTGTGCCCCAGGCCAATGAGATAGTCAACCATTCTCCTGCTCTCCCTGCGGTCGTCAACGCCTATGTTTGAATAAAGGCTCTTGCTTATATTTTCAGGTATCGCGCCCGCAGTGCTGAACACAAACGGCACGCTCAGCTTTTTAAGCTTTTCCTCAGAGTGCGCGAACATGCCGCCCAGAAATATTATGCCCCTCAAACGCTTCTCCTTTACAAGCCGCTGCGCCATATCCACCTCGTCTTCGTCAGCTTCTATATAGGAAAGCTCCATCGAATAATGCTTCTTTTTACATTCGCCCTCGATAATCTCTATCATATTTGCAAAGAAAAGATTGGACATTCCCTTTACCAGCACTGCAACCGCCTTGGCATCAGAACGCTTGAGGTTCCTTGCGCTGTTGTTTGGCACATAGCCGTATTCCTCTATAGTCTGCAGGATTTTTTCCTTTGTTTCAGGATTTATGTCAGGGTGATTGTTTATTGCCCTCGACACTGTGCTCACGCCCACTCCGCAAAGCCTTGCTATGTCCTTTATTGTAGGTTCAAACACGGTAATACTCCTTTTATTCAGCCTTTCTGGCTTTTTCTTTCTTTTGGCGCGGTGCCCTGCCGTAAAGCTGCGCAAGCTCAAGCATCTCGCCTTTAAGCTCATCGGTAAACGCCTCTTTCTCTACGCGCCACTCCCAGTTGCCGCCAAGCGTTGACGGAGTGTTAATCCGCGCATTACTGCCAAGCCCGAGATAATCCTGCAGCGGTATGATTGCCGTATCTGCCACGCTTGCAAGCGCCGCACGGATAAGCTCTTTGCAAATCTCGGAGTTTCTCCTGACGCCAAGGAATTTTTTCGTGAATGCCAAGTCCTTCCTGCTGACCGCCGAAATCCAGCCCTCCACGGTGTCGTTGTCATGCGTGCCCGTGTAAACCACACAGTTTTTCGGGTAGTTATATGGAAGGTAATCGTTTTCCTCCCTCGAATCAAACGCAAACTGCAAAATCTTCATTCCCGGATATCCTGTCTTTTTGACAAGCTTCAGCACGCTCGGCGTAAGAAAGCCCAAATCTTCCGCAATAACCGCCTGATTGCCAAGCGTCTTTTTCATAGCCTCGAAAAGCTTGTAGCCAGGTCCTTTTTTCCACTCGCCGTTCTCCGCCGTGTCGTCGCCGTAAGGCACTGACCAGTATTCGTCAAAGCCCCTGAAATGGTCGATGCGCACCACGTCATATATCTTGAAGCAATACGCAAGGCGTCTCAGCCACCACGCAAAGCCCGTTTCCTCGTGGTAATCCCACCGATAAAGCGGATTGCCCCAAAGCTGCCCTGTAGCTGAAAAAGAATCGGGCGGGCAGCCCGCCACGGCTGTCGGCACATTTTCCTCGTCAAGCTGGAAAAGCTCAGGGTTTGCCCAAGTGTCGGCGCTGTCAAACGCCACATATATAGGTATATCCCCTATTATGCTTATGCCCTTTTTATTGGCGTATGCCTTCAGCTCGCCCCACTGCTTGGCGAAAAGATACTGCTGGAAGCCGTAAAAAGATATTTCACCGGAAAGCTTTTTTCCATACTCCGCCATAGCGTCAGGCTTGCGAAGCCTTATATTCTCGTCCCACTCTATCCATGAAACGCCGCCGAGTGAATCCTTGATTGCCATATACATAGCATAATCCTTAATCCACTCCTTGTTTTCCTCAACAAATTCCAGGTAGTCGGGATTTGTCTTTATATTCGCCCTCTCGTATGCTTTTCTGAGGAGCTTAAAGCGCGTATTGTAAATTTTTTCATAGTTTACCTTGTCAGGCTCGTCGCCGTAGTCAGCCTCCTCGCACTCCTCCTGCGTAAGAAGCCCCTCGTCAATTAGCGCGTCAAGGCTGATATAGTAAGGACTGCCTGCAAAGGTTGAAAAGGACTGGTATGGCGAATCGCCGTAGCCCGTAGGCCCGAGCGGCAGAATCTGCCACAGCGACTGTCCCGCGTCTGCAAGAAAATCAACAAAATCATATGCCTCTTTTGAAAAGCCGCCGATTCCAAATCTTGACGGCAGGCTTGATATCGGCATCAAAACACCACATTTCCTCATAAATATCCCCATTTCTGCGCTGCTCTTTATACAAAATCATACATAGACTACAGCTTGCGCCAACAGCGCAGGCGCAAAGCCGTGCGTGAAAATCAGGTTTTCTTATGCGTATTCTAATGCATGTTTTTAACAAATCTGGTAACGTTTCCGAAAACGTTACCATTATTTGCTACTATTATGTTACCATTACGCCGATATAATTACAATATACAATAATACTGGAAAAATACCGAATTTTTTTATAATATTTGCACAAGTCTTTTTACTTTGGCTGCAATATTTAATATTTATTAATCAATGAAACTCCACGCAGCATAACTGCGGGATATCAGCCCGAGACTCGCTCCGCTCGTTATTAGTTTGTTACGCAGCAGAGCTGCAGGGAATTTACCCTGAGAGATTAAATCGGTCATTCTCTTTATTACTGCCGTGCACATAAAACGGCGGCGGAAAACTTCCCCCGCCGCCGTTTCATTAAAATATTATTATACATTTTAGTTAAGCTTCCAGATATCCCTGTTGTACTCTGCGATTGTCCTGTCTGATGAGAAGAAGCCTGCCTTTGCGATGTTTACAAGCATCATGCGTTTCCATTTCTCCTCATTCCTGTAGTCCTCAAACATACGGTCCTTTGTCGCGATATAGTCCTCGAGGTCAAGCAGCGTCATAAACCAGTCCTTGTTGATAAGCTCCTTTTGAAGCCTTACAAGACGCTCCTTGTTTCCTGCAAGCAGCGCGGGCTTGCTTGTGATAAAATCAACCGCCTCCCTTATAACCTTGCTGCCTTTGTAGTAGTCCTTCGCCACATAATCAGCCTTTGCGTAATGCTCGATAACCTGCTCTGACTTCTCGCCGAAGATGTAGATGTTGTCGTCGCCTACAAGCTCATGAATTTCCACGTTCGCGCCGTCGCTTGTGCCGAGCGTCACAGCGCCGTTGAGCATAAATTTCATGTTGCCCGTGCCGCTTGCCTCCTTTGAAGCGAGTGAAATCTGCTCTGAAATGTCGCAGGCGGGGATAAGCTTTTCAGCGTAGCTTACGTTGTAATTTTCAACCATTACGACCTTCATGTAGTCCTTTACGTCGGGATCGTTGTTCACTATCTCCTCCAATACAAGGAGCAGGTGTATTATGTCCTGCGCTATCGTGTATGCAGGAGCGGCCTTTGCGCCGAAGATAAACGTAATCGGCGTAGAAGGCTTTTTGCCGCCCTTGATTTCAAGGTACTTGTGTATGATGTAGAGCGCGTTCATCTGCTGGCGCTTGTACTCGTGAAGCCTCTTTATCTGTACATCAAAGATTGAATCAGGGTTAATCTCCTGCCCTTCATTTTCCTTGATGTACTTGGCAAGCTCGGATTTCTTTTCCTTCTTGATTGCCTTTATCTCTGACAAAAGCGCCTCGTCGTCAATGTGCTGCATAAGCTTTTCAAGCTCCGCCGCGTCCTTCTTGTAGCCGTCGCCTATAACATTTGAAATGCAGGCCGCAAGCTCCCTGTTGCACGAAAGCAGCCATCTTCTGAAGGTGATTCCGTTCGTCTTGTTGTTGAATTTTTCAGGATAAAGCTTGTAAAAATGATTGAGTTCGCTGTTCTTCAAAATCTCCGTGTGGATAGCCGCCACGCCGTTTACCGAAAAGCCATAGTGGATATCTATGTGCGCCATATGAACTCTTTCATTCTTGTCTATAATCTGCACTGCCTCCTCAGAATGCTTAACCGCCACGCGCCTGTCAAGCTCCTTGATGATAGGCATAAGCTGCGGCACAACCTTCTCGAGATACTCGACAGGCCATTTTTCGAGCGCCTCCGCAAGTATTGTGTGGTTTGTATACGCGCAGGTCTTGCTTACGACGTCAATAGCCTCGCTCATGCTAAAGCCCTCCTGCTCCGTAAGGATTCGGATAAGCTCAGGGATAACCATTGTCGGGTGCGTGTCGTTAATCTGGATAACAGCGTGCTCATTGAGCTTGTGAAGGTCGTAGCCGTTTTCCTTCATCTCCTTTAAAATAAGCTGCGCGCCGTTGCATACCATAAAATACTGCTGGTAAATGCGGAGCTGCTGCCCTGCCTCGTCTGAATCGTCGGGATAGAGGAAAAGCGTAAGATTTTTTTCAATGTTTTCCTTATTAAAGTCTATGCCGTCCTCTACTATGCTCTCGTCAACCGTCTCTATGTCAAACAGATGGAGCTTGTTTACGCCCTGCTCATAGCCTACTACGTCAATGTCGTACAGCCTTGACATAACCTTTCTATTGCCAAAGTAAACAGGGAAGGAAATATCCGTCTTTGTAAGCCACGACTGCTCCTCAATCCAGTCGTTTTTCTCAGCCGTCTGCTGTCTGTCCTTAAATACCTGCTTGAAAAGACCAAAGTGGTAGTTAAGACCTATGCCGTCGCCCGCAAGTCCAAGGCTTGCAATCGAGTCAAGAAAGCACGCCGCCAGCCTGCCAAGCCCGCCGTTGCCAAGCGAGGGTTCCGGCTCTATCTCCTCGATAACGCTAAGCGCCTTGCCCTCCTCCTTCATAGCC
>X301_European_Hare__coassemble_1224_pt1 | contig 15546 bp, 17 predicted proteins | sample X301_European_Hare__metabat2_low_PE_011 | metagenome-assembled genome bin X301_European_Hare
GCCATACATTTTCTGCATTAGCAAGCCATTCTTCGGGAAACCCACTGTTTATCAAGGTTTCAGAGCGTCCCAGAGAGGATTCGAACCTCCGACACCCGCCTTAGGAGGGCGGTGCTCTATCCTGCTGAGCTACTGAGACGTGTTATTGAGTTTTAAAAGTTCCTAAGCAAAATTAGAACGATCTAAGTTCGCTTAGGAGGCGATCGCTCTATCCAACTGAGCTACGAGGACTTATAAATTTACCGTGCTATTTCATTATAGCAGAAGATAAAAATATTGCAACTGTTTTTTAGGAAATTTATTTTCCAATAACTAAATCAGCATTTATCTCCATCCAGCATCAGCCGGCTCATTCTGGAAAATTTATATACCCCTGCAGCCACACCACGCCCTTAAAGCGCCTGCCTACCGCGGGCTCGCCGAACAAATCCTCCTTGTTCACGCAGACTTCAATGGTAAGCTCATTGCACTCCACTGTCATAAAAAACAGCTCCTCGCCTGTAACGCGGTTTTCTCCGCTGCCCACCTCCGTAATCTCGCCGAGTATCGAATACAAATCGCACTCCACTCCATACGGCATAAAATACGTATCCACAAGACTGAACACGTCTTCATCATGGATTTTGCGCGAAATAATCGTATATGTGTCCATATCGTCGAGCGTGAGGCTTTCGATTGCCTCCTCGTCGCCGTTTCTTGCCTGATTGAGCAGCTGGTTTCTCTCGTAAGACGCCTTTTTAATGCGCTCCTTTTCGTGCTCATTTTTGATAATCGGCATCATAATCATGCCGTCAGTGCAGAGGGCGCTTAAAATCAGCGACGTGCCTCTTACGGGGAGCTGGTCTAAGCTCTGCAGGCGCTTGTATGGTATCATATTCTGCAGATAAAATATAAGCGTCACGCCGACCTTCAAATCATCGCACACTCCCGCATACGACTCCTTTTCCATATGGCGCTCTATCGTGACGTCTTCGTATGAGCTTATATGCGAGCCGCGCAGATACGGAAAATAATACTCATACAGAAAGCTGCCCTCGTCGTCAAACTCGCCCCGCACGCATACCCCCGCATTCGGCGCAAAATCCACGTAAAGCTCGGCATACACTCTGTCCTCATCGTCTGCTGTAATATCCCTCCCGCAGACATACGAACAGCCCGCATTTTCATCCGCCCTTAAAATCGTGCTCTCTACTACCTTATTAATAATATCCTGTAATTCTTCTCTCTTTTTAACCTTGCTAAAGCCAACCGCTCTTAAATATTTATGCACTTAAAACCATGTCCCTTCGCGTCAGATATTTATCAAAGGAACTGCCCATAAAATTACCCGCCCTGTTTTATTTCCTAACAGCTCCTTAGTTCGGTCTTTCCGCCCATGTACGGCTGCAAAACCTGGGGAATCTTTACTGAGCCGTCCGCCTGCAGATTATTTTCGAGGAATGCAATCAACATTCTCGGCGGCGCGACTACCGTATTATTTAATGTATGCGCAAAATACTTTCCGTTCTCACCGTTTACCCTGATTTTTAATCTTCTCGCCTGTGCGTCGCCTAAATTAGAACAGCTTCCGACCTCAAAATATTTCTTCTGTCTGGGCGACCAAGCCTCCACGTCTACAGACTTCACCTTTAAATCAGCCAAATCACCAGAGCAGCACTCCAGAGTGCGGACAGGAATATCAAGCGACCTGAACAAATCAACCGTATTCTGCCAAAGCCTGTCAAACCACATAGGCGACTCCTCGGGCTTGCACACGACAATCATCTCCTGCTTTTCAAACTGGTGTATTCTATATACGCCCCTCTCCTCGACGCCGTGGGCGCCCTTTTCCTTTCTAAAGCAGGGCGAATAGCTTGTGAGCGTCTTTGGCAGCTCTGCCTCTGGAATGATGGTATCTATAAACTTGCCAATCATTGAGTGTTCGCTTGTGCCGATAAGGTATAAATCCTCGCCCTCAATCTTGTACATCATAGCGTCCATCTCATCAAAACTCATAACGCCCGTCACCACGTTGCTCCTGATCATAAACGGCGGCACGCAGTAGGTAAAGCCCCTGTCAATCATAAAATCCCTCGCATAAGCGATTACTGCGGAATGAAGGCGCGCAATATCACCCATCAGATAATAAAAGCCGTTGCCCGCTACTTTCCTTGCGCTGTCAAGGTCAATGCCATTAAAGCGCTCCATGATTTCCGTGTGGTACGGTATCTCAAAGTCTGGCACTACAGGCTCGCCGTACTTCTGGACCTCGACATTTTCCGCGTCGCTCCTGCCGATAGGTACGCTCGGATCAATGATGTTTGGTATAGTCATCATTATCTTTGTCACTTTATCGTTTAATTCCTTCTCCGCCTCGGCAAGCTCCTCAAGACGCTTTGCCTGCGCGTTTACCTGCTTTTTTACCTCCTCAGCCTCGTCTTTTTTGCCCTGTCCCATCAGAGCGCCTATCTGCTTTGAAAGCTTGTTCCTCTCCGCCCTGAGATTGTCCGCCTCCTGCTGTGTTTTCCGCGCCTGCGCGTCAAGCTCGATTACCTCGTCAACCAGCGGCAGCTTATGATCCTGAAATTTCTTTTTGATATTCTCCTTCACAGCATCGGGATTTTCCCTTAAAAATTTAATGTCTATCATTTCGATTATGCTCCTTTTTTTAATATATTTTACACTATGGCAGATGACGGATACCGCTGCCTGCCGCAATTATTTGATAACCGTCTGGATTACGACCGTAGTGTCCTTGATAAGGTCTACGAATTTTTCCTTCATCATAACTTGTCCAAACTTATCCTCAACTATACGCAGCACAGGCCTTTCAGGAAAATGCAGGTTCTGGCGCATGACAATGCCCACTTCTCCCTGATTTGTCTTGACGCGCGAGCCGACAGGATAAACAGCTATAAGCTGCAGAAACGCCTCAACTATATCATCAGCGTACCATATTCCGCTGTAGTTTCTGATAAGGTTAATCGCTTCATGTACGCGCACACGCGCTTTTCCTATGCCGCAGATAAGCTCGTCAAACTCATCGCACACGCCTACTATCTGCACCATTCTCGACACTAAATCCGTGCCGAGCGGATAGCCTGAGCCGTCTTTGTGCTCATGGTGGTTTAGCACTATGTTTTTGGCGTTTTCAGAAAGCCAGTCCTCATTTTTGATTGCCGTATATCCGTAAATGGAATGTTTTTTGTACTCCTCCTGGTCTTTGGCGGGCAGAAGGTTTATATCCTGATCCTCGTAGCGCACCACCAAATACCTTAGCCCCAAATCGTGCATCAAAGAAGCGACACCAATGTCATAAACCTCCCTCTCCGCAAGCCCTAATTTCAATGCAATCAGCGTGGCAATCGTGCAGACCTGTACGGAGTGCTCATAAATATCGGCGCTCCTCTCCTTCACGTCATAAACCTTCTCGACTACCTCGTCTTCCTCCAGAATGTCAGATATGATATTCTGCGCTGTCTCAGCAATCCGCTTTAAGGTCTCTGTCCTCTGATATACGTGAAGCTCAAGTATATCCTTTACCTTGTCACTTACCTGTTTTTCAACATCATCGCGCAGGATAGTCACCGCCTGCATTTCAATCCCTGGCTTTGGCTGCTTTTCAGGCGCTTTTTTATTCTGCGGCGCGGGGGCTGGAGTCTGCGTCTTTGCGGGCGCGGAAGCTTGCGCCTGTGTTTTTGCGGGCGCAGGCGTTTTCTTTGGCTCCTCTTTTTTGGGCGGAGTCTTCGGCTCCTCCTTTGGCTCGCTTTTGGCAGGCTCGTCCTCAATATACACCGTGAAAATGCTCATTTCCCTGAGCTTTTCAATGTAGGGCTCTTTTATCACTGTGCCTTTGCCAAGCACAACTGTGTAATCTTCAAGCAGGACATCATTGGCAAGAACATCTCCGTCCTTTAAATCTTCTACTGTAACTAATCTCATAGGTAAAGTCCTAACCTTTCTCAATCAAGATATTCTGCATCATTTATTGGGCCGCTTACAGCCCGCTCTACGGCAACCTTTTCCTCATTGCTCAAAGGAATTGCCGAATCGCCGTTTTTAATGCGCTTGGAGTATGAATAGCAGCCCTCCGAGCTGTGGACCGAGTTTATCAGAAATCCGCTGTTATTCTCATCAAGCAGGGCGAGCGCAAAGCTGAGTTTGCCGCCCATCTCCTTAAACGCGTCATATTTGACAAGCCCGAGCTTTTGAAATGTCATCTCGTGCTTTTCAAAAAGCTTCTTTATGTCCTCCCTGTTTGTCTCGACGCTTGATTTTATAAACTTATTGTCCTCGTAAAGCGTGATTATGTCCTCCTCAAGGCTGGAGGCATTTTTGCCGAGCATAAATTTTTCGTATTTCTTTTTGAATTTGTTTATCTGCACAAACGCTGCTATTATAAGAACCAGCAGGATAACAAGCGCAATGATTAATCCAAGGAAAATATATCCTATATCTATCCCGCCGATGCCTATGCTGTTGAAAAAATTGCTGTTCATTGGTATTCCCCCTATAAATTTATGCCTGAAAGCGCCTCTATAAGTCTGTCAAGGTCATCATTTGAATAGAACTCCAGCTCTATCTTGCCAGAGCCGCTGCTGCCCTTTGCTGTTATCTCTACCTTGCGGCTGAGTTTTTCCTTTAGGCGGTTTTCGATATCTTCATATATGTATTGGACTGCCTGCGGGGGCTCATCTTTTTTGGGCTTTTCCTCCTTGGGATTGAGTATGCCCTTGACAAGCTTTTCTACCTCGCGTACGCTTAGCTTTTCATCAAAAATCCTCTGCGCGAGCAAAAGCTGCTGCTCCTCGTCTTCTATTGGAATGAGCGCCCTTGCGTGTCCTGTGGAAAGCATATCGTCTATTATCATCTGCTGCACTCCGTCGCAGAGCTTTAAAAGGCGTATGCTGTTTGTGACTGCGGTTCTGCTTTTTGACACTCTCTCGGCTACCTCGTCCTGCTTTAGGTCAAACTCCTCCAACAGACGCTTATAGGCGAGCGCTTCCTCTATCGGGTTAAGGTCTTCCCTCTGTATGTTTTCAATGAGGGAAATCTCTACTATTTCGCGGTCCGTGTAATTTTTGATTATTACGGGGACTTCCTTTAAGCCTGCGAGCTTGGCGGCGCGCCATCTGCGCTCTCCCGCGATTATCTCATAGTAGTCTTTTCTGTCCTGCACGAGTATCGGCTGCAAAAGTCCGAACTGTCTGATTGAATCTGCAAGCTCCTGCAGAGCGTCTTCATCAAAATGTTTTCGGGGCTGATCCCTGTTTGGCTCGACTTTGGTTATTTTTACCATTGTTTCCGCTTTGCCTGTCAGAGCGGCGTTTTCGCTTTTTGCTTTATTTGGCGCTGTCTGCGGCATCGGTATCAGGCTGTCCAAGCCTTTTCCGAGTCCTTTTCCTTTTGTCGGCATCGTAAAAATTTCTCCTTTTAACTATTTATTACTTCCTCCGCAAGAGCCATATAGCTTTCCGCTCCCGCTGATTTTGGCTCGTATATGTTTATCGGCTTGCCGTAGCTTGGCGCCTCGGCGAGTCTGATGTTTCTCGGTATTATTGTCTTATAAATTTTCTGGTTCAGGTGGCTTTTTACGTCTTCAACTACCTGCGCGGAAAGATTTGTGCGGGAGTCGTACATTGTAAACAATACTCCTTCCATTTCCAAATCGGGATTTAATCTTTCCTTAACAAGATTTATTGTGTGTATGAGCTGGCTTAGTCCTTCGAGCGCATAGTATTCGCACTGGATTGGGACAAGGACTGAGTCGGCGGTGGTCATTGCGTTTACCGTGAGCAGGTTTAATGAGGGCGGACAGTCAATGATTATGTAATCATACTTGTCCTTTACCCAGTCTATTTCGCCTTTTAGTATGTATTCTTTTTTTTCTACTCCGATCAGCTCGATTTCCGCGGCGGCGAGGTTGACGTTTGACGGCAGGATTGAAACGTTTGGAATTACGTCCTTTAGTATGCTTCTTTCTATGGTGCAGTCGCCTAGTATGAGTTCATATATGGTATTTTCCAGCTCGTTTTTTTCGATGCCATAGCCGCTGGTGGTGTTGCCTTGGGGATCTATGTCTACTACGAGGACTTTTTTGCCTTTGGCGGCTATGCATGAGGATAGATTGATTGCGGTTGTTGTTTTGCCGACGCCGCCTTTTTGGTTGGCGATTGCTATTACTCTGCCCATGGTGGTTGTGTCTCCTTTGTGGGTGGTGGTGTATTGTTAATGTGTGTAGTGTATGAAAAATCTATAAATTACATTATACCACTATTGTTTTGTATTATCTACAATGAATTTGATTATTTTTATTCATCACTCAAGCCTTGACGGATCAAGAAGGAAATCATAGATATTCATTATTTGAATCCCATGCTCATCATAGTGGAAAGGCACAGTATCCTTTGTCACCACTATTTTCCTGAAGGAATCATCAATTTTTCGGAATGGTCTGGTTTCCTGTTCCTGTTTTCCAGCATCAGGAATCGAATACGCTGACTGTATATACAATCTGTTTGAACCGGCATTGCAGACAAAATCAACTTCAAGCTGTTTACGGATCACTTTTCCGCCAGCGCCTTTTTGTGCGATCGTTACGACTCCCACATCTACATTGTAGCCCCTCATCCGCAGTTCATTATATAGTACATTTTCCATGATATGCGTCTGTTCAAATTGCCGGAAATTAATACGGGAATTTCTCAGCCCCAAATCCGAAAAATAATATTTTCTGGGAGTCTCAATATATGCTTTTCCCCGTATATCGTATCTCTGTGCAGACTCCATTAAAAAAGAATCCTCAAAATAATCTAAATACCGTTTGATCGTTGCTGCCGTAATCTTGGATTTTTTGACGGTGCGGAAAGTATTTTTCAGCTTTTCAGGATTCGTCAACGAGCCGACAGCCGATGACAAAATATTCAGCAGATCTTCCAGTTCTCCCTGATTTTTTACCTTATTGCGCTTAAAAATATCCCGGATATATATTTCGTCAAACAGGTTGTTCAATGTGGCAGCTTTGTCAGCATCTCCCTCTTTGAGCACCACCATCGGAATCCCGCCATACAGCATATATTGCGAAAGCCCTTCATATTTATCTCCCGGATAAACAGACATAAATTCAGAGAAACTTAAGGGGTACATATGAATTTCATCACCCCTGCCGGCAAATTCTGTTATGATGTCACTTGAAAGGAATTTCGCGTTGCTCCCGGTAACATATACATCCATGTTATCTTTACGAAGATAGCCGTTCAAAACAGTTTCAAAACAGTCAAGCATCTGTACTTCGTCAAGAAGAAGATAGTAAGTCTGAGCGTCTGTTATTTTGGAACGTATATATGCCATGAACTTTTCAGGATCGGCTCTTCTGTTTCTCTTTTCAAGTTCGATTAAATTCTCCCCGATCAGATATAGGTCATCTGCCGAGTCAAAAGCAAATCGGATGATATGATCTTCCGGCACGCCTTTTTCCAAAAGATGACGGTAAAACAATGTGTTCAGAAGATAGGATTTACCGCACCTTCTGATTCCGGTTATCACTTTAATCAACCCATTCCCTTTGCGTTTGATCAGTTTATTCAGATATAAGTCACGTTTGATTTCCATATTGCGGTCCTTTACAATAGATTTTTGCAACTATTTGTATTTTTCTATTATATGATATCACAAACTGTGTAAAAGAGCAATCTTTTGAAATAGATTTTTGCAACTATAAAGAGCATACACAAATCCCTTCACTTCTTCGGGCATAATAGAACCGCCGTACAGGAGTCCATTCCCATACGGCGGCATCTTTATTTCCCAAACAGATCGCCGTGCGTCCCGGTGCGAGTCAATGTCAACACCAGTACATCATCCTCAATGCGGTAGACCAATAACCAATCCGGCTGGATGTGGCATTCCCTGTGCCCTGCCCAGTTTCCGGTCAAAGGATGGTCTTTATTCTTGTACGGCAGCGCTTCGCCCATAGCCAGGGCAGCGACAACATCTTCCAACAGGCTGATTCTTAATCCACGTTTCATTGCCAGCTTGTAATCTTTTTTGAATTGTGCAGTGGATTTGACGGTGTACTTTGTTTTTCTCATTTTTTCAGGTCAGCAAACAACTCGTCGAGATCGGTGTAGCCTTTCACGGACGGGTCTTTTGCGATTCTTTCCGCTTCCAACATAGCGGCAATCGTTTCCTTGTTGGGCGTGTTCAGAGAGACATCAAAAGGAATCCGACCCTCTCTAAGCGACTGCCGGACAAAAATGTTAAACGCAGTAGACAGGTTCATGCCCAACTCCGCAAAAAGGGCATCCGCCTGTGCCTTGAGATCGGTATCCATACGGATACTGATATTCGTTGTAGTGCCAGCCATACAATCATCTCCTTTTCTGCTGGTGCTCATAGTATATTCCATCTGCACGAAAAAAGCAATACTTTGCACGAATATTTGCTGTTTAATTTACCCAAAAGAAGGTTTCGCGGTCTGAAAGAGTTTGATTGTATGTAATTGTAAAGTTACTAATTTATAGGTGGTTCACGTTTGTCCGGACAGGCGGCTCCGCTGCATCGGAATATTCATAAGATATAATTGCATATTTCAATTATTTGAGATAAATCATTTTTAGAAACTTCAACATCATCATAGAAATTGATCACATACAAATTACTCATATCAAACGATACTTGTCCACTCTAATGGCTTCTTTTTGCTATTTGTTTTATATAATTTGTTAGCCACCCAGTCGAAAACCTAAAATTTGAATTTTTCAATTTTAATATGATTAGGATCTAATCTATTACCACTTAATAAGAATAAATATACTTCTCCATTTTCAAGCATAAATTTTCCTTTCAAAAAGTCATAGTATTCTGAAGAATAGCGCACTTCTATATTGTTATTAAATAAAATTTCTACTTTGTTTTCACCTATTTTTGCTAAATAGCCATTTATTGCTTCAAAATCGTGATACTGCTCTTTTTCAAAATTCTGAAGAATATTTATATTTTGCCTGCAATCAACTAAACTGTAGTTCGAATCAGAATCCACTTTAACAAGAACTCCTTTACTCAAATCCACTTTAATAAAATGACCTTGATAATCTGATAAAATCAAATTTTCTTGGTTCCAATCATATACCGTAGAAAATAAATAATTGTCAAATTCTGCTAATGGAATTATTTTTTTCTTGTTTAACTCTATATTAACATAAATGAAACAACCATTATCAGGACAAAACAGTAAAATCTCATTACCATTTTTGAACGAAGTATATATAGCCAATTCCTCAATTAATTCTATTTTTTTAATTTGTCTAAGCTCGCTGTCAAAAATAATTAGTCCTTTGTAATTATCATTTACTACTATCATGTTATTTACAATTTCCATAAAATACGCATCGTTATTTAACAATTCTACATCCTTTACTTCAATCACAGCAATAATTACCATCCTTTGCTAATTGCCACCAAAAACAAAAATTTGTCTTAAAATATTTCTACCTATATCTATTAAAGAACAAAACGCCCTATTGTGGAATATTTTTGTATCCATCCGTCATCTTCATAACACGCAATTTCACTTCCCATCTTTTCACTAATCTCAATCATATTATAACATTTATCACTTTCCTTTATTATTAAACTTAAGCAATCCTTATTTTCTTCAAACATTTCCAAAAAAAGATATATAACATTTGTAATTGTTTCTGACAATAAATCACAAACGGCTTCCTGCTGCTGCACATTCAAACTTGAAAAACAACTATATTGTTCTAATTTAACAGGGTTAACTGTGCTTTGTTTTACAATTCCCATTGATAACTTCAATGCCCTGTCCCTTACATTTTGAATTACTAATTTGCCAAAAAAATTCAATATTGTTTTCTTCTGCTCTTTACTTAATTTGTCCATTTCTTCCTCCTGCTGCTTACTCCTTTTGGGATTTCCAATAGGCCAATATAGGCATGCAATTTTATTATCTATTAATATTTACGCTGTTTCATCGTCTAGAATCTTTTTTAATTCATCACTATTTGCAATAAATACTTTACCCCAAATAATGTCATTTGCATCAAACTCAACATCTTTCCATTTTTAATCTATCTCAACGATCCGGTCTATCGCATATAACGGCAGATTGACCAAACCCTCTTCTTTTTTGTAGTCCGCCATAGATGTGCGGACAGAAATTTCAGGTGAAAATTTTTCCCGATAGGTTTTCAGGCTTTTGGCTTTCAGATTTATCTCCGCCTTTACTTCAACGGGAACAGCCCGCTCCCCTGTATCAACGACAAAGTCAATCTCGCAGGAGCCTCTATCGTTGGTGTAATAGTAAACTTCCAAGTCCTCTATGGTTTTTAGCTGCTGGCAAACATATTGCTCTGTAAGAGCGCCTTTGAACTCAGTAAAAAGCTCGCTGCCATCCAGCAATGTGCGCGGGCGCAGTCCGACCATGCACCCTAGAAGTCCGACATCTGCCACAAACAGCTTAAACGCCTTCAAGTCTTCATATGCCTTCAAAGGAATGCCTGCCGCATTTATACGGCTGACCTTATGAACCAAGCCGCAATCGCTCAGCCACATGATCGCCGTTTCATACTCTTTCGCGCGGGCGCCTTCACGAACAAGCCCGTAAATAAATTTTTTGTTTTCTTTGGCAAGCTGGGAGGGTATGCTGTTCCATACCATTCGGATCTTCGGAACGAGCTCAATCGGGGCATGTTTTGAAAAATCCTGCTCATACGCGGCAAGTATTCTCTTTTGGATTTCACGCACTTCATTAAAATCTTTGTCTTCCGCAAAGCTCTGTACCGCTTCCGGCATACCGCCGATAAAATAGTAGTGTTTCAAGGCATCAATATATGTTTGCTTAAATCCTGAAATCATCTGAAAGTCTTGTTCATCAAGCAGTTTTGCAAAACGCTCCTTACCGACCGCCATTAAAAACTCCTTGAAAGAAAGAGGATAAAGCTTCAGAAAATCTACCTTGCCAACGGGAAAAGATGTCCCTTGATGCAAAGCAATACCGAGTAGAGCACCTGCACACACAATATGATACTGTGGCGCATTTTCGTAAAAATATTTAAGAGATGCCAGCGCTCTAGGAACTTCCTGTACCTCATCAAAAATCAACAAAGAATTGTAAGGATCAATTTTGCGGTCCGCATATAGCTCCAATCCCATGATTAAGCGGTCAGTATCCAAGTCGGATGCAAATAACTCTGCCATTCTGGAATTAGAGTCAAAATTGATATATACCGTGTCCGCATACGCCTGTCTGCCAAATTCTTTCATCAGCCAAGTTTTACCGACCTGACGCGCGCCTTCAATAATCAAAGGCTTTCGGCGTTTGCTTTGTTTCCATTTCATAAGTTTTTCAATCGCGATCCGATACATACATGTGCCTCCATTATTCTAATACATGTATAGTATGGCACGATATAACAAAAATTACAAGGAATTTTGATGGATATGATACATTTTTTACGACGAATATCGGATGTCAGACAGATGTTACTTTTCCTCTCCATAGCGCACTTCGTCTACAAGCATCTGAATATCATCCTCACTGATAACGCCCATTGTTTCGGCAGCACCGGTAAAAGCCGACTGCGCTTTGCGGATTACTTCGGAAGAAGCATTGCTTACAACAATTTCTCCGTTTTGCTTCTGAAAGAACAAAATCTTATCCCCGGACTTTAAGCCAAGCAGCCGTCGGATTTCTATCGGAACAGTAATCTGACCGTTTGCAGAGATTTTTGCTAAATTCATAAAAGTCATCCTTTATATTTGCTTATCAGGGCGAATTGTGGACCAGATGCGGCGTAATAATGATCCAACAATCATTTTATGAAATCTTATATCCATAAATCATACAGGCTTTCTCCTGCTTCAGATATTCAAAGCGCAGATGGGCTGCCTTCATTTTCTCCAAAAGCAAAGAAGTAAAGTCATAATATCTATATTCAGGTTCAATCAACCGTCCCCGATACTCACAATCGCAGACAACCGGTCGAATCTTTAACCACTCAATATATTTGTACATACCTTTATTCAAATATTCATCCCCGCCGACAGTCCAATAGTAAATCGGATCTTCTGTGTCAAAAAGGTGCTTATACATTATAGGGATTCCCTTGCCTGTTTCTTCCTCCATGCTGCGGATAATGCCGAAAACCTTATCCCACTTCGTATTATTCATGCAGCTGGTCAGCCCTCTTTCCTGCACATATTTTAAATGTATTTCAAGAGGAGTGGCTTTGTTGTCATACCGTCCGCTATTGATATCGTTAATGAGCCGTTGGATATAAATGAATGAATCCGCTTTAGGTTTTCCCACGACAAAAGTGTTGGAAACCTGTTCCCCATTGCGCTCGACATAATAATCTATACGCCATAAACTTTGCCAGATAATCAGATGTATCCCGCTTCGCCATTTAACATCCATAGCGGCAGCACCATATCCTCCATTGTCAGCAGGCTCAAATTTCTGGACTTCACCATCTAAAAAGTCTAATTTGTCCACGAAAAATTCCCGTGTCTTCAACGCATACTCATTAACTTTATTTTCCATAATCGGCTCCCTGTTTTCTTTTAAGCAGCACAATTCCTCAACGCTCACACCAAAAATCTCCGCCATCCGGTAAGCCAACATAAGCGCTATCTTTAATTACTCTCAATGATTTGTAAAAAGAAATATCATTTTCTCCAAAAGCGTAAAGCCACGGAGTGTCTTTTCTGTCCATCTCATATATTTGTCCCCTGTTCATGTCAATATACTTATTGAAGACTGATATGCATGAATCAATTTTTTTATCTTCATAATATTCCTTCCCTGCAATTAGCGTTATCAAAGAGCTTTCTCTATAAATTAAAAGATTATAATCAAAAACAGCTGCCTTATAATCCTTTGGAAGGGAATAGCAGCTAAAATCAGTTAGAGGATTTCCGTCTTCAATTTTTTTTAATATTTCCTTTTCTTTACGCGCAACAGTAACTACCTTCTTTGGATATTGTGAACCCGTTGCTCCCAAATGTGTAATATTGAGTTCAAACATCTGAAATATTTTTTTCATATCAGCATACCATTCAAGCCATTTATAATCGCCGCGCAAATTACCCCACATTGTTAATGAGATTGTAAGGTTATCCATATCACATTCCTCCCAAACGCTCAGTTCACATAAATGGTACAAAATTAAAAAACACGAGCCACTATAACCGCAAAAAGAACGGCAAGAATAATAACAATAATATTAAATACCCATGTCCATTTATTTCCCAGATTCATAGTATAGCCAAAACCGCTGTGCGAACGCTTAACAATTATCCTTTTATCTTCCCTATTGAAATATATTCTCCCAGCTATCCAGCAATTATTATGATTATGAGATTTCATGTATAATCTTCACCCCAAAAAACCGCCATTAATGCTTGCGCACTGCCAATCGCCATCGCTTAAAGCTTATTGAAGAATTTCAATGTAGACTAAACAGTTATATATTTTGCAAAAAAACCACGGCACACCCATTTTTCAATATGGTCTATTATTTCTTTTTTTGATTTAGACGAAAACTTTTCCAACGGACAGTCCCACTTGAAATCTTTAGCCAATATCAATAAATATTCCCCATCTATATCGTGGGCAGGATACCACCCTAAATCAATAACCAGATTTGCTTTTTCATTGTACAGCTGTAACAGGTCTTCACTTAATTCATACGCGTCGTTCTCCCCGTGCGTGTCCAAATCGTATTCTGAAAAATTATTATATTCCACCCGCCACCCTGCCTGAATGCGCAATGGCTGCAACTCATAATACATTTTTATCCCCCATTATTGAAACACCTGCGAATCTATGCCCTAAACACAAATTTGCGTGTGAAAAATAAATTTTTCACACTATCCCATTTGCCGCTTTAGCGGCTCAATATAAATGTGTAAAACTCAATAATCCTATTCCCCAATATCAACATGGGTTCTCAAAAACTCGAAATATTTCTGCTTGTCGCCTTCTCCTGCAAATATTTCCTTTCCCTCCATCATATAAGCCCTGAGCAGATATTCCGTGGCATTTTTTTCGTCGCCGATTTCCAGACAGCTTTCCCCCAGCCTCAGCATTACAAACGAATTTGCATATCCGCCTCCGCTTAAATTTCCCCGCGCCTTATTGAAACATTCATAAGACTGCTGGTACTCCCCTCTTTGGAAATGTATGTCTCCGATTGCGGCGAGAAACCATACTGTTTCAGAATAAAACTGCTGCGGCTCTGGAATCATGCTAAGCGCCTCATTCCACGCCTGCAAAGCCTCGTCAATTCTGCCCGCACTTTCAAGCTGGTTGCCCTTCTCGGCTAATTCGTCCAATTTCCTGCTGACTTCCGCGGTTATTTCATTATTTACTTCGCTGTCCTTCTTCTTCTTTTTAAACAGTCCCATATCAAAATCCTCCATTCTGCTTTTATCCGCTAACACTTTCTGCGTGCTTTGCTTCATAATATCATGACAAAAAATGTAAAGCAATGCTTCTTTTTTCTATAATTTACTTATTCTGTAACGGAATATCCTCTGCGCGCAAATATTCTAATGAAGCATAATTATCTTTTTAAGCACTGGTATATGATCCACTATAAACGCCCCGAGCAGGCTGACTGAAAACGTAAACACTGTCAATACAGGCACGGAAATAACGGCTGGAAAGGAAACCGTCGTAATCCCGATTAAATTCAGCTTTTCAATCACAAACATATGGAACATATAGATAAAAAAGGTGTATCTGGAGAGCTTTGCCCATACGTCGGCATTTTTTATTCTGCTGCCATCAAAAATAGGGCTATATTTGAAAAACACGAAAATCGCCACGCTCATAATCAGGATATTGATTGACGCTGGGCTAAACCATATATCCACATAAAGGTCTGATGCCCGACATTCACGAATTGTCAAAAAAGGCGTCAGTCCGACTGAAATAATCCCCATTGCGTAAATAATCGTCCGTATTTCCTTTCGTATATCCAAAACGCTCAGGTAATACCCCAGCATAAAATATCCAAAGTTGCCGACTAAAATGTTCATTCCCATACTGTCAATTTTTGCCTGAAATGTCGTGAAATGAAACATTTTTGTTATAAAGGGAATCAGATACTGGAACACAACCCACAATATCAGGTAATACTGCACTGCCTCCTTCTTTGCGCACAACTGCCTTGCAACTGGGATTAATAAGTAAAATCCCAGAAGAATATGGATAAACCACATATGTATGTGACCAAATATAAATCTCTCTACCGCGCCTTTCCAAGCCTGCCCCACAAATTCACCGTGCAGCGCATCTACAGCCACTCCCTGAAAAGCATAAAATGCGGACCATATATAAAATAAAACCAGCAATTTTAAAAACCGTTTCCCAACTGCGACACTCTCCCGCTGCGGATTGACAAGAAAAAGCCCGCTCAACATAAAAAAGACTGGCACTGCAAAACGCGTAAAGCTGTTGTAAATCGTCATAACGACGAAGTCATTACCCCCCCCCTCAGGCTGTCCGAAAACTTGATTTTTAGGCATAAATTTAGCCCC
>X301_European_Hare__coassemble_1226_pt1 | contig 15533 bp, 15 predicted proteins | sample X301_European_Hare__metabat2_low_PE_011 | metagenome-assembled genome bin X301_European_Hare
GGGCAGAATATAGGATATTCATGATATAAAAATATCAGAAATATAAATTTTTTAAATTTTTTATGTACAAATTATGTGAATTATGCGATAATTTATAAGAGCGTATTTTATATGCGTATTTTTGCGTGCAATAAATTTACGGCAGGTACAAAGGCGTTTTGTTTCAAGGGAGGGAATGAAAGCATGAAGAAAGCTGATATGGGCGTTGCTCTGTATTTACTCAGTGCTTTTATCATGCTGATTATACCAATCAGCAGCGTTTTGCTTGATGTGATGCTTGCGTTTAATATATCGCTTGCTTTTACGATACTTTTTACTACGATGTTTGCCAAAGAAGTTTTGGATTTGTCATTTTTCCCGACGATTTTGCTGTTCAGCACGATTTTCAGGATTTCTTTGAATGTATCTTCGACAAGGCTTATACTTACGACTGGTGATCCGGGCAATGTCGTAGCGACATTTGGTAATTTTGTCGGCGGAGGCGATTTGGTTGTCGGCATTGTAGTATTTATTATCTTGATTATTGTGCAGTTTGTGGTAATCAACAAAGGTTCTGAACGAGTTGCCGAGGTTACGGCGAGATTTACCCTGGATGCCATGCCTGGTAAGCAGATGGCTATAGACGCTGATTTAAATACAGGTGCTATCACTGACGCAGAGGCAAAGGTGCAGAGAGAAAAGCTCCAGCAGGAAGCAAGCTTTTTCGGTTCTATGGACGGTGCCGTAAAGTATGTAAAGGGAGATGCCGCGGCGGGTCTTCTTATTACCGGCATTAATATTATCGGCGGCATCATAATGGGCGTGGTGAGGCAGGGAATGGACATTGGCGCGGCTATGGACAAGTACACCATTCTTACCATTGGTGACGGTCTTGTGAGCCAGATCCCTTCGCTTCTTATTTCGCTGTCTACAGGTATTTTGGTTACGAAGGGCTCTAAAGAGGCGGACTTTGGCTCCGTGCTTATCGGCCAGCTTTTTGGCATGCCAAAGGTTATGTACATGGTAGGAGCGGTACTTGTCTTTTTGGGAATTGTGACGCCTCTTAACCCGCTTATATTTATTGCCCTGGGAGCTGTATTCATATTCGGCGGACGCATTATGGCAAACACTATTGAGGTCGCGGGCATAGAAGCCGAGGCTGAGGAGGGCGAGGAGAGCGCTGACGAGATACGCCGTCCCGAAAATGTTAATTCGCTGCTGCAGGTCGATCCGATAGAGCTTGAATTTGGATATGGCATCATACCGCTTGCGGACGTCAATCAGGGCGGCGATTTGCTTGACCGGGTTGTTATGATCAGGCGCCAGATAGCGCTGGAGCTTGGTACGGTAGTGCCGATAATCCGTTTGAGGGACAATATCCAGCTGAATCCTAACCAGTACATAATTAAAATAAAGGGCATTCAGGTAAGCGAGGGGGAAATACTTTTTGACCATTATATGGCTATGAACCCGGGCTTTGTCGAGGAGGAAATTTCGGGTATACCTACATTCGAGCCGTCGTTCCATCTGCCCGCCATATGGATTACTGAAAACCAGAGGGAGCGCGCGGAGAGCGTAGGCTATACGGTAGTGGATCCGCCGTCCATCATAGCTACGCACCTGACAGAAATAATAAGGCAGTATCTTGCTGACCTGCTTACAAGGCAGGACGTACAGAACCTTGTAAACAATATAAAGGAGACAAATCCGTCGCTTGTGGAGGAGCTCGTGCCAAAGCTGCTCGGGCTTGGCGATATTCAGAAAGTATTGCAGAATCTGCTTAAAGAAGGTATTTCAGTCAGGGATTTGGTAACAATATTTGAAACTCTTGCAGACCATGCGGCGACTACCAGAGATACGGATATTCTGACGGAATATGTGCGACAGAGCCTGAAACGCGCTATTTCCAATAAATATTTTCCATTAAATGAGACTACGAGCGTGGTGACGCTTGATCCGGGGCTTGAGCAGGAGATTATGGGCAGCGTCAAGCAGACGGAACAGGGGGCGTATCTTACGCTTGATCCGGACAAGACAAAGCAGATCATGTCATCTGTAGAGACAGAGATAGCCAAGCTGGAAAAACTCGGGAAAAATCCGATAATAATAACCTCACCGATTGTCAGAATGTATTTTAAGCGCCTGACGGAGGATTACTTCAAGGATTTGGTGGTTGTTTCATACAATGAGATAGATTCAAACGTTGAATTACAATCAGTAGGAATGGTGACAGCATGATAATTAAAAAATTTCAGGGAAAGACAAAGGAAGAAGCGCTCGCGGCCGCCAAAAAGGAGCTTGGCGATGATATTGTGGAGATGAATACAAAGACTGTCAAGCCCAAGGGGCTTTTCAGCATTTTTAAGGGCGCTAAGATAGAGGTCACTGTTGCCAGGGAAGACGACAATGAAAAATACGGTATAGCGTCAAACAAAGAGGAGCGCAGGGAGACACAGTATGAGGGCGTGAAAGTCAGCCTGAGCCAGGGCAGCGTCATTGCGCCCGCAAAGCAGCCAGAGGTGTCTCCTGACGTAAAGTCGGTAGGGCAGGCGGTCGCGGAGGTGCTTGCAGCATTTCCGCCACAGAATGAGCCTAAGCCAAGGACTTCCGTAAGTGCAAAGAGCGATAATAAAAACGCGGCGGCGGAGGCGCTCGTGGCTGAAAACAATGCAGAGAGCGCAAAGAGCGGGGCAAAGATAGAGGAGAAGCTTGACAATCTGCAGAATCTCTTGGAAAAGCAGATTTCCCAGCAGCAGGATTCCAAAAGCGTGTCCGACGAGACGAAGCCTGACGAGGAGGACAAAAAAGAGGAGAACAGGGACAGGATTAATTTCCTGCGCCTGCTCTACAGCAAAATGACTGACAATGAGATAAATGAAAAATACGCAAAGGAAATTATTGAGGATATAGACAGGATATGCAAGCCTGACGTCACTCTTGACTATATGCTCTCGGAGATATATCAGAGAATGATTTTAAAGCTTGGCAAGCCGTTTATGCTTGACGAAAATACGGGCAGCGGGCCCAAGGTGGTATTTTTTGTGGGGCCTACAGGCGTAGGAAAAACCACCACGATAGCAAAGATTGCGTCGTCATACAGAGTGGAGCATAAGAAAAAAGTGGCGCTTTTGACGGCAGACACGTACAGGATAGCGGCGGCAGAGCAGCTGCGCACCTATGCAAATATTCTTGAAGTGCCGTTTCGGGTAGTATATACGGTCAGGGAAATTGAGGCAGCTCTTGAGGATTTTAAAGAGTACGATTATATACTGGTGGACACTACAGGACATTCGCCCAACAACGAAGCCCAGTGCGAGAGCATGAGTGACTTGATTAAGTCCGTCGGCGAAAAGGCTGAGAAGGAAGTGTTTTTAGTATTGTCAGCATCTACAAAATACAGGGATTTGATGAAGATTGCTGATATTTATAAGGAAATTGCAGAATATAAGCTTATTTTTACTAAACTTGACGAAACCTCCACGTTAGGAAATATATATAATCTGAAGCTGTACACAGGCGCTATGCTTTCATATGTTACCTGCGGCCAGAATGTTCCTGACGATATTGAGTATTTTAATCCGCAGGCTACAGTCAAGCAGCTGCTGGGGGGCAAAAAACATTAAGAAGCTCTAAGGCAATAAAAAACATTGCCTAAGACCTTCTAAATGTTTATGAAAAACGCAAAGGGCGGCGTTTTTCTGGGTTTATGGAGTAAAACATTAAGGAATGTTAAGGCAATGATTGACGGAAGATTCAAATGGATTTGAGGGTACAACACGAGGGGGATTTTTATGGACCAGGCGGAACAACTGAGAAACGTGATAAAGCTAAATCCCGCGCCAAGGCCTCTGGCGAGAGTCATTACCGTGACAAGCGGCAAGGGCGGCGTCGGAAAATCAAATACATCAATAAACCTTGCCTGCCAGTTTAAAAGGCTTGGGCAGAGAGTCATCATTCTTGATGCCGATTTTGGGCTTGCGAATATAGAGATTATGTTTGGGGCTGTTCCGAAATATAATTTATCAGACATGATTTATCAGGGAAAAAGCATTATGGATATCATAACCTGGGGACCGATGGACATAGGATTTATTTCGGGAGGTTCGGGCATATCGGGCTTGTCAAATTTAAGCCATGACTATCTTAATTATATAGTCCAGCATTTGTCAAAGCTTGACGCTGCGGCAGATATTATCATTATTGATACTGGCGCGGGCATTTCAGACGCGGTCCTTGATTTTCTTGTCGCAAGCGGTGAGATACTGGTGGTTGCCACGCCTGAGCCGACATCGATTACGGATTCATATTCCCTGCTAAAGGCGCTCAACCAGCATCCGAGGTATTCGCGCGAGGAATCGAGAATAAAGGTGGTCGCAAACAAGGTATCGGACGAGATAGAGGGCGAGGCGCTTTACAATAAGCTTAACACTGTAGTGAACAGGTATCTGCATATGCCCATAGCTTATCTGGGCGCTATACCGCAGGACCGTCATCTTGAGGAGGCTGTCATGCAGCAGATGCCTGTCAGCATGCAGAGCCCCAATTCCAAGTCTGCCATAGCCTTTGAAAAAATGGCATATGTCCTTATGGATAAGGAGTATGACAAATCTTTGGTGAAGCGCGGAATGGCGGCGTTCTTTTCACATATCATGGCGGGAAATAAAAAGATGGGCTGAGACAACTGATAACAGCCGCAAAAGCGGCGGAATGAGGAATATGAATGATAGAGAAATTTATTTCAGCTGGCGATAAGATAGAGATGAAGTCAACTGTTGACGTGGTGCTGCCTGACGGCACAAGGGGCATAAGGCTTTACAAGACAAGCGTGTATGATGTGCTTGACGACGGAAAGCTTGAGATAGTGATGCCTATGGAGCAGTCGCGTCTTGTCCTGCTGCCCGTAGGCGGCGAATATGACGTATGCTTTTTTTCCCATGGGGGTATGTATAAAGCGGACGTCAGGATAGTTGACAGGCAGAAGATAAACGGAACATACATAATATTGGCGGAAATGCTTACAAATCTCTACAAGTATCAGCGTAGGGAATATTACAGATTTAACTGCATAATCGAGATGGAGGCAAGGGAACTTTCAAAAAAAGAGGTAGAGGCTTTCAAGGAGGCTGACGACGCTGCTGTCATAGAAGAAAAGGAGATGAGCAGGGGCGTCATAGTGGACATAAGCGGCGGAGGGCTAAGGTTCGTTTCACGCAGGCTTTACGAGTGCGGCGACATAATTCTCCTCGGCTTTAAACTGCCTATAGCAGACCATGAAAAGTCATTTACTCTTGCGGCGCAGGTGATTTTGTCAAAGGAAATAGAAAACCGCAGGGATGAATATGAAAACCGCGTGAAATTTGTTTACATAAATAATCAGACAAGAGAGGAAATTATCAAATATATATTTGATGAGGAACGAAAAAACAGAAAATATGGGAAAGGTCGCTGAATATTATGACAAATAAGAAAAAAATCTTAGTAGTTGATGACTCTGCACTTATGAGAAGGGTTATGTGTGATATAATAAATTCAGATGAGCGATTCCAGGTTGTAGAGCAGGCATTCGACGGTGAAGCGGCTTACAAGCTCCTGAAGGAAAATCAGTACGACGGCGTAGTGCTCGACGTAAACATGCCCAAAATAAACGGCATACAGCTTATGCGTATGCTGCAGAAGGACAAAATACGCACGCGCATTATGATGGCGAGTACAGATACGAGGGAAGGCGCATCTGTCACTATGGAGGCATTGGATTTAGGCGCGATAGACTTCATAGAGAAGCCCGCGAACATTCTCTACCTGAAGGGCGACGAGTTTAAAGGCAGATTTCTTGACAAGCTGCAGGCGGTAGTGACCAGCAGACAGACAAACATCTCCACAAGCGCTGTAATACCCAGGCAGAAGCAGGAGGAGAGCACACAGAAGCTTGTATCTATTGTAAGAAAGAGCCAGCCGTCGGTCGGCGGACAGAAGCTTGTCGCGATTGCATGCTCCACGGGAGGTCCAAAGGCGCTCCAGAGCGTAGTGCCGAGGCTGCCTGCCGAGCTTGCGGCTCCCGTACTTATTGTACAGCATATGCCCAAGGGCTTTACACAGTCGCTTGCGGAGCGTCTCAACAGTATGAGCAAGATCAGCGTAAAAGAGGCGGCGGAGGGCGACGTGCTTGAAAACGGCAAGGTTTACATCGCAATGGGCGGCATGCATATGCAGGTCGTTACCAAAGGCGGCAAGGCAGTCATTACATATACCGACGAGCCTCCCAGAGAGGGCGTTAAGCCGTGTGCAAACTATATGTATGAGTCCCTCAGGAACAGCAGCTACTCTCAGATCGTGTGCGTTGTTATGACAGGCATGGGCGCAGACGGCACAAAAGGAATCGTGAATTTGGAAGCAGCAAAGAAAATACACGTCATTGCACAGGATGAAGCTACATCAACCGTATATGGCATGCCAAAGAGCATTGCCGCTACAGGGCTGGTAAATCAAGTCGTTGCGCTTGATGACGTGGCACAGGAAATTATAATGAATGTGGGGGTTAAGTAGAATGGATACAAGTCAATATCTTGAGATTTTCCTCGATGAAACAAAAGAGCACTTACAAAATCTGAACACCCAGATTATGGATTTGGAGCAGAATCCTGAAAACATGGATACTATCAATGAAATATTCAGGGCGGCTCACTCGCTTAAAGGTATGGCGGGCACGATGGGCTACAAGAGAATGCAGAATCTTACGCACGACATGGAGAATGTATTCTCCGAGGTAAGAAACGGCACCTTCAAGGTACAGCCTGACATGATTGACGTGCTCTTCAAATGCCTTGACGCGCTGGAGGAATATCTTGCCAATATCCAGCAGACAACGGAGGAAGGCACAAACGATAATGATGAGCTGATTAAAGTATTGAATGATATTTTAAAGAATAACGGCGAAGTAAAGCCCTCATCAGATTCGGCGGCTCCGAGCGAGGAGAAGAAGGCGGAACAGCCCGCAGCGGCATCAGGCGACGCGGCAGGCTCAAACCGTGAGAAATGGCATGACATCAAGATTGGCGACACCGAGAAGATGCTTATCGAAAAGGCAAACAGCGAAGGGCTCAAGGTATACGGCGTGTCCGTATATGTAGAGGAAGCCTGCGTATTAAAGGCGGCGCGAGCATTCCTTGTATTTAAAGCTCTTGAAAAACTCGGTGAAATTATTGTATCATCTCCCACAGCGCAGGACATAGAGGATGAAAAGTTTGAACTTTCATTCAGCCTGATATTTATTTCAGGCAATACAAGGGAAGAAGTAATTGCGGCGATTAAGAGCGTGTCTGAAATCGAGGAAGCGCTCTGTGAGGAATACAAGGTAGAGGCTCCCGCACCGGCGGCAGCTCCTGAGCCTGAAAAGGCAGCGGCTAAGCCCGCAGAGACAAAACCAGCGTCAGCTCCTGCTCCAAAGCCGGCGGCAGCTCCCGCAGCGAGTGCAAAACCCGCGGCTGGCGGCGCAAATAAGCCCGCGGCTAAGCCCGTAGTAAACAGGACAGTCAGGGTAGACATAGAGAAACTTGACAACCTTATGAACCTCGTGAGCGAGCTTATCATAGCAAAGAACTCGCTCGTGGCGGCTACGGCGGCGGAGGGCAAGGACAACAACAGCGCGGTAAATGAGCAGATTGAATATCTGGAGAGCGTTACCACAAACCTTCACGAGTCGGTTATGAAGGTGCGAATGGTGCCTATCGAGAGCGTGGTTGCAAAATTCCCGCGTATGATAAGAGACTTGTCAAAGAAGCTTGACAAAAAGATGGAGCTGTACATGACAGGTGAGGACACGGAGCTTGACCGTACCGTTGTTGACGAAATCGGCGATCCTCTTATGCATATGCTCAGAAACTCAGCAGACCACGGACTCGAGCCGAATGACGTCAGAGTTGCAAACGGCAAGCCTGAGGTTGGCTCTATTTTCCTTGACGCATACCAGGACGGCAACAATGTAGTGATTTCAGTAAGGGACGACGGCGGCGGAGTTAATGTTGAGGCTGTAAAGAATAAGGCTATCGAGCGAGGTACGATCACTCCCGAGCAGGCGGAGAACATGACGGAGAAGGAGGTTATCGACCTTCTGTTCCTGCCGAGCTTCTCCACGGCAAAGAAGGTGTCGGACGTATCAGGGCGAGGCGTAGGTCTTGACGTTGTTAAGTCAAAGATTGAGTCGCTCAGCGGCGAGGTAGAGGTAAAGAACAAGTTTGGCGAGGGCTCGTCTTGGATTATCAGACTCCCGCTTACGCTTGCCATTATACAGGCGCTGATGGTGGTTGTCGGCGACGAGAAATACGCGATAGCGCTCGGCTCCATCCAGACTATCGAGGATGTTTCGCCAAGCGACATCAAGCTTGTGCAGGCAAAAGAGGTTATACATATACGCGGTACTGTTATTCCCATTATCAGACTTAACAAGGTGCTTGATATTGAGTCGACGGCGGATGAGAGCAAGAATCTTACCGTTATCATCGTAAAGAAGGGCGACAAGCAGGCGGGCTTAGTAGTAGACGAGCTTATAGGGCAGCAGGAGGTTGTTATTAAGTCCATGGGCAAATATATCAAGGTTCCGAAGATCATCAGCGGCGCGACTATTTTAGGCAACGGCGATGTGGCGCTTATCTTGGACGCCAACGCGTTGATTTAATCTGATTTATATGGAAAGGCAGGTATAGAACATGGATGAAGTAAAGGTAATGGACGAACAAAAGCGCAATGAAAGCCTTAATCGCCCTGTTGAAAGAGATACTACACAGTATATAGTTACCCAGCTTGGCAACGAGCAGTACGGCATTGACATTAAATATATTTCAAATATTGTAAGAATGCAGAAGATTACGCGTGTACCAAAGGTATATGGATATATCAAGGGTGTTATCAATCTTCGCGGCGAGGTAATCCCGACCATAAGTCTCAGGCTGAAAATGGGGCTTCCCGAGGACGAGATTACCAAAAAGACGAGAATAATCATCTTAAAGCTCGAACAGCACGAATCAATAGGCGTGCTTGTCGACGAGGTCAAGGAGGTTGTCACTCTTGATGATGAGCATGTTGAGAGAGTATCTTATGATAAGGACGATAAGTCGAAATTTCTGAGCGGCGTAGGCAAGTATGACGGCAAGCTTATTTCGCTGCTTGATATTACCGCTGTTTTATCTGACGTATTGGATGCTTAAAGCCGGGAGAAAGGTTTAGGTTAATTGATGGCTGAAAATGAAAGTGTAAGCTTTGAAAAAGTGACAAAAGAATACTATGATGTATTGAAGGAGCTTGGAAACATCGGGGCAGGCAACGCTACAACGGCGCTTGCCCAGATGCTACAGTGCAAGGTGGATATGAAGGTGCCGCAGGTGAGACTCCTCGACTTCAAGGACGTCGGAGAGGCTATGGGCGGCGAGGAGCAGATAGTAATAGGCATTTATCTGGCTGTAGAGGGCGACATCACGGGCAGCATTATGTTTGTGCTTGAGCGTAACGCAGGCAAGGTGCTTGTGTCTAAGCTTATGGGAATGCCCGCCACAGATGGGGATTTTACCGAGATGGAGATTTCCGCCTTAAAGGAGATAGGGAACATCATTACGGGGGCTTATCTCAATTCACTGGCACAGCTTACAAACCTTAAAATGCTTCCTTCTATTCCTGATTTGAATGTTGACATGCTGAATGCTATTCTCAGCGTGCCTGCTATTGAATTTGGCATTATGGGAGATCAGATTTTGTTAATCCAGACAGTGTTCACTGATGACGTGGATTTGAACGGGTATTTTATACTGATGCCCGATTTGGAATCATACGCGAAAATGCTGGGAGCACTTGGATTGACAATATAGCTGTATATCTGTACGGAAGGAAAGGAACTGTATGGCGAATATTGTGAAAGTGGGAATGGCGGACTTGAATGTCTGCAAAAGTCCTGACGGGCTTACTACCTTGGGGCTTGGTTCTTGCGTCGGCATATGCATAAGGGATCCTGTGACAAAGATAGGCGGTATGGCGCATGCAATGCTGCCTGACAGCACGCAGATAGCCAACAATACAAACAGAGCCAAGTTTGCCGATACGGGTATAGAGGATTTGGTTAAAAAGATGATAGCGATGGGCGGCAAAAAGATGCACTTTGAGGCTAAAATAGCAGGAGGGGCGCAGATGTTCGCTTTCCAGAACAAGTCGGATATGGTAAGAGTCGGCGAAAGAAATGTGGAGGCGAGCAAAAAGAAACTCAAGGAGCTTGGCATACCGCTGAAAGCGGAAGACACAGGGCTTAATTACGGCCGCACGATTATTTTTTATCCTGAAACGGGAGCATTGGTTATCCGCTCCGCAGGAAAGCCTGAGAAGACGATTTGAAGGGAAATTAAAAATGGGAAATAAGGTAAAGCTTATAACGCCGTTTTTGATGCTGCTTGCAGGAGCGGTGGCTGCGATAATTATGTATATAAGGGATTTTGAGCTTGTGGATATGCTGTGGGTGCTGCTTATAGTGCTGGTGGTATTTTATTTTATCGGCGATACGATCAGGTATATTTATGCCGCCATAAGGCCCAGAATCATAGACCAGGATATTGACTACAGCGATTTTATCCCATTGTCGATATTTGATGATGAGGAGTCAGGCAATGTGAGGGCTTTTGAAGACGGAAAAGAGGCTTATGACGCTGATGAATTTTCGGCGGCTTCACAGTATGAGGATAATGGCGACGAGGGTTATACGGAGGAGGATTTGCAGGAGTATAGCGACGAATAGTTTTGCAAGATAGCTTAAATGGGGGAACAAGATGAACGATACAGAGCGCAAAAGGCTTTGGGAGGACTATGCCCGGCTAAAGACAGCAGAGCTTAGGGAAAAGCTGATTCTTGAATACGCACCATTGGTAAAGGTAGTTGCAGGGCGGCTTAGTATGTATCTGGGCTATAACGTTGAATATGAGGATTTGGTAAGCTACGGCGTTTTCGGGTTGATAGACGCCATTGATAAGTTTGATACGGGCAAGGAGGTCAAATTTGAAACCTATGCCAGCCTTCGCATACGCGGCGCGATACTTGACCAGATAAGGAAAATGGACTGGATACCGCGCACCATCAGGCAGCGCCAGAGACAGATTGACAATGCGATGAAGGAGCTGGAGCAGAATAACGGCAGGCCCGCGACAGACGCTGAGCTTGCAAGGCATATCGGCATTACCGACGACGAGCTTCTTGAATGGCAGAATCAGGCAAAGGCGGAGAACGTTATCTCGCTCAACGAGTATATAGAGCAGGGGAATGATATTTCCGCTGACAATGCATCAGGCGCTGTAGCGGCATATGACGCGCCTGAAAAGGTCGTGGAGAGGGATGAGCTTAAAAAGGTGCTTGGCGAAGCGCTGGAGCTCTTGACTGAAAAGGAAAAAAAGGTGATTCTCCTGTATTACTATGAGGAGCTTACCCTAAAGGAAATAAGCCAGGTTCTCGAGGTATCGGAATCGCGCATATCGCAGCTGCATACAAAAGCGCTTCAAAAGATGAAAACTAAGATGGGAAGCTATATCGGATTACTTCATCAATAAGCTTCAATGTAATAAGCTTCAATGTAATAAGCTTCAATACAATAAGCAGGGGGATTATTGAATGAATGGGTATTTTCAAATTCAGATTAATCAAAAGGGTGTAAGCATACTGTTGTCTCCTCCGATTGGAGAGGGAGAGAAGATACGTGCAAATGAGTTAAAGGAATACTTGGACAGGATAGGTGTTCCTTATGACACTAAGGCAATCAACTCCGCGCTCCATGATTTGGGTGAGGAGGAGGTTGCTCTTTTTTTAAGCCCTATGAAGCTGGCGCCTGTTGACGAGAAATGCACTATAGATGTGGCGTATGATAAGATGTCAGCGGTGCTAAGGCTTTTTCCGCCAAGCGTGGGCGGCGCGCCGATTACCAAAGCGCGTATAATGGAAGCGCTGCAGAAAACGAAAATCAGGGCAGGCATAGACGAGGCGGCAATTAAAGAGCTGCTTGAAAATAGAACATACTGTACGGATATTATCGTGGCAAAGGGAAAGCACCCTACAGCGGGGAGGGACGCGCTTATATCGTATTATTTTGATACGGACAATTCGGCGCGCCCGGAGCTAAAGGAGGACGGCAGCGTAGATTTCTTTAAGCTCAATAACCTTCACCACTGCGCAAAGGGACAGGTGCTTGCGGAGATAATACCCGAGGAGAAGGGCGAAGACGGCATAGACGTGTTTGGCACGGTGCTGCCTGCAAGAGAGGTAAAACCGATAAAAGTCCCGCACGGCAGGAATATTGAGATTTCAGAGGACGGGCTGCAGTACATAAGCATGGTTGACGGTCATGCCATGCTGTTGGACGGCACAATATTTGTTTCAGACGTGTACAGCGTTGATAATGTGAGCACGGCGACGGGAAATATTGAATACCACGGCGATGTGGAGGTAAAGGGAAACGTCTGCGAGAATTTCAGCGTAAAGACCGAGGGCAATGTATATGTAAACGGCGTTGTCGAGGGAGCGACCATCGAGGCGGGCGGCAATATCATAATAGCGCGCGGCATGCACGGACAGAACAAGGGCAGCCTGAAGGCGGGCGGCAATATCATAGCAAAGTTTATCTCCGCCGCTCAGGTTGAGGCGGACGGCTTCATCGAGGCGGAGCAGATTTTGAACGCACAGGTGGCGGCGGGCACATATGTAAATGCCGATGCGGGCAAGGGGCTTATCACGGGCGGCAAGGTTGTGGCAAAAAAGGCGGTAAACGCTAAAAACGTCGGCTCGCCGATGGGAGCATCGACAACAATTGAGGTGGGCTGCGATCCTGAGGCAAAGAAAAGATACGCCGCGCTTCAAAAGAGTGTCGGCGAAAAGTCAAAGGCTATACCGCAGATGAAAAAGGTAATTGAGGACACGGCAAGAAAGCTCAAGGCAGGCATGACGCTTTCACAGGATCAGCTTAAAAACGCGAGAATGCTGCAGGTGACGCTTGCCGAATCACAGAAACAGATTCAGGAGGAGCTGAAAGAAATAGAAAAGCTCGACAAGCTGTTCAAAGGAGATGACAACGCCCATATAGACATAAGGGGCACAATGTACCAGGGCGTGAATGTGAGCATATCGGGAGCGGTTATGACAGTAAAAAATGAATATACTTACTGCAGGCTGGTTAAAAAAGGAGCTGATGTAGCCTCTACAAATTTGTAGGGGCTATTGCCTTTTTGGGAAAAATATATTATTATAAAACAGAAAATGAAGGGAGGCGTCTGTATGGCAATTAGTCCCGTATTGTTAAATGGTTCCATTCAGCAGACAGACAACATTTTACAGAATCAGACAAGAATGATGGAAAAGGGTATGGTAGACCAGGGCAACATTCATGTCCAGGAGGTAAAAAAGGAGCAGGAGAAGGCGCGGACTGTAATACACTCAGAGGAGTCAAAGCTTATGGAGGAGCGCTTTGACGCAAAGGAGAAAGGGCACAACGGATATTACGGCGACGGCGGCAGGCGGCGCAAGGGCGCAAAGGGCGACGGCAAGGTGGTAAACAAGTCCGAGGGCGGCTTTGACATGAAAATATGATTTTGGCTATATGGAACTGAAAGGTATGATATTTAATGGATTGGATTGAAGCAGCGCTGCTCATACTCGGAGCGGGCGCTTTTGCCGTAAGCTTTCTTATTTCAGGGAAATCACAGGACAGTAAGGAAGCAAGGCAGATAGATGAGGATATTATAAAGGATATTATAGACAGGGAATTGTCTGATGCCAAGGAGCGCGTCACGGAGGTAATTGACGAAACCCTTGAATACGCGGTTGAAAAGACTGAGCGCTCCAGCGAGCGTATTTCCAATGAGAAGATAATGGCTATAAATGAATATTCGGAAACGGTGCTTTCTGATATAAATAAGGCGCATCAGGAGGTTATGTTTTTGTACGATATGCTTAACGACAAGCATAACAACCTAAAGGAAACCGTAAAGCATGTCGACAAGACCGCAAGGGAGGCGGAGGAGGCGGCTAACGCGGCGGCACTTGCGCTTGCGGCAAAGGCAAAGGAGGACGCCAAGGCGAAGGAGAAGGAGCAGAGGGACACAGCCCTCGAGCGCGCGGCGCAGGACAGGGCGGCGCGTGAAAAGGAGCTTGCGCGCAGGCAGATGGCAAGGCTTATCCTGCCTATGCAGCAGGAGCTTCCGATGCATCATACGGGCGATGCGAGGCTTGACAGACAGGCGCTTATGCTGAACCAGCACAAGCAGGCGCAGGAAAGCCTTAATAACAGCGCGCAGGGCGAACTTAGACCGCTTGTGGTGAAGGCTGTGGAGATGCTGCCTGCGAATGTGGTTTCGTCAGCTGATGCGCAGCCGGCGGCAGGCACTCCCGGTTTAAACCGTGTGAGCGCCGCAGACCTGCAGGCGGCGGGCATGCGTTCAGAGGGCTTAAAGGTGGTTGACGCAAAGCCTGCCGATTTGAGGCAGATTGAGGTATATTCTTTTGCGGAGCAGGCTCCCAGGGTGGAAAGACCTGTAAAAAAGGAAGCGCCAGCGCAGACAGACATCAATTTAGGCGGTGTCACGGCAGGCGTGGACGGCAGTGAAAACAACAATGACAGGATATTAAGGCTTCACAAGGAGGGCATGTCAAATGTTGACATAGCCAAGGAGCTTGGGCTTGGAGTAGGAGAGGTTAAGCTTGTCATCAATTTGTTTAAGGGGGCAGTATGATTTATCATGAAGCTTAAATTTTATTTGCGCGGGCTTGGCATAGGGATACTCGTGACATGGCTTATAATGAGCGTGATTAACCACAACAAGGTTGAGGCGGCAAAGGAGCAGGTCAGGGCGGCCTACGAGCGTCAGGAGATTGAATGGAATTTCGCTGACAATGAGGAGACGTCGGCTGCGGAGACGGATTCTTCGACAGAGGCGGCGGAGAATGAGTCTTTGACGGAGGGGGGCTCTGCGGAAGAACCTGTTATAATACGTGACGGCGCAGAGCAGCCATCAGATGAGACGGGCGCGGCTCCAGAGGAGAACCAAGGCGAAGTAAGCGGCGATGCCGATGAAGATGCAGACGATAATAGCGGCAATGCGGCTGATGATAATAATGAGGATCTGCAGGGCGAAAATGGTTTGCAGAACACGGGCAATGCGGCTGATGAGAACGGGGATCAGGAAGACGCAGTGGTAATAGTCGGCTCTGTGAATGACAGAAACAGCGTTGAAATAGTGGTGGCGGCAGGCGACGATTCAGGGACGGTTTCGAGGAAGCTCTACAACGCGGGAGTCGTTGACAACGCGGCTGAGTTCGACGCGTATCTTATGCAGCACGGATATGACAAGCGGATAAATAAAGGCACAAAAGTAATATATGAGGACGACAGCTGGCAGACGATAGCGGAAAAGCTGGCTGGCATGCAGTAAAAAATATAAAAAATATTAAAAATATTTCTGAAAAGCCTATTGAAAAATAGGCTTTTTTATGTTAAAATCCCTATGTTGCGGTGCGTTTACAGCATTTGGCAGCAGTAACAATATAAT
>X301_European_Hare__coassemble_1235_pt1 | contig 15186 bp, 14 predicted proteins | sample X301_European_Hare__metabat2_low_PE_011 | metagenome-assembled genome bin X301_European_Hare
GCAATATCTTTTATTAATACATATAAGTGATTGGGCATTGGAAACATTCATAAATTATTTCATGGACTATGATGCGAAGATTGTTATTTTATGGAGATCATCAGCCGCGTATGTCAGATGAATTTTATAATGAAATTGGTGTCGCAAGTGACTCTATAGAGAAATATAAGGTTCCGTTTTTCATATGGAAAAATTATGAAAGCGAAGAAACAGTATATGAACTTACAAGCTTGAATTTCCTCCCGGCTATACTTCTTGAAACCGCGCAAATGGATGTACCTCCATATTTTTCATTTCTTTATGATTTGCAGGATAACGTCAGTGCAGTCAATGCATATGGATATATTGTTGATGGACAGTATTATTCATATGATGCCAAAAATGTTTTGGAGGGAATAAAAGACCAATTTGAACAGTATCATATACTTCAATATGCAAATATTTTTGATGAAAATTCGGATAAAAGTATTTTTAACTGATTACAGTATTTGATATAACAGGTATTTGCGAAAGCGTATTCAGTGATGTAGAATTTAGAAAACGTAGAACAGATGATTAATAAAAAACAGGAAAAGTGATATGAAAAAGCACAATTTCACTCTCATAATCCCGTCCCTCAATCCAGATGAAAAGCTTTCACAGACTATTCAAAACGCCATTGAGGCAGGCATTGGGGATATTATCCTTGTTGACGACGGAAGCGATGCTGAGTATAAAAAACATTTTATTGAGCTTGACCAAAAGTATTCCGAAGTAGCACTCTTAACCCATAATAAAAATCTCGGAAAAGGCGCTGCGCTCAAAACCGCATTTACATATTTCCTGGAAAACAGGCAGAACAGTGACGGCGTAGTGACTGCCGACGCAGACGGTCAGCACAAGATAGAGGATATCATAAGCTGCGCAGAGGAGATGATGCGTGACAGGCACGCCATAGTGCTGGGCTGTCGGGATTTCGGGCTTAAGAATGTCCCGCCTAAAAGCCGTTTTGGCAACAAAGCGACATCGCTCGTATTCCGCCTGTTTTTCGGTATGGGCATTTCTGACACGCAGACAGGTCTGCGCGCCATACCTGCCGAATACGTAAGCGAAATGCTTGAAATAAAGGGAACTAGGTACGAATACGAAACAAATATGCTGATTTTCATTGGCGGTCATAATATACCATACCGAGAAGTCAAAATAGAAACTCTTTATTTTGACGACAACAGCGCGACGCATTTTCGACCGATACGCGACTCAATACGCGTGTATGGATTAATTTTTAAATACGCAGCCAATTCCCTTGCGTCAGCGGTGGTTGATATTCTGATGTTTTATTTGCTTGGACAGTTTATCTTTACGGGCGGGGGCAGGATTGCGGTACTGCTTTCAACAGTGGCGGCAAGGGTGGTTTCATCAATTGTAAATTTTGCATTAAACAAAAGGTTTGTATTTGACAACCGCTCGGGTTTTATAAAGACGTTTGCAAAATATGTATGCCTTGCGGTGCCTGTAATGCTTATATCATGGCTCAGCGTGTACGCATTGTCGCACGCTATGAAAACAGGCCAGCTTGGGCGTACATTGTGGAAGGCTCTGATAGACACCGTACTTTTTATAGTAAGTTTTCGCGTGCAGCGCAGCTGGGTATTTACGGACAAAAACTGATGATGAACCGCTAAAGCGGCAAGGGGGATTATTATGAAATCAAACAGTACGAAAAAGAAAAAAAGGAAAAACAGTCTGCGTGCGTCAACAGTTATAGGCAGGACAGCGCTTGTATTTTTTACCATAATATTTATCCTGCTGTTTACGCTTGCCGCTCTCTGCTACACGCTTTTGACGGGACCAAGCCCTGCAATGCGTGACAGGGTAGTGCTTTCGGCTATGCAGGCGAGCGCGACTAAGTGGCTGCCAGGGCTGTTTCTGGACGATGCCCTTGTAGATGAAATCTGCGAAAAAAGCGCCAATGTGCAGGAGGAGGTTATTGCCATGGGCGCATTCAAGGCGGACCCAGAGGAGGAAAAGACGCAGGAGACTCCCGCAGATGAATGGGACAGCGCTATAGATGGCATGATTTACAAGACATACAGCGGCGCTACATATAAGGCATATATGCTTATTGTAAAGGATCCGTCGCGCGTGTATGTAGGCACGTCAAGCGATTACAAAAGCGGTCAGATAGGCGCGCGCATATTTGACATAGTAGAGCGTGAAAATGCCATAGCGGCAATCAATGGCGGTGAATTTGAGGACATAAACGGCCATGGGACAGGCAACACCCCCGTAGGCTTAACATATTCAAAGGGAAGCTGCGTATGGAACGACGGTCTCAGGCGCACCTTTATAGGCTTTGACAACAATAACGTGCTTCACGCGGTCGAATCGATAACAAAGGCAGAAGCGGATGCGCTTGGAATGAGAGACGCGGTTTCATTTCAGACGGGAAATGTGCTGATTACAAACGACAATGAAAACGTCACGCTGTATTACTCGGAAAATAACGTAGGCATGTCCCAGCGCACGGCTATAGGCCAGAGGGCGGACGGAGCCGTTATTTTGCTGGTGACGGACGGAAGAAGCGCAAGCAGCCTTGGGGCGACAAAAAACGACCTGATAGACCTGCTTGTATCAGAGGGGGCGGTAGTGGCAGGAATGCTTGACGGCGGCTCCTCCGCAATGATGTACTACAGGGATTACTATACAAAATACGGCATTGCCGCTTCAGGGCTCGACGAATATCAAAGGCAGGGACTGACAAACAAGTACAAGGCGTTTACTAAGCCGCGCCATATACCGACATATTTTCTTGTAAAGCCTGAATAATGAAAAGAAGGAGCACATATGAAAAAAAAGGGAAAAAAGAAAAATGGAAATAAAATTGCAAAAATTCCTGTTTTTTACTTGATATATCTGACAGTGACGGCTGCCGTGATTTTTGCCATAGTTCTTTCCATGCAGCTTGTCAGAAGCAGGCTTGCGGAGTATGAAGCCGCCCAGCCAAGATATGTCGCGGCGGAGGTATTTGCGCAGTATTTCCAGCCGATTGACTATAACTCCCTGCTTGCAGACTCAAACTATGAGGCAGGCGAGGCTGGAACTGATGAATTGATAGAATATCTTAAAAATGAGATAGGTGACAGCAGGCTTACTTATGCGGTGGGCTCGTCAGACGACGAAAATGAGGTTAAATATATCGTAAAGGCAGGGCAGAAGCAGCTTGCGGCAATAGTGCTTAATACAGCCGCCGCCAAGACAAAGCATGGGTATGACACATACGAATATTCGCATATGGACTTATATTTAAACACAGATGAATATTTAAAAGAGCTGTCGTCATATACAGTCGAAGCGCCTTCCTCATATGTGGTAGAGATGGACGGAAGCGCGCTTTCAAAGGAGCTTGTGACATCGACTTATCTGCAGGAGGATATTCTGCAGTATTGCCCGTCAGACGTTCCTGGCATTGAGTATTCGGTATATACCATAACGGGGATTGATAAAGCGCCTGGCGAGGTAAAGGTAACCGCGCCAGACGGGACAGCCGCTGAGGTTTCATTTGACGACGAAACAAATACATATACAAGCGGTCTTGCATACAGCGAACAGCTTTCCGCGGAATACACGGAGCCTGTGACAAAGGCGATTGAGGGGTATGCCGCGTATATACAGACTGCCGAGAATATAAGCCTGAACAGCATCAAGGGGTATTATGACACAAGCTCAAAGGTGTATTCGGAGATTGTGGCTATGAGCGGCGACAGATGGATGGTAAACGCGGAAGGCGGCATTGATTTTGAAGATGTCCAGGTGGGAGAGTTTTATGCGCATACGCCCGAGATTTTCTCATGCCACATTTCATTTACACAGCACATACACAGTGCGGGCAGCGAGGACTATGTTGACGCTGTTGACAAGTATGTGTTCCTGCACCTTGTCAACGGGGAATATAAGATATATTATTGGTATAATGCGTAAAAAAACGTGAAAAAATTTTCCTTTTTTGAAAAAAAGTGTTGACGTATCATAAATATATGTTATAATCTTAAATGTGCAATTATTAAACCCGAACAGTCTGGCACACGATAATTAGGGCTGGAGGGAGGTTAGGTGTGATAGTATGTCAAATGTAATCGTTAAAGAAAACGAAACTTTGGACAGCGCTTTACGCAGATTTAAGAGAAGCTGTGCGAAGGCAGGAATCCAGCAGGAAATCCGCAAGAGAGAGCATTATGAGAAGCCAAGCGTAAAACGTAAGAAGAAGTCTGAAGCAGCTAGGAAGCGTAAATATAATTAATGAAGTAAAATCCTTGGCATTTGTCAAGGATTTTTTCATCTGAATGCCATATAAACGGGCTGGACAGCAAGACGCAAGGGCAGCGTTTCAGCTGATAGCTGATGACAGTCAGCATGAAAATGTAAGGGAGAGATTAGTTATGTTAAAGAATATTGAGATTGCAGGATATGACCTGTATCATCTTGTAGCGTGCTTTTTCCTGTTCAGCATTATAGGCTGGGTGGTTGAGTCTATATATATGTCATTCTGCAACAAAAAGCTCACAAACAGGGGATTTATGACAGGACCGTTCTGCCCCATATACGGCTTTGGGGCTACGGCGGGGTACATACTTCTTCATCCGTTTGCGGACCATATAGTGCTTTTGTATCTGGCGGGGGCGCTGCTTGCCACGGTATTTGAGTTTCTGGTGGCTAAGCTTATGATTAAGCTTTTCGGTGAGGTATGGTGGGATTATAACGACAAGTTCTGCAATTACAAAGGCGTTGTGTGCCTTGAAAGCACACTTGCGTGGGGAGTGTATGCCGTCATAATCATCACGTTTTTGTTTGACAAGGTTATGAGCTTTGTAGACAGATACCCTCATTCGTGGGGGATTAAGACAATCACGCTGATATTCGTCATGGCGCTGTTTGACTTCTGCTATCATTTTGCCATGTCCGTGAAAATAAGCGATGAAAAAAGGGAGGAGCTTTCAGAGCTTTACCATAGGCTCAGAAGGAAGTAAACCAAAGGAAGTCAGTATTGTAAAATTCATTGTGGGCGGCAGCTTAAATGCCGTCCATATTGCATAAGAAAGGCAAAAACCGCATAGATTTCTTAATAAATGGTGGTAAAACCGATAGGGGGATGCCTATGTGGTTTAGGAAAAGATTATTTTGCATACTGATGGCGTTGACGGTGGCATTGCAGATAGCGGCATCCGATACGCTTATCGTCAGGGCGGAAGGACCTGAGATAACGTCTCCGTCAGCCATACTTGTGGAGGCGACGACAGGTACAGTCCTGTTTGAGAAAAATCCTGATGAGGTGAGGAGCCCCGCAAGCATCACGAAAATAATGACGCTGCTGCTCACGTTTGAGGCGCTGGAGAACGGCAGGATAAAGCTTGAGGACGAGGTTGTCACAAGCGAGTACGCCATGTCTATGGGCGGTTCACAGGTGTTTTTGGAGGCGGGCGAGGTACAGACGGTTGACACGCTTATAAAGTGTATTGCCGTGGCAAGCGGCAATGACGCGTCTGTCGCCATGGCTGAGTTTCTTGCGGGGAGCGAGGCGGACTTTGTAAACCAGATGAATGAAAAGGCGGCACACCTTGGAATGACCAACACTCATTTTGTCGACTGCTGCGGGCTTTCAAATGATATGGAGCACCATACTACGGCAAGGGATGTGGCGATAATGTCAAGGGAGCTGATTACGAAATATCCACAGGTCTATAATTACACGAAAATATGGCAGGAAGATATCACACACGTCACAGGAAGGGGCAGCACGCCATTTACGCTGTCAAGCACCAACAAGCTTTTGAAACAGTACCAGTGGACCACAGGGCTGAAAACAGGCTCCACAAACCTCGCAAAGTACTGTTTTAGCGCGACGGCAAGCAAAGACGATATCAACCTTATAGCCGTGATAATGGGCGCGCCTGACCATAAGGCAAGATTCTCAGAGGCGCAGAGCCTTTTGGAATACGGCTTTGCCATGACACGGCTTTATGTAGACGAGAGCGAAAATAAGCTTTCACCTATAGCGGTAAAGGGCGGCAAGGAGGATTACGTGGAGCTTGCTCCCGAAAAGACATTCAGGTATCTTGACACGACAGGCGCGGATTTTACCCAGATTGAAAAAAGCTTTGAGTACGGCGAGGAGCTAGTAGCGCCAGTAGACGAGGGCACGGCGGCAGGGCGGATTGTGTACAAATTAAACGGAAACATAATAGGCAGCGTACCCCTGCGCACGGTAAAGGGCGTGGAGAAGGCGTATTATTTTGATTACCTGAAAAGGCTTATGATGGAATACATGCTGTAAGCTGCCAATTATTATAAAAAGCGGTATGTTCTGCCCAATGGCGGACAGCCGTTAAAGCCGCTGATTAGCATTGCCTGCCGTGTAAACGCTAAGTAAAGGGGCAAATGGCAGCATGCATATTTATAGAAAGGTCATTTTAATGGGCAATATATTTTGGATAACAGCTGTGGCTGTGATAGCGGCAGGCATAGGACTGCTTACAGTCGGAGTCATTGACGGCAACAGGTTTGTAGTGGTAAAGGAAGAATTTGAGCTTCCGAATATCGCAAAGGAATGTCGCTTTGTGCTTATCTCAGACCTCCACAACAAGATATACGGAAAGAAAAACGACAAGCTTATAAATGCAATAGAAAATATAAATCCCGATTTTATATTAATCGCGGGCGACTTAGTGACCTCAAGGGAAAAAGAGGACATGACGCCCGCAATCGAGCTTGTAAACATGCTCAGCAGGAATTACCGCATATATTACGGAATGGGCAACCACGAAACAAAAATGAAAAGCCGCCGTGAGGACTTTGGAGATAAGTTTGACACGCTCAAAAAAAGCATTGACAGCCCCAACGTCACTATGCTTGAAAATGAGTGTGTAATACTTCCAGATTACAATATAGCCCTCACGGGGCTTGAGCTTGATTTGGAATATTTTGCGCATTTCAGAAAAAAGCCCATGGCAGAAGATTACCTAAACACTACAATAGGAAAACCGCGCCGTGGACGCTGCAACATACTTATCGCGCACAATCCCGACTATTTTGAAGAATACTCCGACTGGGGCGCGGATCTGGTTCTCTCGGGACACGTACACGGCGGAATCATGCGCCTTCCAGTCCTCGGCGGAGTAATAGCTCCCTCATACAGGCTTTTCCCCAAATACGACGGCGGCATATTCAAAGAAAAAAATTCAACAATGCTCCTCAGCAGAGGCATAGGCTCACACACCATTCCGCTAAGGTTTTTTAACCCCGCAGAACTCCACGCCGTTACAATAAAACCTGCTGAAACATAGGATATGCCAAAACCCTAGCCCGAGCAGGATATATAAAAACACCAGTTTGCCTTGCACTTTTTCCAAAATTTATGTAGAATAAAAAAAGCGCTGATAAAAACTGCAGACAAAGGATTGAAAAAAATGGCAATATCCGTAAAGCTTGAAGTATTTGAAGGTCCTCTTGACCTTCTGCTTCACCTTATAGAAAAAAACAAAATAGACATATACGACATTCCAATAGTCGTGATAACAGAGCAGTACCTCGATTACATCAAGCAGATGGAAACAGAGGACATGAACATAATGAGCGAGTTTCTCGTCATGGCGGCGACACTCCTCGACATAAAATGCCGAATGCTGCTGCCAAAGGAGATAAACGAGGAGGGCGAGGAAGAAGACCCGAGAGCCGAGCTTGTCCAAAAACTTTTGGAATACAAAATGTACAAGTATATGGCGATTGAACTGCGGGACAAGCAGGTAGACGCCGCCAAAAGCTGGTACAAAAAGCCCATGCTTCCCAAGGAGGTGCAGGATTACCAGTATCCGATAGATTACGCGGAGCTTATAGGCGACATGACGCTTGCAAAACTCCAAGAAATTTTCAGGCAGGCAGTCAAACGCCAGGAAGAGAAGATAGATCCCATCAGAAGCAAATTCGGCACGATAGAGAAAGACGAAATAAATCTCGAAGAAAAGCAAGGCTACATAGAAGAATATGTCAGAAACCATAAGCGTTTCAGCTTTAGAAAGCTTTTGGAGCGCCAGGGCAGCAAAATGGAAGTGATAGTGACATTTCTCGCAGTGCTGGAAATGATGAAGCAGGGCATCATTGAAATAGAGCAGGAGGACACTTTCTCCGACATAATAATCACATCAAGCATTGCGGCGTAAAGCGCGGATAACCGTCATAAGCCAATGGCATAGATGCATTTAAAAATTCGGATTTAGCCTGAGCTTTTGGGGCATGAGGCTTATATTTGATATAGCTGAAAGGTTGTGTATATATTTGGATAAGGATAAAATAGAAGCGGTTATTGAGGCTGTGCTTTTTGCAATGGGTGATTCCGTGGAAATGTCAAAGCTTGCCTATGTGCTTGAAATGACAGAGATAGAAATACGCGCGATAATCGCCGACATGAACATCAAATATGAAAAAGAGGACAGGGGAATATGCATAGTGGAGCTCGACAACGCCTTTCAGCTCTGTACTAAGCCGGAACTGTACGAATATCTGATAAAAGTGGCAAAAGCGCCGCGAAAATACGTCATGTCGGACACTCTTTTGGAAACCCTGTCAATAATAGCGTACAAGCAGCCAGTGACAAGGCTTGAGGTTGAGAAGATAAGGGGCGTAAGCAGCGACCATGCGATAAACCGTCTGATGGAATACAATCTCATACAGGAGCTTGGCAGGCTCGACGCCCCGGGGCGTCCGCTGCTTTTCGGCACGACGGAGGAGTTCCTGAGGACATTCGGTGTCAAATCGCTCGGAGACTTGCCGACGCTTAACCCCGACCAGCTTGAAGATTTCAAAAAGCAGGCCGAGGAGGAGGCGAGTTTAAAGGTTGATATTTAAATTTGCGCATAGACACAGATTTGCAGGCACATCAAGAACGGGGATTATGTGAAGAATAAGTTTTTCGCACTGTGCGTCAAGAATGGGGGGATTAGTATGCGCGAGGGAAAGATATGCGTGCTTGGCGTGGCGGGCGGCTCAGCGTCAGGCAAGACCACAATCATCAAAAAACTGAGAGAGTATTTCGGAGATGGGATTGCCGTCATAAGCCATGACAGCTACTATAAAGCGCATGACGAAATGCCATACGAGGAGCGCTGCAGGCTGAACTACGACCACCCCGATTCGTTTGAGTCCGACAAGATGGCGGAAGACATACGGAGGCTTATCAAAGGCTATAGCATAGATATGCCCGTATATGACTACCGCGTACACAACCGCTCAAAGGAAACGGTAAAGATAGAGCCTAAGCCTGTCATAATTATGGAGGGCATACTGGTGCTTGAAAACCGTGAGCTCAGGGATTTGATGGACATAAAAATTTTTGTCGACACTGACGCGGACGAGCGTCTGATGCGCCGCATAAAGCGTGATATGGCGGAGCGCGGGCGCAGCATAGAGTCCATTATTGACCAATACAGTCAGACAGTAAAGCCGATGCATGAGGAGTTTGTCGAGCCGTCGAAAAAATATGCGGACATCATTATACCTCGTGGCGGCGAAAACCTTGCGGGGCTTGATATGCTGACTACGTATCTAAGAAAAAAGCTCAATGAGTAAACGCGTCTTCCCAGTTGTTTCTGAAATGCTTGTCGCGGTACTTTGCGGGGGTTATGCCCTCGTATTTCTTAAACACCTGTATAAAGTGGCTTTGTGACGAAAAGGCGAGGTAATTGGCTATGTCCGTGGCGCTGTAGTCCGAATAGCACAGCAGGTTTTTTGCCTTTTCAAGCTTCTGCAGCATGATGTATTCGCTTATGGACATTCCAACTTCCTTAAAAAACAGCTTTGACAGATAGCTTTCCGAGAGTTTTACATGGTCCGCAAGCTGCTTTAGGGTGATACGGCTGTGTATATGGCTGTAAATATAGTCCATGCACAGCACAATCGGCTTTGACAGTATCTGGCTTTTTTTCAGCGCGAGCATTTTGTTGCAGAAGTCGAGGCTCATATTGTTGTGTATTTCCTCTATTTCCATAATGCTTTTGCAGGAATCCATTTTCCTTATGTAAAAATCGCTCAGGCTGTACGCCCTTTCCTGCTCCATTCCCTTGTCCACGCAGTAGCGCGTGATAAGGGCGGCGGTGATGACAAAATGATACCTGATATTCTGCAGGGAATTTTCCGAGAGAATACCCATTCCGTTTGGATTTGTGAAGGTGTGCGAGGAAAGGTTTTCCGTTACGGCTTCGATATTTCCCTCTGAAACGGCGATATAAAAATTAAATTCGTCTTCTATGGGGCGGTGCGCCCTGGCTATTTCGTGCTGTATAAATTCATCTTTGTACCATTCCTTCTGTATATCCATAACAATCCCTCCGTACTATTTTGATGTGCTGATTATAAGATAACATTATTTTGATATTATGGCAAATAATATATAAAAATTTTTCAAAATTTTTGAAACGATATCAATATTATTATATTTAAGACATTAAAATGATGTATGCAATGCGAAAGTATCTATATAATAACCACAACAGCAGGTTGTGATACGGCAATCAGATATTGATGGCAAATCGGATATGCGTGTCATTATATTGCATGTCATGGCATTGCGCATTTGCAGTTGTTTGGCAGTTTATATCAGTTTAATTTAAGAAACGGAGGATTTCAATGAAAAGAATAGAATTTATTGACAATTATGGCGGATTTAAGCTTGAAAGTCCAGAGCAGCTAAGTTACCTGTATTTTCCGATTGCGGGTGAGACGGGCGTGATGGGCAGCATTACGCCTGAGCTTGGCGGCGACAGCAAGACAAGCCAGAATACATTTCTGCTGGAGCCTGTGACCTGCGAGAGCCTACATAACAATAAATCGACAAGAAATTTCTGGGTAAAGCTTGACGGCGGAGAATACTGGTCAGCGACAGGAGTAAGCTCTGGGCAGCAGGCGGAAAAATTTAAGAAGGACAAAGAAAAAACAAGCTTGGAAGCGGGGCTTCTGTACCAGACTGTGCGCCGCAAATCGGATAAGCTGCAGCTTGAAAGCGAGATAACCTCATTTGTGCCGTACAAAGGCATGAAAACAGAATTGACTAAGATAGTCATAAAAAACTGCGCGGACACGCCAAGGAGCATACAGGGCATATGCGCCGTTCCTATCTACGGCAGAAGCGCTGACAATATCCGCGACCACAGAAACGTCACAAGCATGCTGAACAGGATATATACAATGGGCTACGGAGTGGCGGTGAACCCGACGCTGACCTTTGACGAGAGGGGACACAAGATAAATCAGGTTGTGTACGGCGTGTTTGGAAGCTGCGGTGGAGAACGGCCAGTCGGCTTTTATCCGACAGTTGATGATTTTATAGGTGAGGGCGGGAGCTTTGAAAATCCGCGTGCGGTGACAGACGGGGCGCTTCCTGTGACGGTGTCAGGGCAGGAGATAGACGGCTATGAGGCTATGGGCGGTTTGGAGTTTGCCCCCGTGACTGTGAAAGCAGGGGAAAGTCTTACCTTTATTATGGCGCTTTCGTATGGCGACGGGACAGTGGAGGAGCTTGAAGCAGACACGGTAAAGCTGCTTGGCGAAGGCGCATTTGACGATTTGCTCGAAGATACGAAAAAACATTGGAGAGAGATAAACAATATCAGCTACAGCTCGGCGGATAAATATTTTGACAAGTGGATTTACTGGGTAAATTTCCAGCCTGTATTGAGGAGAATTTACGGCTGCTCATTTCTGCCGCACCATGATTACGGAAAAGGCGGCAGGGGCTGGCGCGATTTGTGGCAGGACTGTCTTGCGCTGCTGCTTATGAACCCCGACGGTGTAAGGGAAATGCTGCGCAACAATTTCTGCGGCGTTAGGATTGACGGCACAAACGCGACAATTATAGGCAGCAGGCAGGGAGAGTTTATCGCGGACAGGAACGGCATAGCGCGCGTGTGGATGGACCACGGCGTATGGCCATTTATCACGACAAAGCTCTATCTTGACGAGACAGGCGACTACGGCTTTTTGTTCGAGGAGATACCCTATTTTAAGGATAAAATCATATGCAGGGGTGAGGCGGCTGACGAATTGTGGAATGAGCAGCAGGGCTGTAACCAGATGGATGCATTTGCAAAGGAATACAAAGGGACAGTGCTGGAGCATATTTTAGTTGAGCTTCTGACCTCATTCTATGACGTCGGCGAGCATAACCATATCCGCATACGCGGGGCTGACTGGAATGACGCGCTTGATATGGCAAAGGAGCGCGGAGAGAGCGTAGCGTTTACAATGATGTACGGCAGGAATATGCGTCAGCTGTGCGAGGTGCTTTCTGCGGCAAAGGAGCTTTTAGGCATTGAAAAAGTATCCATATTGAAAGAAATAACAATGCTTTTGGGCGATAAGGACTGGTGCTATGATAACGTCTCCGCAAAACAGTCGCTTTTGAAAAAATATTCTGATATGTGCAGCCATGAAGTAAGCGGCGAAAAAGAGGAAATCATTGTTGACAAACTGATTGAAAATCTTTCAGGCAAAGCAGACTGGATAACAGAAAACGTGCAGCGACAGGAATGGCTTAGCGAAGACAGCACAACAGGCTGGTTTAACGGCTATTACGATAATGACGGACAGCAGCTCGAACGCTCCGCGTCAAACGGCAATTCGCAGATTATGCTCACAAGCCAAGTCTTTGCCATTATGTCAGGCGTCGCATCAGACGAGCAGACAAAAAGCATTGTAAAGGCAGCAGACAAATATCTGTATGAGCCGTCAGTCGGAGGCTATAGGCTTAACACTGATTTTCACGAGGTTAAGCTTAATATGGGACGCATGTTCGGCTTTGCATACGGACAGAAGGAAAATGGCGCAGTATTCAGCCATATGGCGGTTATGTACGCAAAAGCGCTTTATGAACGTGGCTTCATCAAGGAAGGCTATAAGGTCATAAACAGCCTCTACAGCCACGCAGGCGACATAGAACATTCACGCATCTATCCAGGCATTCCTGAATACTTCATGCCAAACGGCAGAGGCGTATACCATTACCTCACAGGCGCGGCAAGCTGGCTGCTGCTCACAGTGCTGACAGAAATATACGGCATAAAAGGACAAAACGGAAACCTCATGCTAGAGCCAAAGCTTTTGGCAGAACAGTTTGACAATGAAGGAAAAGCAAGCGTCAAATGTAAATTTGCAGGCAGGAGCATAACAGTCACTTACATAAATAAAAACAAACGCGAATACGGCAACTACAGCATAAAGAAAGTCAGCATCAACGGAAAAGAATACTCAAATATGAAAAATTCCGCAGTTTCACGGAATGAGATTTTGAGCCTTGACGAAAATGCAGATAATGAAATCTTAGTAGAGCTTGGCTCAGTTGCTGTGTCCTAAATTGTCAGTTGAATGATATGGGGTATTTACGGGACTCTATTTCGATAACGTAGAGTTTGGGTGAAATATACAAAACAAGCGACGTTTCGCCACGGAACTTGTTACGTTGAGCACCAAGTCGCAGTTTTGTATATTTCGCACAAACTCGGACGGTTTACGATATATTCCGCAATTACCAAACATAAATGAGCTTTTTAAGTTCTATTCGATAACGTAGAATTTAGGCGAAATATATAAAATAAGCAGTGCCTTGCGCAGCACCGCACTGCGTTTTTATATATTTTGACTAAATTCGAACGGTTTAGAAAACATTCCACAATTACCTATATAAATATAACACAGAGAGGGGCATAAAATATGAAAGAAATACTAAAATACGCAAAAGCAATCTGCTACTCAGGCTACAGGAAAGGTCAAAGCCCAAAGACAGGCATATGCCCAAGCTATGAGCAGATAAAAGAAGATATACAAATTTTAAACCAAGAAGGCTACCGCTACATAAGAATGTACGATCCCAACCAACACGCCGAATACGTAATATCCGCAATCCGCGAACTAAAACTCCCCATGACCTGTATGATAGGCATAGATCCCAAACCCGAGCACAATAACCCCAACAGCTCATCAGGCGCGCAAAACTTTTCTAATGAGGAACTCGAAAACAACAAAAAACATAACGAAAATGAACTAAAAAAACTTATCAAACTCGCAAACGAAAACGAAGACGTACTCCAGGCAGTATCTATCGGCAATGAAAACACGCCCCCATGGGGCACAGAAATTGTCCCCGTCGAAAGACTCATGTATTTTGCACAGACACTAAAAGCCTCTGTCAAACAAGCCGTAACATATAATGAAGGATACCTTGAATGGAAAGAATTAAAAGAACTTGGAAATATGCTCGACATCATATCCATACACAGCTATCCGCTGTGGGCAGGAAAGACAATCGACGAAGCGCTTGACTTCAATAAAAGACATTATGACGACATAAAAGCATTTTTCCCCGACAAACAGATAATATTTACAGAGGCAGGATGGGCGACAGGAGGGACATCGTCCAAAATTGACTCCAAAAATATATCCGTTGAAAACCAGAAACGCTACATCACAGAGCTTAATAAGTATCTTGACGATAATAAAATAGTAGCTTTTATTTTTGAGGCGTTCGACGAATACTGGAAAAGCGACGACGATGGAGTAGAAAGACACTGGGGTCTGTATGATGAGGACAGAAAACGTAAGTGGCAGTGATAAGTTGCTGGAGAATCCTTAACTGAATGAAAGTCAATAGCCGCAGCATTGCGGCAAAAAAGCGGAAACGCATGGCAGCTATTCCGCTTTTTTGTTTTATAAAATTCATAAGATATTTCGATGCATTTTAATTTATTGAAATATTGAAATCTTCGCAATTACATATTTTCAAAAGATTGAAAAGAAATAAATGCTCTGATATAATATTAACTATAATAAATGGAAAAATTTGCTGTGCACCACAGTCAGGCAATATAGATATAAAAAAGCGTAGCAGGTAAATAATGAAACTGGAAACAATTAATTTTATTGCGCAGAAGCATGCGCGGAAAAGGGGTTGCTATGTTAGAGAAAATTGATTTGACAAAGTCGCTTGGCAAAAAGGAGTACAAGGCGAAAATGGCTGAGCTAGAGCCAAAGCTTGCCCAGCTCCAAAGGGACCTCAAAAATATGGGCGTGCCCGTGATGATCGTTTTTGAGGGCTTTGGCGCGGCAGGCAAAGGCACTCAGATAAACCGCCTGATAGAGGCGCTTGATCCGAGGGGCTTTACAGTGTAC
>X301_European_Hare__coassemble_1236_pt1 | contig 15164 bp, 10 predicted proteins | sample X301_European_Hare__metabat2_low_PE_011 | metagenome-assembled genome bin X301_European_Hare
AATAAGAGCTGGGAGTTTCCGAGAGCGCACAAGCAGACAAGGAGGGGGCGCATGAAACTCTCCATACAAGAGCGATTGAAAGACATGCGTGTAGTTCTTTATAAACTGACCTAAAAATTAGTTTTCAAAAGCCATTGACAGCGCATAAAGTATATGTTATATTACAATTAACATTTAGGTTAAATGTTAAAAGAAAGGAGGCTTTATCTTGGGATTACAGCAGACGCTGAAAGCCCTTGCCGATCCGATACGCAGGGAAATATTGAATATGCTGAAAAACGGAAAAATGTCCGCTGGCGAGATTGCAGCTCATTTTCCAGTGACAGACGCCTCTGTTTCAAGGCATCTGTCGGTGCTTAAGGACGCGGATTTAATCAGGGATAACCGTGAGGGCAAGTTTATTTTTTATGAACTGAATGCCTCTGTATTGGAGGAGGTAATGCTGTGGATTACGGATTTGAAGGAAGGAAGGGATTAATATGATGATTAAAAACAATAAATGGAGATGTATGATTTCTTCTGCGATAATACTGATGCCTGTTATAATAGGTATAGTCTATTGGGACTTGTTGCCGCAGCGCATTGTGACGCACTGGGGATTTGACGGCGCTGCAAACGGCTGGAGCAGCAGGGCATTTGCAGTGTTTGGCTTTCCCGCTATTATGCTTGCGGGGCACTGGGCTTGTATTTTTTTCACAGCGTCGGACCGCAGTAACAAAAAACAGACAAGGAAAATTATGAATATGATATTTTGGCTTATTCCAGCCGTGTCGTTCTTTGCAAGCGCAGTAATTTACGCGCAAGCCCTCGGCACAGGCTTGAATGTCGGCAGGGTTGCGATAATCTTTGTGGGAATTTTGTTCGCAATGCTCGGCAATTATTTCCCTAAAATCAGGCAGAATAAGACGATAGGAATCAGAATAAAATGGACGCTTGAAAATGAGGAAAACTGGAACGCGACGCACCGCTTTGGCGGAAAGGTGTGGTTGCTTGGCGGGATTGTGTTCATGTTTTGCGCGTTTCTGCCTGAAGAAACATTTGGCATCACGTTTTCTGTCATAATGGTTATGCTTGTCGCGATACCTGTGATATATTCATATGCTTTTCACAAACGGCAGCAGAGCGACAAGACGGGATAAAAATTTTAATGTGTCAGTATTCCGCAAAGCTGTTTTTCACCTGCGCGAGAAACCTTTCCGCAATCGGAGTGAAGGTCTGGTATTTATTCCATATCAAAAAGAGCCTGGCTTCAAGCCTTGGATGGAGCGGTCTGAACACAAGCCCGCTTTCGGGTGACGTGTTTATCAGATGATCGAAGCAAAGCTGATAGCCAAGCTCTTCCTTTACAAAAACCGACGCGTTGTATGCAAGCCTGAAAGAACCCTCCAGATGAAGCTCGTCTCGGCGTTCGCCGCACCATCTGCTGATGTCGTTTTCCCAGCCCTGCCGTGATGAAAACAAGGGCAGCCCTATAAGGTCGTCTATACAGATTTTTTCCCTGCCCGCGAGTGGGGCGTCATGCGGCATAACCACGCCCCAGATGTCTGGTTCGGGGAACGCGATATAGTCATATTTGCGCGTGTCAGGCGTATCGCACAAAACCGCGAAATCCAAAAGCCCCTTGTCCAGCTTTTCAGTGACCTGCTCCGTGTCGCCGCTGGTGATGTGGTATCTGAGCTTGGGATAAACGCTTTTGAATTTGCGTATTTCTCTTGCAAGATGCCTAATCTGGTATGATTCGGCAAGTCCGAGAAACAATTCCCCGCCTGTGATGTCATCAAGCGACAAAAATTCCTTTTCAATCTTATCAGCCATTGCAACCAAATCCGCCGCCCTGTCGCGCAGCAGGATTCCTTCCTCTGTTAGTGAAATGCTGAAGCTGTGGCGCGTAAACAGTTTTTTGCCAAGCTCGTCCTCCAATGAGCGCAGCGCCTTAGAGAGCGTGGGCTGTGTGACGTGCAGAAGCTCTGCCGCCCTTGTCATATTTTCTTCCCTTGCGGCAGCAAGAAAGTATCGTAATGAGCGTATTTCCATATTTTTCCCCGTTTTCGTGATGTGGTGCGATGGCATTATGCCAGCGCATTTGATTTGCGTCGCCATATGATATTCATAAAAAGAATATCACGATATTCATTATAACCATTAGCGCAATAAAAAACAAGACGTTATAATAAAAACATATAGAACAGCAAAAATAACCAAGCCTCACACGCAGAAAGGACGGTAAACGCAATATGAAAAAAGAAGAATTAAAGCTTACAATGGAATGGGATAAGACCTTCCCAAAGAGTGAAAAGACAGAGCACAGCAAGGTGACATTTGTAAACCGCTACGGAATTACGCTGGCGGCGGATATGTATGCGCCGAAAAACGCGCAGGGCAGGCTTCCCGCGATTGCAGTGTGCGGTCCTTTTGGAGCGGTAAAGGAGCAGTGTTCGGGGCTTTATGCCCAGACTATGGCGGAGAAGGGCTTTTTAACAATTGCCTTCGACCCTTCGTTTACAGGTGAGAGCGGCGGCAATGTAAGATATATGGCATCGCCTGACATAAATACTGAGGACTTTATGGCGGCGGTGGATTTCCTGTCCTTGAATGACAAGGCGGATTCTGATAAAATCGGCATTATCGGCATATGCGGCTGGGGCGGCATGGCGCTTAATGCGGCGGCGTTGGACACCAGAATTAGGGCGACGGTAGCCTCAACCATGTATGACATGACAAGGGTAAACGCAAAAGGCTATTTTGACAGCGAGGACAGCGAAGAACAGCGCTATCAAAAAAAGGCGGCAATGTGCGCCCAGAGGCTTGAGGATTTAAAAGCAGGCGAATATAAGCTTGGCGGCGGGGTAGTCGATCCGCTTCCCGAGGACACAACATTTTTCGTAAAGGACTATTATGATTATTACAAGACAAGCCGCGGTTATCACGCAAGGTCGCTCAATTCAAACGGCGGCTGGAACGTAATCGGTTGCGAGTCATTCATTAATCAGCCTATACTCAAATACAGCAATGAAATCCGCAGCGCGGTCATGGTTATGCATGGTGAGAAAGCGCACTCATGCTATTTTGGCAAGGATGCATACGCGGAAATGGTGAAGGACAGCAAATACGCGGACAACAAGGAGCTTTTGCTCATTCCTGACGTTGTGCATACAGACCTTTATGACGGCGGCGGCAAAAACGCGATACCGTTTGATAAGCTGGAGGAGTTTTTCAGAAAGAATATGAAATAGTGACTGGCATTGAAATAAATTAAAAAACATTAAGGAACGCTGAGACGGCAAAAATGCTGTCTTGGCGTTTTTCGTTTAATAAACCGAACGTATTCATACGCCTTTCACAAACGGCAGCAGAGGGACAAGAAGGGGACAGGAAGGGGACAAATTAACAGTGGCGTCTGGCTTATTTGAGTGTTATAATAAGGCATAAAGCATTTTAGCAAAGATAAATGCAACGGTAATTAAAGGAGGAATTACTATGGGAAAATCGCGGAAGCCAAAACAGGAGGAAAGATTTTTTGAGCAGGATTTGAGCCAGACGGAGGACAAGCCGGGAAAGGTATTCATTATCCATCTGCTCATGGAGAAAAAATGCAAAATGCCCGAGCAGGAGGCTATGACGGCAATTATGAATAAGCACCTTGGAGAGACTGAGTGCTTTAGCTACAGCGAGAAGTCAGCAGGCTTTTGTCCTAAAAAATATAAGGTTCATTCTGAAAAGAAGAATGTGGATTTGTCGCCTCAGCTTATGATTATGGGGTGCAGCAAAATAAAGCAGCCTGTGATGGATGTGTTTGCGTCAAGCCAGCTTTGGGATTGCGAGGATGGAGAGGAAATTCTTGACGAGTGCGGATATCAGGTAATGGCAACGGATATGCTGGCATCAGTGCTGAATTACAAGGACAGGGCTGAAATGCTGGTGGAATATGTCGAAGCGCTGGCTGAAATGTTTCCATCGTGCAGGGCGGTAGTGTTTGATACGTCTAAAAAGATGATTACGAGAGAGGCGATTATGGAATGTACTATGCCAAAGGAATCGCGGTTTATACATTATGCGGTTAATGTGATATTTTTTAGTATTCAGGGGAGCGATGACAAAATAGTTGACACTTTGGGAATGAGTGCGTTGTTTCTGCCTGATTTGCAGTATCATTTTAATGGAATGCATCATGATTTTGTGGTTGAGCATGCGTACAATTTGCTTTCGTATATTTATGATAATGAAAATCCGATAGAGTCGGAGGATCATGTTGATGGTATTGAGGATGGGGAGATGAGTCCGAATGTGCAGTGGAAGGTGAGGTATGAAAATTCGCTGGTGCAGCCTGCTATGATGGTGATTGATGTTGATATGGGGGAGTATGCGGCGGGGATTAGAGACTAGAAGTGGGGGCGCCGGCGCGAGTGCGGCGTCCGTGCCGCAGTCGCGCCTGAAATTTGCATCCGTGCAAATTTCCGCCTAGGTGTTCTGGCATTACATAAGGAAATGTCACCATCAGCCCCAAGCCCCGCCGAACAGACATAGCCGGCTAATTTCATTATGGTGCATTTCAGAGACTTCTCCATTTCATAAAGATGTTACTTGTTATTTCATTAGTTCTTCCATCTCATCAATTAACCCATCAAACAGTTTCAGTGCCTCCTCTATTGGCGCTTTGGTGGACATGTCGACGCCGGCGTCTTTTAATATTGATACAGGATCTTTAGAGCAGCCTGCGCTTAAAAATTTCTCCTTGTATGCTTTAACGGCGGGCTCGCCTTCTTTGAGTATTTTCTGCGACAGCGCGATTGCGGCTGAGAAGCCTGTGGCGTACTGGTACACGTAAAAATTATAATAGAAATGCGGTATGCGCGCCCATTCAAGCTTTAGCTGGGAATCGATTACTATGTCATCTCCAAAATAGAGCTTTAGCAGATTATAATAAACTTCGCATGCGGTTTCGGAATTAACGCTTTCGCCTTTTTGAACCAGCTCGCTCATTTTTAGCTCAAATTCAGCAAACATGGTCTGTCTGTAGAGTGTGGTCCTGAACTGTTCCAGGAAATAATTTATCAGGTAGGCGCGTTCTTTTTTGTCTGCCGTGTTCTTTAAAAGATGCTGCATTAAAAGCGCCTCGTTGCAGGTGGAGGCTACCTCCGCCACAAAAATCACATAGTCGGAATCAATCACGGGCTGGTTTTTGTTTGAAAGGTATGAATGAATGGCGTGTCCCATTTCGTGCGCCAGGGTAAATTCGCTGTCAAGGGTGTTGTTGTAATTAAGCAGCACATATGGATGAACCCTTGCGCCGCTGGAATACGCGCCGCTGCGTTTGCCGTCATTTTCATAAATGTCAATCCAGCGGTTGTTAAAGCCTTCGTCGAGCAGGGCGGCATAATCCCCGCCGAGCACGGAAAGCGCATTTTTTATATTCAGTTTTGCCTCGTCATAGGTGACGGTCTTTTCAAAGTTTGGCACCATTGGCGCGTAGAGGTCATACATATGGAGTTCGTCAACGCGCAGGAGTTTTTTCCTTAAACGCACGTAGCGGTACATTGATTCCATATTTTCGTGGACAGTCTCAATAAGATTGTAATACACGGCGGTGTCGACGTTTGCTGCGTCAAGCGCGGCGCTTAGGGCGCTGTCATATTTGCGCATTGAGGCAAAAAATTTAAGCTGTTTCATCTGCGCGGATAAAAGCGCTGCGGAGGTGTTTTTGTGGTTTTTATAGGTTTTGTAAAGCGATTCCATAGCGGCTTTTCTGACACTCCTGTCAGGATTTTGCTGCAGCTTGATAAAGCTTGCATGCGTCACGGCATGGCGGTTGCCTTCTATATCAGTTACCGAATCAAAGGTCATGTCCGCGTCATTTAACAGACCGAAAATATCGTCAGGCGCCTGCGCGAGGTCTCCTGCCGCCGCAAGTATTTTTTCCTCCGCGTTTGTGAGAATATGTGCGCGCTTGCGGCGTATGTCATTTATATAACGCCTGTAGACGTTAAGCTCGGGCTTATCCGCAAAAAAGCCTTCAAGCGTGCTGTCCTCTATGGCAAGTATCTCGGGCTCCGCGAAGGCGAGTGCGGAGGAAATTGCGACATATATGCCGTTTGTCTGGTCTTTGAAGCCCTGGTAAACGGTGTTTTTTGTGTCCTCGTCTGCCTTGCGCATTGAATAGTTGGCAAATCGGTCAAGGGTTACTGAAATTTCGTCTTGAAACCGTAAAAATTTGAGAAGCTGTTCTGCGCTTTTTGAAAGTGTGCCCTGAAAAGCCTCCAGCCTGGCGGGGAGCTCCTTTAGCCTGTCAAGCTCGGATTTCCATTCGTTATCAGAGGCGTACAAATCCTCTGTAGCCCATGTGTATTCCTTTGGAACGTCTTTTCTGCGTTCAAATACTGAAACATTGTAAGATGCGTCACTCATATCTTATGACCTCCTAAAAAATAATCCTCGCTTTTACTCTACCATTTTTTGTATAATTATGCTAGACTAAAACAAAATAAAAAAGAAATCGTTTAAAATTTCAATGAGGGGCATGTTATGGGATTGAGGTTTTATATAGGGGCTTCGGGGGCTGGAAAGAGCTGGCAGGTATATAACAGGATAATCGATGAGGCGCAGGCTGACATACACAGGAATTATCTTATTGTAGTGCCGGACCAGTTTACTATGCAGACGCAGCTTGAAATGGTAAAAAGACACCCACGCAGGGGCATTATGAATATCGACGTGTTAAGCTTCGGGCGGCTTTCTCACAGGATTTTTGAGGAGGTCGGCGGCGGGGAAAAGCCCGTGCTTGACGATACGGGCAAGAGTCTTGTGCTCAGGCGCGTGGCGGCGGAGCTTGAGGAGGAGCTTACTGTGATGCGCCAGAATGTCAGGCGGCTAGGCTACATACACGAGGTCAAGTCGGCACTGTCGGAATTTATGCAGTACGGGCTTAATCCGACTGATGTGGAAAAGCTCTGCGAGTATGCGTCAAGCCGCGGGGCGCTTGCATATAAGTTAAGGGATCTGCATACCTTGTATAAGGGGTTTTTGAAGTATATTGATGAGAAATACATCACGACGGAGGAAACGCTGGATTTGCTTAGGAGCGCCCTGCCAAAGTCGAGGGTGATAAAGGACAGCGTGATTGTCTTTGACGGATTTACGGGCTTTACGCCTGTGCAGAACAGGGTTATACAGCAGCTTATGACGCTTGCGTCGGAGGTGATTGTCACTGTCACGATGGATACGCGTGAAAATCCGTATGCGCTTGACGGTGAGCAGAAGCTTTTTCACCTTAGTAAGAAGACAATGCGCGATTTGGACAGGCTGTGCAGGGAGGCGGGGGCTGTACGCGAAAGTGACGTGATAATCTCATCGGAAACGGTTTACCGCTATAAAAGCAATGCAGGGCTTGCGCATCTGGAGCGTGAGCTTTTCAGGTATCCTTACAAGGTATTTGACGAACCGCAGGAGAGCATCAGGATTTTTGAGGCGTCTAACCCCAAGGAGGAGCTTAGGCAGGTGTGCCTTAAAATAAAGGAGCTTGTGCGCGAAAAGGGCTACTGCTACCGTGACATTGCCGTAGTCACGGGCGACATGGAGCGGTACGGCTTTTTGGCGCAGGAGTGCTTTGGGCATTTTGACATACCGATTTTCCTTGACAGGACAAACAGGCTGGTGCTCAATCCGTTTGTTGAGTTTATAAGGAGCGCGCTGCTGATTGTCATTCAGGAATACTCGTATGAATCGGTATTTCATTTTTTAAGGTGCGGTCTTTCGGAAATTACCTCCGAGGAGACGGACCGCTTGGAAAATTACTGTCTTACCATGGGCATACGCGGCAAAAAGGCATGGACAAACCGCTTTACAAGGCGCATGAACAGACAGGATGAGGAGGCTGATGAGCTTGACGCGCTGGACAGGCTCAGGGAAAGGCTTGTCGAGTGCATTTCGCCGCTTATGATAAAAAAAGCGAAGGGCAGTGAGTTTGTCGGCGCGCTTTACGAGTTTATAGTGAAGGCGCGGATTGAGGAAAAGCTTGACAAATATGCTGGACAGTTTGAAAAAGACGGCGACTTAGTTCGCGCAAAGGAGTATGAGCAGATTTACAGGCTTGTCATGGAGCTTTTGGAGCAGATAGACGCGCTGCTTGGCGATGAGGAGTTTGAAATAAAGGAGTTTGCCGATATCCTTGACGCGGGCTTTAGCGAGATAAAAGTAGGAACGATTCCGCAGAACGTGGACAAGGTTGTGATTGGCGACATTGAGCGCACGCGGCTCTGCGATATCAAGGCGCTGTTTTTTATCGGCGTAAATGACGGCGTGATACCAAAAAGCGGCGGCAGCGGCGGAATAATTTCCGACATTGACAGGGAATTTCTGCAGGCGTCAGAGTTTGAGCTTGCGCCCACTCCGCGGCAGAAGATGTATATACAGCGGCTTTACCTGTACATAAATATGACAAAGCCCTCTGAACTTTTGTTTCTGTCGTATTCCAAGGTTGACAGCGAGGGGAAAAGCATAAGTCCCGCATATCTTATAAGCATGGTGTCAAAGCTTTTTTCACGGCTTGAAATCGAAAAGCCGGAGTTTCGCCCAATCGAGGAGCAGATAAATTCGCCCGTTGACGGTTTGGCTTATCTGGTGGGGCTTATGCGCGGTTATGCGTCGCGTGAGGGCGTCGGTCAAAGCAGGCTTTTTTTCACACTTTATGACACGTATGTCAGAAATGAAAAGTATGCCCCGATTGTGGAGCAGATGAAGCGCGCGGCATTTTCATACATAAAGGGCGCTGACGGCTTGAGGCTGCCGAGGGAGCTTGCAAGGCTGCTCTATGGACAAGTTATTAAAAACAGCGTGAGCCGTTTGGAGAAATTCGCCGCCTGCGCTTATGCGCATTTTCTGCAGTACGGTTTGACGCTTGAGGAGCGCGGCAAATACAGCTTTGAGAGCGTCGACATAGGAAATGTTTTTCATGCGGTGCTGGAGGGCTTTTCCGACAGGCTTGCCGCCGAGGGCTGCACATGGCTTGACTTTCCAAGCGAGCTTGGCGAGCGGCTTGTAGGGGAATGTCTTGAAAGCTATGCCGCCTCATATGGCGGGACAGTCCTCTACAGCAGCAAGCGCAGTGAATACATGATAACGCGTATGCAGAGAATCCTGAACAGGACAGTGCAGACCTTGCAGTATCAGCTGAAAAAGGGCGCGTTTACGCCTGAAAGCTTTGAAATGTCATTTCAGACAATCTCGGATTTGGACTCTGTAAACATATCGCTTTCAGATGAGGAAAAGCTGCATCTTATTGGCAGGATAGACCGCGTGGACACCTGCAGAAAAGATGACAAGATATATGTAAAGGTGATAGACTACAAATCGGGCACAAGAAAATTTGATTTGGCGGCGCTCTACTACGGTCTGCAGCTGCAGCTTGTCGTGTATATGAATGCGGCTATGGAGGTGCAGAAAAAGAAAAATCCTGACACGCGTGTCATTCCCGCCGCCATGCTCTACTACCACGTAAGCGATCCATTGGCTGAAACAGAAAAAGGAAGTCCCGATGCAAAAGAGATAGAGGCTGAAATAATGGAAAAGCTTAAGATGACGGGAATGGTAAGTGATGACGAGGAGATAATACGTCTTCTCGACAGTGAATTTGAGGGTAAGTCGTCAATTATTCCAGTCGCCAAAAAGAAGGACGGGAGCTTTACGCAGAGTTCGTCGATACTTTCAAATGATGATTTTGGAAAAGTGTCGGATTTTGTAAACCGCAAGATAAGGGAGCTTGGCACGGATATGCTCGACGGCAGCATCGGGCTCAATCCGTATGAGCAGAACGGCGCGGGCGCATGTACATATTGCGCGTACAGCAGCGTGTGCGGTTTTGACAAAAGGCTTGGCAGCAGGCTGGTGCGCCGCTTGGAGGATATGTCACAGGAAACGGCGCTGGAGCGCATAAAGGAGGAAGTCAATGGCGGTTAAATTTACTAAGGAGCAGCGAAGTGTCATAGACACGCGCGGGAAAAATATCCTTGTGTCGGCGGCGGCAGGCAGCGGCAAGACGGCGGTGCTTGTGGAGCGCATTATACAGATGATTACGGACAGGGAAAAGCCCGTGGACATTGACAGGCTTCTCATTGTGACATTTACATCCGCGGCGGCGGCGCAGATGAGGGAGCGCATATCCGCCGCAGTCACAAAGCGGCTTGAGGCGGAGCCTGAAAATGAGCACCTGCAGCGGCAGGCGGCGCTCATACATAACGCGCAGATTACGACAATTGACTCCTTCTGCCTTTTTATAATAAGGAACAATTTCAATGAGATAGGTCTTGATCCCTCCTTTAGGGTGGCTGACGAGGGGGAGATAAAGCTGCTGGAAAGCGACGTGCTGGCTAAGCTTTTGGAGGATATGCACGCCGAGCCGACTGAAAGCTTTTTGAACTTTGTCGAGTGCTACAGCACAGGCACAGACGAAAAGCGTATAGAGGAGGCGGTGCTGAGACTCTACCATTTTTCGATAAGCTATCCCTTCCCCGAGGAGTGGCTGAATGATAGGCTTGATGACTACAAAATTGACAGCGCAGACGGCTTGTCTGAAAAAAAATGGTTCAAATATATGGTGTCGTACATGAATACCGTGCTTTGCGAATGTGAGGAGCAGATTGGCAAGGCGCAGAAAATAGCGGGCAGCGCGGGCGGTCCTGCGCAGTATACGGAAAATCTGCAGTCCGATTTGGAAATGATTAAAAAGCTGGAAACTGGCAGAAGCTATTCCGAGCTTTACGCTCTTTTTGAGGAGGCGGCGTTTACAAGGCTTTCCTCCCAAAAGGGGGAAGGGGTTGACGAGGAATTAAAGGAGGCGGTAAAATCAATCCGCGATGACGTAAAAAAGAGCGTCGGCGATCTGAAAAAAAATATGTTTAGTATTCCGCCGGAGGGCATTGCGGAGAGCATGGCAGAGTGTGACAGGGCAGTTTCCGAGCTTGTCATGCTTACCATGGAATATAAGCGCAGGCTGGACAAGGAAAAGCGCGACAAAAATATCGTGGATTTTTCGGATATGGAGCATCTTGCGCTGCAGATACTTGTGGAGAAGGACAAAAACGGAAAAATCACGCCCAGAGGTACGGCGCTGGAGCTGCAGGATTATTTTGCCGAGATAATGATTGACGAGTACCAGGATTCAAATGAGGTTCAGGAGCTTCTGCTTAAATGCATATCGGGCGAGGAGAAGGGGCATTACAACCGATTTATGGTAGGCGACATAAAGCAGAGCATATACAAGTTCCGTCTGGCGCGCCCTGAGATTTTTATGGAGAAATATGACACATATGTCACAAATACTGACGGCTGCACGAGAATAGATTTGAACACGAATTTCAGAAGCCGCAGGGAGGTCACGGATTCTGTGAATTTCATATGCGGACAGCTTATGAAAAAACAGATTGGCAATGTGGAATATGACGACAAGGCGGCGCTTAGCGCGGGAGCGGAATACCCATATCCCCAATCAGACAACGGCAATGAGGATAACATTTATCAGACGGAGCTGCTGATTGCATCGCCTGATGCGGAGGACAATGCGGACAGCGCGCAGGAATACACGGAAAAAGAGAAGGAGGCTATGCTTGTCGCTTCACGGATAAAAGAGCTTGTGGGAAGCTTTCCAGTGACTGACGCGGAGACAGGTAAGCTGCGCCCCGCGAGGTATTCGGACATAGTTCTTTTGTTCAGGGCGACTGCAGGCTGGGACGAGGATTTCAGGCGCATATTGTCAGAGCGCGGAATACCTGTGCATGTCACAAGCAGAACGGGATATTTTGAGACGCTCGAGATACAGGGGATTGTAAATTTCCTGCGCGTGTTAGACAATCCGCTGCAGGACATACCATTTTTCGGCGTGATGAAGCTGCCGTATTTTAATTTTTCCGAGGAGGAAATAGCAAGGATAAGCTGCTATGCAAAAAGCCGCGCTGAAAATAAAAAGCTGTATTTATATGAGCAGGTTAAGCTCTATTTACAAACACTCGGCGGTGACAAAGGGCAGGAGGCTGAAGAAGAGAAAAAGTGTATTGAAAAGCTTTCGAGGCTGCTCGAAACAATAGATAAATTCCGCGCCATGGCGTCATATATGCCGATAAAGGAGCTGATACAGCAGCTGATACGCGTTATGGGCTATGATATGTTTGTGGGCGCGCTGCCTGGGGGCGACCAGAGGAGAGCCAATCTTGAGCTTTTGCTTGAAAAGGCGGGAGCATTCCAGAAGACAAGCTTTTACGGACTGTTTCATTTTATAAGGTATCTGGAAACCATGCAGGAGCAGGAGGTTGACTTTGGCGAGGCAAACATACTTGATGAGAATGCTGATGTCGTGCGAATAATGACGATTCACAAGAGCAAGGGCTTGGAGTTTCCTATCTGTTTTGTGTGCGGACTTTCCAAGCAGTTTAACCAGATGGATATGCGGCAGGGCATAATTATGGACGCGGAGCTTGGCATAGGCGTAGACTACATAAATCCCGTGATGCGCGTGAAGTCAAAGACGCTCAGAAAAAACACGGTTGCGCATAAAATGAAGGAGGACACGCGGGGGGAGGATATGCGCGTGTTCTATGTCGCACTCACGAGGGCGAAGGAAAAGCTGATTTTGACGGGCTGCGTCGAAGACCTTGAAAAAAAGCTTTCCTCATACAGCCATATAATGCTTGAAAGCGGGCAGAAGCTGCCGTATTCCGCGATAATGGCGGCAAACTCATATATGGATATGACACTGATGTCACTTATACGGCACAGATGCATGGACGAATTTGCCGAGGGGCGGCGCGGGGGATATTCGCTGCCGTATGAGAATGTGCGGATAAAGATGGCGGCATATGAAAAGGCGGACACGGCGGTTGAGCAGCTAAAGGAGCTTGGCAAGGATATGCTCCTGGAGGCGCAGCTTGACGAGGCGCATAAATACGCAGACGCAGGGCTTTCACAGCGTCTGGAGGAGAGGCTGCAGTACCAGTATCCGCATGCGCGGCTAGAGGGCTTAAAAGTAAAGACTACAGTTTCCGAGCTCAAACGCGCCGCCTATGATGAGGCTGACACGGGAGCAGATGAGCTTGTCAAAATGCCAAAGGAAAGCTATGTGCCAAGGTTCAGGCTTGAAACAGAGGATAAAGAAAAAGCAGAGCAGGAGACAGGCGGCGCACGGTACGGAAATGCCGTGCATAAGAGCATGGAGCTTTTGTCTTTTGGAGAGGAGCTTGCTTATGACAGCGGCGCGGCTGATATTGAAAGTGTAGAAAAGCGTTTATATGACGTAGTTAAGCGCGAGCGCAATTTATGGATTTCGGAGGGCAGAGTATCTCAGGCGGAGCTTGAGTGTGTAAAAATCGGCAGGATAATCGACTTTTTGAAAACCCCGCTTGCGCAGCGCATGATAGCCGCAAACCGCGCGGGAGCCCTTTTCAAGGAGCAGCCGTTTGTGCTTGGAATACCTGCTGACAGGCTGAATGAACGTTATCCCGCTGACGAGACTGTGCTGGTGCAGGGCGTCATTGACGTGTTCTTTTATGAGAATGACGGAATAGTGCTTGCCGACTACAAGACGGACAGGGTTGACAGCGATGAGGAACTGATTGCGCGCTATAAGGCGCAGCTTGACTATTACCAGCTCGCGCTGGAGCAGATAACAGGGCAGCGGGTTAAGGAGCGGTATCTGTATTCGTTTGCGCTGAAAAAAGAGATTTTGGTGTGAATATGAAGGGATTGGGGCATAAATGCAGAGAAAGAGAAAAGAAGTAAAGATAACGCAGAAGCGCACGACATTTTTTCAGAAGGCGTACTATATTTTAAAGCCGCTTGCCATATACATGCTTGTGAAAACGCTTGCGCAGCTGCTTTTGGTTATGACAGTAGTGTCAGTTCCGCTTGGCGGCGCAGCGGAGTTTGTGAGCCAGAATTATAATCAGATAAACGCTGTGATAAATGGCATAGCGTCGGTAGTCGGCGTGATATTTCTTGTGGGTGATTTTTTGAAGGAGGCTGCGGTTTCGGGAGAAGTAGACATTGACGCGGGGATGGCAAGGCAGTTTGCCGCGTATATGAAAAACGGATTTTTTGGATATGAAAAAGTAAACGCATTGGGGCTTGCGATATGCGCGATTTTTGGAGCAGTTTCAAGCATTGCGCTCAATGCTGCGGTTTCGTATGGTCTGGAGCTTTTTCAAAGCGTCTCAGAAAGATATGCCAATGTCGAGCAGATACAGTATTCAGTGCCGCTGTGGCTTGGAATTGTTTTGTACGGGATAATAGCGCCGTTTGCGGAGGAGCTTGTTTTCAGGGGTGTGACGTATAACAGAATGAAGCGCTTTTACAGCATTCCGCGCAGTATCGTAGTCACGGCATTGATTTTCGGCGCGTTTCACGCCAATCTGCCGCAGTTTTTGTACGGTACGTGCATGGGAATGCTGATTGCGCTTTGCTATGAGAAGGAAAAGTGCTTTGCCGCGCCTGTGGTTTTCCACATGGCGGCTAATATTACCGTATTTGCGCTATCTATGGTTACCTAGCCATAATCTCTAATATCTCGCCGACATACATGGTATGCATATCGCCGTCTGCATACCATTTTTTTATTTCAGGCGAGATGAATGACTCGTCTGTAATCTTCATTGCGGCAAGCTTCTGGCACAGAAGTATGAAATTGCCCTCATCTATGTAAGGGATTGAGTGCTTGTAAGCCCATGTAAGCCCTGCGTTTGCAACCTTATCCTTGTTTCTGCCCGAATGTGAGCCGCAGTAGTTTAGCGCGTCGCGGTAATTTTTGTCCATGAACGAAACGGAGAAAAAGTCTCCCGCGTCGATAAATTCCTTTGTATATCGTGAGTCGCGGATAAAGATAAATACTACATTTTTGCCCCAGAGCACGCCTAAGCCGCCCCAGCTTACGGTCATAGTGTTTGCCTTCTGCTTTGAGCCAGCCGATACAAGTCCCCAGTCCTTGCCGATTTTCTCAAATGGATTAAATTCCAATTCCTCGATTGGATACGGTTGAAATGTGTGCATGATAAATTCTCCTTTTACTTGCCTGATTTTTGTGGTAATATTATAACTCTATATTTTGGAAATGTCACGCGTTTTGGGAAATTTAAGGTCCCGTCTTTAAGATTTAGCACTATATTTTTTCAGAGATAACTTTATATCAACTT
>X301_European_Hare__coassemble_1244_pt1 | contig 14956 bp, 14 predicted proteins | sample X301_European_Hare__metabat2_low_PE_011 | metagenome-assembled genome bin X301_European_Hare
ATTTTAAACAGGCCTGTGCGCGCTATGGTCGCGGGCATACACAATGTAGGCAAATCTACCTTTATAAATTCATTCGCGGGGAAGGCATGCACAAAGACAGGCAATAAGCCGGGAGTGACAAAGGGCAAGCAGTGGATTAGGCTTAATAAAAATGTCGAGCTGCTTGACACGCCGGGGATTTTGTGGCCTAAATTTGAAGATTCAAAGGTAGGACAGAGGATTGCATTTATAGGGTCTATAAATGATGATATAATAAATGCAGATGAGCTAGCCTGTGATTTGATTAGTTTTCTGGAGAAGGAATATAAGGGGCTTATAGACAGCAGGTACAGCATAAACACGGCAGAAATTGACGGCGCTTATGAGATAATCAAGGCAGTGTGCATAAGCCGCAAATGCTTTTTGAAGGGTGAGGCGCCAGATATTATGAAGGCGGCGGCAATGATTATCGATGATTTCAGAAGCGGCAGGCTTGGGAGAATAACATTGGAGACACCGCCCGAAAGGTAGTGTGAAAAATAAATTTTTCACACGCAAATTTGTGATTAATGCACAAATCCGCAGGAGCATCAAGAATTGGGGGATTAAAATGAAGGGCATATTAAAGGAAATATTAAGCACAAGCGTATATCTGCTTCTGGTGCTGCTTGGAGCGTATCTGATAGTGACATTTGTGGGACAGAGGACACAGGTGAGCGGCAGCAGCATGGAGACGACGCTCAGTGATAAAGACCATTTGATAGTGGACAAAATTTCATACAGGGTAAAGGATCCCGAGCGTTTTGACATAATAGTGTTTCCTTTTCAATATGATAAGGAAAAATATTATATAAAGCGCATCATAGGCATGCCGGGCGAAACTGTGCAGATTGATGACGACGGTACGATTTATATAGACGGCAAGCCGCTTGAGGAAAATTACGGCAGGGAGGTCATACAAAATCCCGGGCGGGCGGCAGAGGCGGTAAAGCTTGGCGCTGACGAATACTTTGTGATGGGTGACAACAGAAACAACAGTTCTGACAGCCGAGATCCCGCAGTGGGAAACATACATAGGGATGACATCATAGGGCGCGCGTTTATACGGATATGGCCGCTGTCAAAATTTGGCCTGTTAAAGCATGGCTAAGTGACTAAGTGGCTAAGGTATGGTTAAGGCAGATATATAAAAGATAAAGCAGTTTTTTAACAGGCGCGTAAATGCGCATACAAATTCAGCGGATTTATTAAAAATAAAGAATAGAAGCTTGCCACAGAAATGAGGAAGGTATGGAGAAAAAAATCAACGATATAAAAAGTGAACTTATGGCAGCGGACATCAGTAAGCTGCCTCTTTTTGTAAAAATGTACGAAGGTGATGAGCGCGGCGGCGTTCAAAAGCTTGTGGCAAGGGCTAACAGGCTGATTGCGGACTATGAGAAGGAAAAGCAGCGGATAGAACTGATGAAGGCATATGAAAAGCAGTATTCGCAATATGAATACATATGCGGCATAGACGAGGCGGGCAGGGGACCGTTTGCGGGACCTGTCGTTGCGGGCGCGGTCATACTTCCAAAGGACTGTGAAATATTGTACATAAATGATTCAAAGCAGCTTAGCGAAAAGAAACGCGAGGAGCTGTATGACGTAATTATGCGCGAGGCAGTGGCGGTAGGAGTAGGATATGCCTCAAATGAAAGGATAGACGAGATAAATATTCTGCAGGCGACATACGAAGCTATGCGCGAAGCTATCAGTAAAATGGACAAAAAACCCGATATATTATTAAACGACGCAGTTAAAATTCCGCAGGTAGACATTCCGCAGGTGCCTATTGTCAAGGGCGACGCAAAAAGCGTATCAATAGCTGCGGCGAGCATTATCGCCAAGGTGACTCGTGACAGGCTTATGCGGGACTATGATAAGCTCTATCCTGAATATCATTTTGTGGAGAATAAGGGATATGGCGTTGAGGCGCATATAGAAGCGCTAAAAAAATACGGTCCTGCGCCAATACACAGAAAAACATTTATAAAAAATATCTTAAATAATTAGGCGTCGTACAAATCGGGAGGGAGCCTATGGACAGCTTTTTATCAGGTTATTCCAACAATCTTTCAATGCAGAACCAGCAGGCGGTCCAGCGCCAGACATCAGGAGCGCAGAATGTCGCCAGTGCGTCAGACGGACGCCGCCAGCAGGGTGTGGACATCACGCAGCTAAAGGAGGGCGACACATTTAAGGGTGAGATTACCTCCATAAACGGCGAAGACGTACAGATTTTACTTTCAAACGGTCAGTATATGGCGGCAAAGCTTGAGCATGACGTACAGGCGGCGATAGGACAGGTATTGAATTTGCAGGTAAAGTCAAACAAGGACAATAAGATAGTGCTAAAGCCTGTACTGGACAGCAGCGCGCAGCTGCAGAGGGTAGGGGCGGCGGCGCTTAAAGCGGCAAACCTCGCCGTAAACGAAAAGAATCTGCAGCTTGTGGCAAAGCTTATAGAAAATGGAATGTCAATAAACAAAAACACGCTTATGATGTTCAACAAGCTTGCGCTGCAGCACCCTGATGAAAATTTGTCCAACATTATCAAGCTGGTTAAGCTGCAGCTGCCCGTGACAGACACAAACCTTTCACAGTATGAAAATTATCAGAATCTGGAGCACAGGCTTCTTGAGGGCATAAAAGACGCATCGGAGGAGATAATGAAGCTTTACGACGCGCTCGTAAACGGAGAGGGCGGAGCAAACAACGGCGCAGAAGCCAGTGCTGCGGCGGGTTCATTAGGTCAGGGAATTGAAAATGCGGCAAAATATATGGAGCAGATAATAAGCCTGCTCACGGAAGGCGGGGAGGAGCAGGGCGCGTTAAATGAGGAGCAGCCTGTCACAGGCACGGCAGTTGGAAATGATACGGCAGAAGCTTCCCAGACCGCAGGCAAGGAAGTACCGATTGAAGGACAGTCTGTGGACGAGATTTCGGCATTTGAGACAGAGGCGCAGCCAAAGGCAAACGGCGACAATGTTTTAAGCGCGGGCGCAGATAAGCCCTCCCAGCTTAATGATATGGCGCAGGGCGGTTTAATAAAGGAAAGCGCAGCGCAGGATAATACGGCTGGAAGTAATGTCCAAGCTGCAGCGGCTGACAGTCTGCCGCAGGGCGCGCAGTCATACGATTACGGCGCGGAATATAAGCCGCACATGCCGCTGACTGATACGGAAATGCGACAGCTTAACAGCTTAAACGGCAGAGCGTTATCGGATAAAATAATAAATTATATGAAGGAGGGGAGAATAGACTTAAAAGATATAAAAAATCTTTTGTCGGATTCCTCAATTTCAAAGAACTTTACAGCGCAGGCCAAAAATGAAATTTTCAATTCAGAACCATTCAGAGCGCTTGTAAAAAACGGACTTCAAAGGCAGTGGACAATCGCGCCGAATGAACTTGTGGAGGAGGGAAAGCTGCAGGAATTTTATGAAAAGCTGGAGCGCCAGAGCAGCAGGCTTTCACAGCTTATGAATGACGCGGCAAATGCGGGCGGAAACGAGACAGCGGCGCTTCATGGCAGAGCGGCGGCAAACATCCACGAAAACGTAGAGTTTATGAATCAGATGAATCAGCTCTACAGCTATGTCCAGCTTCCGCTGAAACTTACAAACTCGCAGGCGCACGGTGATTTATATGTATACACAAATAAGAAGAATCTGGCGCGCAGAAACGGAATGCTTACAGCCTTCCTTCACCTTGATATGGAAAATCTCGGGGGCATTGATGTCAGCATTATGCTCCAGACGGAGAAAAACGAGGTGCTCACAAAATTTTATCTGGCGGAGGACTCTCTTGAGCTTTTGGAGGAGCATATCGAGGAGCTTACGCGGCGGCTGGCGAAAAAGGGCTACAGCTGTAAGCATATGATACAGCCGCGCGATGAGGAAAAGACGGTTATCGAGCATATAGAGGAGCAGGCGGGCGGCGGCGCCGTTTCGCTCAGCTATCAGACCTTTGATATGAGAACCTAAAAGGAGCAGCGCTAATGGCAGAGGAAAATAAAAAAGTAAAACAGGCGGTAGCCTTGGAATACAATCCCGAAGACAACGCGCCTAAGGTAATAGCGATAGGGCGTGGCGCGCTTGCAGAGAAAATTATAGAGCAGGCAAAGCAGGCGGACGTGCCAATACACAAAGACGACAAGCTTGCCGATACGCTTTCAAAGCTGCAGATAGGCGACATGATACCGCCTGAGCTGTATGAGGTTGTCGCAGAAATTTTAATGTTTGTTGACAGCATGGATAAGATTAAGTCAAAGGTTAAGGCGTACCAGGAAAGGCAGAAACAGTGAATACACGGAAAAAGGGCGCGGAATACGAGCAGAAGGCGCGGCAGTACCTCAAAAGCCAAGGGGTACGTATTATCGAAAGCAATTACAGGAACCGTCAGGGTGAGATTGACATTATCGGCAGAGACGGGGAATACCTTGTATTTTTTGAAGTTAAGTACCGAAGGGACAATGAAAAAGGAAATCCCGAGGAGGCGGTGACATATAGTAAACAGAGAAAAATTTGTCAGGTGGCGGATTATTACAGAATGTTTCACGGCATAGGCGATTTTACCCCAGTGAGGTATGATGTTGTTGCAATCTGCGGCAATGAGCTTAAATGGTACAGGAATGCTTTTGAGCATATCTACAGATAAAGCCTGAGAGGCGCTGCTAAAGTTTGGATTGAATTATAAGACCTGAAATATAATATATTGTGAATAATTGAAGTACGTAGTGTGAAAAATAAATTTTTCACACGCAGATTTGTGCTTAGGTCACAAATTCGCAGGTGCATAAAAAATGGGGATATAGTGTGAAAAATAAATTTTGCACACACAAATTTGTACTTAGGGCGCAAATTTGCAGGTGCATCAAAATGGTGGATTAAAATGGTGGATTAAAATGGAGAGATGTGATGGAAAATCAGGTTAAGCGGTACGGCGACGGAATTAATGAGGTCTGTAAAATAAAATATTGCGGCGCAGACGGTTCGGCAAATGGCGGCATTGAGTATTTCACATTTGACAGTTTGGAAAAAACGGGCATTGTCGAGCATATGTTTACGACAAGAAACGGCGGTGTGAGCAGCGGCTGTTTTTCAAGCCTTAATTTCAGCTATACGCGCGGCGACAAGAAGGAAAACGTTGATGAGAACTTCCGCAGGGCGGCGGCGGTATTCGGAAAGACTTCCGACGACATAGTGTGCTCAATGCAGACGCACACGACAAACGTGAGAAAGGTGACGGCTGACGACAAGGGGAAAGGCGTGACAAGGGAGCGCGGCTACAGAGATATAGACGGACTAATCACGAATGAAAAGGGCATAATGCTTGCCACATTTTACGCTGACTGCGTGCCTCTTTTCATCGTTGATATGCGCAATAAAGCCATAGGTCTGTCACATTCAGGCTGGCGCGGCACTGTGGGCAGAATGGGGCAGGCGACGCTTGAGGCAATGTCAAAAGAATACGGCACATTACCAAAAGACGTAAAAGCGGCAATCGCCCCCTCAATATGCCAGGAGTGCTACGAGGTAAGCGAAGACGTAGCCGAGGCGTTTTTGCGCAGCTTCAGCCGTGATGATGTCAAGGCGGCTGAGTATCTGGCGCGTTATAAGGCAGCGTTTACAGCCGAGGACATAGAAAACTGTCTTTTATACAAAAAACAAAACGGAAAGTATCAGCTAAACCTCTGGTACGCCAATTTCCGCGTATTCCGCGACGCAGGCGTGCCAAACGAGAATATCGAAATAACGGACATCTGCACCTGCTGCAACCCCAAGCTCTTATTCAGCCACAGGGCAAGCAATGGGAAAAGGGGAAATTTAGGGGCGTTTATGATGCTGAAATAATTTAGGTGGCAGGGAAGTGTATTTTTTATCATCGAACCTGAGTATGCGCCGCAGCGTCAGGTTTGGGAGGGATTAACTATATTATTTGAAATACGGCGCAGAAAAGAGGAGCAATGGGCTATATAGAGGAAACAAGCGAATTGAAGCTTGATTTTAAAAAGATTGCGTCAATGGCAGGGCAGGAGGTTATCCCTGTCGCCGTGCAGAACGCTGACACAAATGAGATTATTTTGATTGCATATACCAACGAGGAGGCAATGCTTCAATCAATAAAGCTGCGGCGTGTAGTGCTATGGAGCACATCACGAAATGAGCTGTGGCACAAGGGAAAAACGTCTGGAAATGAGTTTGAGCTTGTGGATATATTTGTAAACTGTGAGCAAAATTCGCTTGTTTATAAGGCAAGGCCGCTCAAAGGGAACATCTGTCACACGTCATATAAAGGCGTGGCAAACAATTGTTTTTACAGGCGGCTTGATATGGAAAGCATGAAGCTTGTAAATATGAATGAGGAAAAACAGCGGGCTTAATTTGAGGCTGTCCAAAATAAAAGCAAAGGGGAGATAACGTCAGATGAAAATAGGTGAGGTATGTCTGCATACAAATGACGTAGTGCGGCTTGCGAATTTTTATAAGGCATTGTTCAATGTTGACAATGGGAGCAATGACACTGTGCATCAGTATATAATAAATGAGGATACAAATTTTACAATATATAACGACGGCGAATGTAAAAGTGCTGGCGGTTCAAACATAAGCATAGCATTTACAGTAGATGACGTGGACACTGAATATGAGCGCCTGAAAACGCTTGGCGCCAAGATTATTGCGCCGCCTTCTGTACGACCGTGGGGCGCAAAAAATATGGTTTTCGCCGATCCTGACGGCAACAGGATAGTATTCAGGAGCTTTCCAAAGCGAGAAAACATATGATTTGTAAGATAAAGCGCTTAGGCAGCATTTACCATTTACTGCGGAAATTGCCGCAGTGTCTGAAATATTGCAAAAAGAAAGGCGATTTATGCTGTATTACATTTTAAAATTTATAATATCGGTGATAGTTATCCTGCCGTTTTACCTGATAATCCGTAAGCCTTGGAAACGGCAGCATAAAAGAGAGGCGGCGCTTGCGGTGTTTGTCCTGTTTATGTGCGGTCTGCTCATATTGACGCTGGAGGGTGATTATCAGAGACCGTCAGTGATGATTGCGCGCGCATGGAATGGAATACGCACAAAAGGAAACATAAATCTTCGCCCATTTTCGACAATAATTCCATATTTCAAATATTTTGAATTTGACGACTTTATGACAAACATAGTAGGCAATATAGTTATGTTTATGCCTTGGGGGTTTGGGCTTTCATTGTTTTGGAAAAAGAACCGTTCGGTGTATAAAATTATTGTTTATTCGCTGATGCTTACATTGTTTATAGAAACAGCGCAGCTTTTTATTGGCAGAAAGACGGACATTGATGATATAATGCTGAATTTTCTGGGCAGCTGTCTGGGCGCGCTTTTGTTTTATGTTGTCAAAAAAAGGACAAGGCGTCTCGATATATACGGGGCATAATGCACAAACAAATGTTGCCAATATGCACAAAAAAATGGCATAATATATTTTTGAGGAGAGGGCGCACGGTTCATGAAAATATTATATGGTACGGGCAATCCGTCAAAATTTACACATATGCATGATTACCTGAAAACCATTGGAATAGACATAGTGGGTTTAAAGGATATGGAAGGGGAAATACCGTCTGCTCCTGAAGACGGCAAAACAGTATTGGAAAACGCCCGCCAGAAAGCGCACATATACTATGAGCATTACAAAATGCCAGTATTTTCGTGCGATTCAGGGCTTTTGCTTGAGGGGCTTCCCGATGAGCTGCAGCCTGGCATACATGTGAGGACAGTAAACGGCAGATACTTAACAGATGACGAGATGATTGATTATTATGGCGGTCTGGCAAGGCGTTTTGGGGACATAACAGCCCGATATATGAATGGCATATGCTTTATCGCGGATAAAGACCATATTTACGAGAGTGCGGATGAAAGGCTGTGGGGAGAGCGTTTTATCATAACGAGTACGCCGCATCACATCAGGAAAGCGGGCTTTCCGCTTGACAGTCTTTCCCTCGAGCCCCAAAGCGGCAGATATTATTATGACATAAGCGATGAGGCTGCCAATTCGCTTGTAGAGTATGAATATTTTGGAAAGCTGCTTTCAGAATGGCTTCGGGAGTTGGACAGCCATATTTGACAGTTATTTTTCAAAAACTATTTGACAAAATGGACTTAAACGGATATAATTGCTTTACAAATAAAAAATAAAAGGCTGTGAAGGGAATAAGTAGCTTTTGCATAGCAGTTATAAAAACATGAGGGTATTAAGGCACTGAATGTTTTTAATGGATGTGATTGAACCTACAGAAAGCTGCCGGCTGATGAGAGGCGCAGGGGAAAGCAGAAGTGAATACATCTTGGAGCCGCACACTAAAATTATTTCGTTGTATTTTTGAATGTGATGATGAGATAAGAGTAGGCTGTGACGTATGCCCGAACGTTATATCGGGAGAGTATCGGATTTGGCGCGGCGTCTAATCCCGTACTTAATGAGGCATATTGCGTGAGCAGTATGCGAAAAAAGGTGGTAACACGCGGTATTAACCTCGTCCTTTGACTGATTCAAGGGACGGGGATTTTTATTTATGGCGATAGGAAATTCGCAGAGAGTGTTTTTTATTGCTGCCGCGGGCGATTTAACGTATGGAAAGGAGAAAAAAATTATGGAATTGTATGATGAGCTTGTCGCAAGGGGGCTTATAGCCCAGGTGACAGATGAAAAGGAAATAAGGGAGCTTATTAATGCGGGGAAGGCGGTATTTTATATCGGTTTTGATCCGACGGCGGACAGTCTGCATGTGGGGCATTTTATGGCGCTGTGCCTGATGAAGCGCCTGCAGATGGGTGGCAACAAGCCTATAGCGCTGCTTGGGGGCGGCACGGGTATGATAGGCGATCCGTCGGGAAAAACTGATATGAGGAAAATGCTTACGAAAGAGGACATTAACCACAATATTGAGTGCTTTAAAAAGCAGATGAGCCGTTTTATTGAGTTCGGCGAGGATAAGGCGATAATGGTAAACAACGGCGACTGGCTTTTGGATTTGAATTATATTGACCTTCTGCGCGAGGTGGGACCGCATTTCAGCGTGAACAGGATGCTGGCGGCGGAGTGTTACAAGCAGAGAATGGAGAGGGGGCTTAGCTTTTTAGAGTTCAACTACATGATTATGCAGAGCTATGACTTTATGGAGCTGTTTAAGAGATACGGCTGCAATATGCAGTTTGGCGGCGACGACCAGTGGAGCAATATGCTTGGCGGCACTGAGCTTATACGCCGCAAGCTTGGCAAAGACGCATATGCCATGACGATTAATCTGCTGCTTAATTCTGAGGGTAAGAAGATGGGAAAGACGGAGTCTGGCGCGGTATGGCTTGATGCTGAAAAGACTTCGCCGTATGAGTTTTTCCAGTACTGGAGGAATGTGGCTGACGCTGATGTCATAAAGTGCCTGAAAATGCTTACTTTCCTGCCGCTTGAGGAGATTCAGGAGATGGAGAGCTGGCAGGGGAGCGAGCTTAACAAGGCGAAGGAGATTTTGGCGTATGAGCTGACTAAGCTTGTGCATGGCACGGAGGAGGCTGACAAGGCTAAGGCTGCCGCTGCTGCGCTTTTTGCGGGGGGCGGGAACAGTGAGAATATGCCTAGGACTGTGCTTTCGGATGATGATTTTGTGGATGGGAATATTGATATTTTGTCGATTATGGTTAAGGCTGGGATGACGGCTTCAAAGTCTGAGGCTAGGCGTGCTGTGGAGCAGGGCGGAGTGTCTGTGAATGGGGAGAAGGTTACGGATGTGAAGGCTGTGTTTGGGAGGAGTGCGTTTGAGGGTGAGTTTATTGTTAAGAAAGGGAAGAAGAGTTTTATGAGGGTGGAAGTTTAAAGGTGGATTGAAGGATGAAATCGCTTGGTGGTGGCAGCCTTGGGGGCGAAACCGCTTGGCTATATCAGTCCTGCATACGCTGAGACGGCAAATGGGGATTTTCTAATACAATGAAATTTAGGTGTTCTAAGGCGGACGAGGCCGGCGCAAGTCGCCATCCGTGGCTCCGTGCGCTTTGATTTGCCGTCCGTGGCAAATCAACCTCTGGTGTTCTTTCATTGTATAAGAAAATCCCCATTTGCCGTCTGGGTATGCCTGACTGATATAGCCAAGCGGTTTCTAATGGCTGGTTGTAGGTATATGCCCCTTCTCTGGCAACTTGCTGTCAAACACCCTACTACTTTGTCAGTGCAAAGACATAGAGGGGCGTATATATATGCTTCCGCTAGGGCAGCATATAGCCACACCGACTATTTTTCATCATCAAAATCACTGGCGCCTTCACTATACTGAGCCAAAATTTTCTGAATCCGCTTAGTAGGTGTCATAACATTTTCCGTAGATAAATCATGGTTCATAAAATTGATAATCGAAGCCAAAAACTTGCTCATATCAGCCTCGAGATAATACTTCTTTTTAAGCAGTTCAGGCGGTCTGTAGCAGAGATTGGTGGTGATAACCCTGTCGAATACCCCGTCGGCATACGCTTTGTCAAATGCGCCAAGTCCGTTGGTAAACAGCCCGAATGTAGCGCATATAAACACGCGCTTAGCTTTCATGGCTTTAAGCTGTTTTGACGTATCGAGCATGCTTTCACCAGATGAAATCATATCGTCAATAATAATTATATCTTTCCCTTTAATATCATTTCCAAGGAACTCATGCGCGACAATGGGATTTTTGCCATTTACGATAGTAGAGTAGTCGCGGCGTTTATAGAACATGCCAGTATCAGCACCGAGCACAGTAGAAAAATAAATAGCTCTTTCCAAAGCCCCTTCGTCAGGAGAAATGACAATTATGTGTTCTTTGTCAAGCACTAAGTCTTTTTCAGCTCGAAGCAGTGTTCGCGCGAACTGGTAATTGGGAGAAAAATTGTCAAAACCGCTGAGTGGCGCTGCATTCTGTATTCTGGGATCGTGCGCGTCAAAGGTGATGAAATTGCTCACGCCCATGTCTACCAGCTCCTCAAACGCATACGCGCAGTCAAGCGACTCCCTGCCGTTTCTTCTGTGCTGCCGTCCTTCATATAAAAACGGCATAATCACGTTAATCCTGTGCGCCTTGCCGTTTGTCGCCGCAATTACGCGTTTGAGCTCCTGATAATGGTCATCGGGCGACATATGGTTGATAAAGCCGTTCATTTTGTATGTAAGGCTGTGGTTGCAGACATCAACAAGGATAAACAAGTCCTTGCCGCGCACCGATTCATTCAGCACGGCTTTCCCTTCGCCGCTGTTGAAACGCGGAGTGGAAAAATTCATAAGATAGCTTTCCTCGGCATATCCCTGAAACGCGGGATCGTCTTTGTAAATGCTGCTTATATTGCTTCTTGCCTTTACAAGATATTTATTTATCTTATTTCCAAGCTCTGTGGCGCTGTTAAGCACGGCAAGCTTAATCGGCGCTACGGGGATAGTGTTTGCAAATTCGTTCAAATTGGGCATATTGTCAAAAATCCTTTCTCTTTTAGCCTGCCGCTCATATATATGCCGCAATCAGCCCTGGCAGGGCAAAAAACTGACACATACGTGAACGGAAACTTTTAAGTACATTACTATTATTTTATAACATTCGCCTAGTGACACGTCAAGGTTTTTCTTGTATTATTATATATAAAGGATATAAGGAAAAAGAAAAATATGCCATAACGTATATATGGTATATTAAATCGCACACCGGCTGTTGAAACAACGGCATTAAAAAGGCATTACAGAGGTATTATTAATGAACAAGGAAACGGTACACATAGTTGAAAGCGTGGCGCGGGGGAGCATAGCCGAGGAAATGGAGATAGAAAAAGGCGACGCGCTGGTGGAGATAAACGGAAACGGGATAGAGGACATTTTTGACTATCAGTATTACACGCAGGACGAGTATATAGAGGTGCTGATAAGAAAGCCTACGGGCGAGGAATGGCTTTTGGAGATAGACAAGGACTATGATGAGGACTTGGGCATAACCTTTCAAAACAGCCTGATGGACGAGTACCGCTCGTGCCGCAACAAGTGTATTTTCTGTTTTATCGACCAGATGCCGAGGGGAATGAGGGACACGCTTTATTTCAAGGACGACGATTCGCGCCTTTCGTTTCTGCAGGGAAATTACGTGACGCTCACGAATATGTCTGACTCGGACATCGACCGCATAATCAAATACAATCTGTCGCCGATAAACGTGTCGTTTCAGACGACCAATCCCGAGCTCCGCTGCAAAATGCTGAACAACCGCTTTGCGGGCGACGCGCTGGAAAAGGCGTGGCGGCTTGCTGAGGCGGGAGTGAGAATGAATGGGCAGATAGTGCTCTGCAAGGGCGTAAATGACGGCGTAGAGCTTGAAAGGAGCATAAGTGATTTGTCAAAATACCTGCCTAATCTGGAGAGCGTTTCAGTAGTGCCTGTGGGGCTGACGCGATACAGGGAAGGGCTATACCCGCTGGAGCAGTTTACGAAGGATGATGCCAGAGAGGTGCTTTCGGTAATCCATAAATGGCAGGGTAAGCTGTATTCAAAATATGGGACGCATTTTGTCCACGCAAGCGATGAGTGGTATATTCTGGCGGAGGAGGAGCTGCCCGAGGAGGAGCGGTATGACGGCTATCTGCAGCTTGAAAACGGCGTAGGCATGCTCAGGCTTTTGATAAATGAGTTCAATGAAGCTTTAGACGGACTTGGCACGGATAACCCGCCGCCAAAGCCTGACGAGCTTTCGATAGCGACGGGAATGCTTGCATACAGCTTTATAAAAGAGCTTACGCAGAAGCTTACGGCGCGTTTTCCGCAGATAAAAATAAATATTTACCCGATAAAAAATATTTTTTTCGGGGAGCAGATTACGGTGTCTGGGCTGCTCACGGGGCAGGACATACTTGCGCAGCTCAAGGACAAGCCTTTAGGCGGGAGATTGCTTTTGCCACAAAACGTTTTGAGGAGCGGCGAGGAGGTTTTTCTTGACGATATGACGGTCAATGAGCTCGAAAGGGCTTTACAAGTTCGCGTAGATATTGTAAAATCAAGCGGGCGGGATTTAATTGAGGCGATATTGACGGCATAATTATAAAGGTTGAATTATAAAAACTGTCTGCGAAATAAATTCTGCATAAATTTATAATGGACATAAGGTATTGTCAGTACAAACAGAAACGGAAATGAGGAAAATAATGAGCAAAAACAATAAAAAACCTATAGTGGCAGTCGTAGGGCGTCCGAATGTGGGCAAGTCCACGCTGTTTAACGCGCTTGCGGGCAGCAGGATATCAATAGTGGAGGACACGCCAGGCATTACGAGGGACAGGATATATGCCGATATAAGCTGGCTTAACCACAATTTTACACTGATTGACACAGGAGGCATTGAGCCTGACAGCAAGGACATCATTCTCTCGCAGATGCGCGAGCAGGCGGAAATTGCCATCATTACGGCTGATGTAATCATATTTCTTGTAGACGTAAGACAAGGGCTTACTGACGCCGATGCAAAGGTGGCGGATATGTTAAGGCGCAGCCGTAAGCCTGTGGTGCTTGTGGTGAACAAGGTGGACAGCTTTGAAAAATTTGAGGCTGACGTGTATGAGTTTTACAATCTCGGCATAGGTGAGCCGTTTGCGATATCAGCCGCAAACAGAATGGGATTCGGAGAGATGCTTGACGAGGTAGTCAGCCATTTTGAGGACAAGGAGGATGAGCAGGAGGACGACGACCGCCCCAGAGTGGCAATCGTGGGAAAGCCGAATGTAGGCAAATCATCCATAATAAATAAGCTTATCGGAGAAAACCGTTTAATCGTATCGGAGATAGCGGGCACGACGAGAGACGCCGTAGATACGGAAGTGGTGCACGACGGAAAAGAGTACGTTTTTATAGACACGGCAGGACTCAGGCGCAAGAACAAGATTAAAGAGGAGCTTGAAAAATATATGATTATCAGGACAGTCAGCGCGGTGGAGCGCGCGGACGTGGTGGTGCTGGTAATCGATGCGGTGGAGGGCGTCACTGAACAGGATGCCAAGATAGCGGGCATTGCACACGACAGGGGCAAAGGCATTATCATAGCCGTAAACAAGTGGGACGCGATAGAAAAAGACGGCAAGACAGTCTACAGCTATACGGAAAAGATAAGGAATATCCTCTCATTTATGACTTATGCGGAAATAATATTTATCTCCGCCGTGACGGGACAGCGTCTGAGCAGGCTTTTTGACATGATAGATATGGTTATACAAAACCAGACGCTGCGCATTTCCACGGGCGTGGTAAATGAGATAGTGAGCGAGGCGGCGGCGCTGCAGCAGCCTCCTTCTGACAAGGGAAAACGCCTGAAAATCTATTATGCCACACAGGCGGGGGTAAAGCCCCCTACGTTTGTATTTTTTGTAAATGACAAGGAACTTGCGCATTTTTCGTATATGAGATATATGGAAAATAAGCTGCGGGAGGCGTTTGGCTTTAGGGGAACGCCGATTAAAATTGTTGTGAGAGAACGCAAATCTGACAAGGGCGACAAGTAGGCGGCAAAGGCAGCAAGGAGGATTAGAATGATACGCATAATATGCATTATAATAGGCTATGCGTTTGGGTGCTTTCAGACATCATATATATATGGAAAGCTCCACGGCATAGACATAAGAAAGTACGGCAGCGGCAACGCGGGCACGACAAATTCTTTGAGGGTTCTTGGAAAAAAGGCGGGCGCGATAGTGCTGTTTTGTGATATTATAAAGACGGGGCTTGCGATTACGCTTGTCAGGCTTATATTCGGCGCTCAGTACGCGGACATTAAATATCTGCTTGTGATTTATACGGGCGCGGGCGCGATACTGGGACACAATTTTCCGTTTTACCTCGGGTTTAAGGGCGGAAAGGGCATAGCGTGTACGGCGGGGCTTATCATCTTTTTCCACCCGTATATGAT